>WLWI01002374.1_pt1 | contig 16248 bp, 19 predicted proteins | sample 6701501 | NCBI WGS metagenome assembly WLWI01 (sample SAMN12718690, study PRJNA515312) | sponge metagenome | isolation source: marine sponge | host: Mycale hentscheli | place: New Zealand: South Island, Marlborough, Capsize Point | collected 2014-11-01
AGTGCTTGCAGATCCATAAGCATTAATGCTTATTTGAAGCAATGTCTTTAAATTAGAACATTCAAGTAATTGAAAAGGCAGTGATTAAAATGATTACAAGCTTCTGGATGATACCTATTACAGATACCTATTACAGATTATATATATGATTTTTTATAGAAATACTTTGTTTAGGGAAATATAAAGCTGAAAAAAGGATGCATACATATAAACTGAAGATATTTTATGTTTATTGGAATACAGATAGCCATGGAGTGTCGAGCAGTGCGCAATTACAATTCTCTCAAGGCTATTTTGGGAGGCCTGCAAAGCACTCCCATTCACAGGCTCAGTGACTCCTGGAAAGCTGTTTCTTCTAGGAAGAAAAAGTAAGAATAATATAAAATTTAATGATTGTAAATTGCATGCTCAGATAACTTTATATTAAAAATACTTAAGGCAAATTCTTTAGTACGTTACTAGCTAGATTTAGAAAGTAAGGGAAAAAAATTGCATTATTTATATTAAAAAAAACACTATGCTTCATAATTGCCATAAAACAGATACAAATATGACGCCGATGTTTAGACGTGCAATATTAGATATTGTTAGCAGTCATTGCTGCAAATAGTAAAATTTGTAAGATACATCGCAGATGTTTATTGACATCCCTAATAGCCTCATTGGCCTCATTAAACCAAACAGTCATGCCTGCATCTGGAGTATTTTGTTGTTGTTATTGATATAAATAATTTGATATTATGTTCAGGCAATTTGACAAGCTCAGTGAGCTAATGTCAGAACAAAACAATAATCAAGCATATACAGCCAAAGTACAGAAATATCTGGAAAATGGAACTCCATTTGTACCCTTCTTGGGAGTATTCCTTACTCAAGTATGTTAGAGTACCATTAAATATTTTAATCAGTATATCTTTGTAATGATCCTTGTTTAAAAGTCACATTGTGGAAATGAATGAATGCATAATTCCATTGAAATTATCTGTAATTCGTTAATACCTTGTTATGTACCTATTACAAAAATATTATATTATATGATAAGTATTAAATATGTTTCATTAGGTCCTCCAAACAGAGACATATCAGGACATCAAAAGGTCAAACAATAACCGAATTGTTGTGACTTCAGTCACTGAAGAATCTCCTGATGTTGGTGGCCAAAGAAATGCACCTAAAAAATCTTCCCACAACAATAGCTCGAGTAGTGTGCCTCAAAATAGCCATGTACAAGTAGACAATGAGAAGATGGATGGCATCAAATCATCAGGGAATGATTGTAGTGAATTTTGTGATGTAATAGACTTAGATAATGATGTAGTATTCATCGATGACATCTTCGTAGAAATGTGTGAAGACAGTGTGATCATCAACACTGGACTTCAAATCAAAGATTACTTCAGTATTTTGCGAGCTTTGTTCACAATCAAAGAGAAAATGGAGGTAGACGATAATGGAGAGAAGGACAATAGACTAACAAAATATGCAATAGAAGAAGAGGGAAGGAATGTGTTGACAAAGGAAATGAAGGAAAAATCAGACAATGCACCAACAGAGGAAGTAGAAGAAAGAAAGGAAAATGCTAACTTGGAGATCAATCATCCCAATAATATTAATGAGGTTGACAAGAACAAAGATGAGCAGAAAACTGTAACATCAGATAACAATGCCACTGACGACCTCTTACAAAGGCTACAGTCAGTTAGCTCAAACTAAAGAAATAATATTACTTCAGTAAAGGCAGTGAGAAATGTTGTACAAGAAGGAACAATTAACTCTGAGAAAGAAAACTATAGATTGTCAATACTGAGAGAGAAGTGAACTATACTGTCTTATTGCTAACATTTGAAAGTAAAGTTCTTTATTAAACAGTTTTAATGAAATATCAAATTTTCAAATTAATTAATGATAATGGCTGTATTGCCTGACTAAGTCCTGATTGAATAATCATCACAGTTCAATTAATGGTATGTTGTCACCAGTTTTAGCAAAGTAGAAGTTTAAAGTCACAGTTAAAATTGAACGCAGCAATTTAAGTGACCTAAAAGTTTAGAACTGATTGAGGTCCATTAAATTGTTACATTATATTTTCAGTCCTTTCTATGAATTCCTTAGCAATATTCATCAGGACAATCAATTCTTCTCAGAAGAAGATGGAGACAACTGATATGCCATAATGATACTAACTGAATTCTGTAGTTAGTAGTGGTCATTGTGATAAGTAGCATATTTTTATTGTTTTGGAAATGAATATGAGCCAATCAATATCCAAGGTGTAATGTATCTGCATGAAGTGTGCCCCTAAGCAATGAATTTGGGAAGGCTAATGCCCTTCTGCCTCCACCTCACCCCCTCCCTTCTTTGCGGTTAGAAAATGAAGAAGAACGGCCCAGAAGAACCAATCAGGTCATTTCAAAAAAGTTCAAAATACTAACAGAAAGGCAATACCTCATGAAAGAAAGTTTCCCAAACAGATGTCACAAAAACAGTTCTTAACCCCCTGTCAGTGGATCCCACTTCATTTTGATGTAGCTGAGGAGAAACTTGGTAAAGTCTGTGATATTCTCAGTCAGAAACACACAGTAGCTGAGCGGCTAAAATTGCAATCTATTTCTGCTAAATCTCCTGAAGCGTTATTTATGATGCCGCTATAGATACCAAATGTGATGTGTCAGCAATTTTTCATTCTGTTGCTGCTGCTCAATACCTCTTGAGCACCTGAGCACTCCTCTCTTAAAACAGTCATTCAATTCCCCTTCTCTTTTTCCCAACTCACTTTCCTCAGCTGCACATCCTCCCATTCTGCACTACTTTCCACACTACCTCCTCTCTTTTTGTCATCATGTAATTGGGGTTGCTTTCCATTCTATGCTACAGAGCTATCAAGTTTAGTGGCTACTCCCCCATCAGCAGCTATTTCTCTTTTTGCTAACTGTTCAGGTTCTGTCTGGCTATTTTTCACTTGACTACGGGTTGTAACTCTATCTACCTGCAGCACTGGCTTGTATCTTTCCTTTTTAGCTCTACTATATTACTCCAGTAATCTAAGATCTTCATCATTGACTATGTCTATCGAGTACACGACACATACACTATTAAGTAGTCAGGGACAACTGCTACATCTTTCTGTACTAGAGTGTCACTATTTTTAAAAGGTACAGTTGCTACATCAGCTACTATTTTGTCATGAAAAACTCCGTCAATTGTCACAAATTCATCTACGTATTGAGTGTTTTTTACCAAACTGGCTGAAACAACTGAAATTTGAGCTCCTGCATCTATGAGCACTGTCACTTCCTGTTGTTCTTCATCAATAGTTGATTATTGTTTTTGGCTGATCATCCTTTATATTGTATAGAACATTCAAGGCTTTTGTGACCTAACTGACCACAATTTAAAGAACATTTGGGCTGAGTATAGGAAGTTTACACTGTGCATGGTTTTTATAGTGGAAATTGTGATCTATAATCTATTGCTTCATGTCCCTGGAGGGTACATTTAAAAGAGGGTTAATGTTATACCTATATCCACCGTTACTGGTCCTAAAAGTATTTGGAATTACTGAAATCAATTTTATGACCCAACTTTTTACCAACCGCAATTGTATCAATTGCATCCCCAGCTTCGACCAGATCCAGTTTCCACTTAATTGTCTTGCTATCTAGGTCTGCTTGTTCTATTTCACAGAGGACCTGTCTGAATGATGCTTTTATATGATCTCTATTATACAGTCATACACACTCTCACATCCTGAAAACAGTATTTCCAACAACAAGGTACCCGACTATACAACTACCCGCACGGTTCCAGACGCATCCTTTACTCATGTGTTAACGGGTTCAGAACCAGTGCTGCTAGCCTTTGACAAGCCAACATCAAAAGTCTCTTTCTTATATCCAGGAAGTAGTCATTGGTTTCTGTAAGACATCTAGTATAGGTTTTTACACTTTAATGTCTTGTCTAAAAGCAGATACATTTCTATGCTCTCGACAAGCTTTTTTTTTAGTTGGTTCCCTTAACCTATCATCTCTTTCATTCCACTCCCTTTCAAACTTTGCTCTTGTGATTATTGCTCCTCCCATTATTTCTGTTCTCTCTCCCTGGTAACTAACTCCACTTCTCACACTCTCCTCTCTTGTTCTCTTCGTTGTTTATCTGTAAAATAGAGTAGTCATTACTCCCAACATTTTATGCAACATGTCAGGAGAGTCCCGCCTTTGCTACTGAGTGTGGTAACTAGTATTCACTAATGTTGACTGCCACCAGTTCCACTGACAGACCTTGCTAGTATTCAATGGTTGCTAATGGTTAATTTTATTTTTAAAAACAAAGGAGGAATTAAGCAAGAAGTCAAAAAAGTCAAACAGAGAAAAATTGCCTCATATAAACTCACGCCTAGTCTATTAAAACTCTGTTCTTTAAATGCATATTCCAGGTATATCACTGAATTACTTATCTTTGTGTGAGTGGGAGCAGCTATATGTGTGTATTTAATATTTACTAGATTAGAGTCACTATTAAAATACAACAGCATTCCTTATAATTTCTTTTTCTGCCTTCTCTTACTCATTATTTTCTCTCTTTCACACGCTTTTTTTTTTAACAATACAGAATTATAAATAGCATAGCAGCACCCCTTAACAGTATAAATACAGAATTGGAGTGTTTCTTTGCCTGCTTGTTGTCGTGGCAGAGTGCTTGTGCATTAGGCAAGCAGTCTTGGGTTCGATTCACGGTTGCAACCAATTATTTTTAATTCTGCATTGTTAAAAAAAAAAATTTAAAGCCTGTGAAAGAGAGAAAATACATCTAATGAGTAAAAGAAGGCTGAGAAAGAAATTATGAAGTGATAAATAGTGGAGTAAAAAAATTCAAGGAATATGAAAAAAGAAAATTATAAATACAGAATTAAAGTGTTTGTTTGCCAGCTGGTAGTCGTAACTCAGTGGCAGATCACTTGTGCGCTATGCAAGCTCTCCTGGGTTTGATTCCCTGTGGCAACCAAATATTTTTAATTCTTTCCCACATTAATATGCCGTTTATATTTCTGTTTCGCTAGATTATATCATTACGGTGGCTATAACCACAGTAACCACAGCAATTTTGTACTCCATTATTCTAGTGACTGTTAGAGGTTCAATACATTACTGGAAGAAGGGAAAAAAATTACTTAAGTCAATAGAAGTTAGCTAAATACTAGTTATGTGCTTCAGCACAAATAGCTAAGGACCTGTGCACAAATAAATCACACAATGTAGAATCTGATAAAAGTTGATTGCATAATCTAAGTAACAATAAGGCTACATTCATTTAGATTGCCTGAATTTAGACCCTGTTCACCTAGTTTCAGAAGGCATCAATCAGCCTATTTAGTCCTAAAAGTAATTACCAGTAGCTATGTAGCCATTGAGTATAGTAGTGATAACTGAATGACCTGTGTTCCAGACAAAAGGCACTCTAGCTACTTAAAAACGGCCGACATATTATATTATATATTATATACAAACAAATATCCCCAATTTTCGATTGTGTTATCCCTGATAGTATCTCGCTTGCTTTGCTCACTCATCAATTATTGTATGATTTGCTGATGTTATTCATTTTCCCAATTTTCTTAGTATGAAACTACAACAGAATAGGAGGCATAGCTGATAAGTTTTTTTTTAAACAAACCGAGCTTTTTAAAAATACTTACTGGATGATATACCATATATTCAGGTTACTGAAAAAATCTTGTTAAATGTTAGCTGAATTAGTCGGGCTATCTAGCACTAACTCTCAACTAGAAATATGTTCCCAGTTATCTTGTATTGTTCTCACCACAGCATTGCCTCATCTAGCTTTCTCTATTTAATACATAATGTATATATCAAATGGTTTTGTAATATTTTTTACTGATCACAGATCTGTCAATGTAGATGTGACAGAATGTTCAGCTTATGGACAAGTTAGAGCAGAAGATTCTACTTCTGATTATGAAACAGTACTACGTGAACACGCTTTACAGCTAACTATATAATTTTCAACAATAGCTAGTAGTTATAGGCACTTTAGAGTTTTATATATGTATCTTGTAGTGAGGTATATGTACCTCTACCATGTGTTTGTTGTGGTGCTCGTAGTTTCCTCATTGAAACTTTAAACAAGTTGAGGTACAGATCAAATATGTCTTGTGATGCTAAATCCATTTGTGAATAGAATATCTACATATTGTTAGTACACTTTTCTCTCTTTCACTGATATTATTAATCAGATATTTGTTACAAGCATGACTTTATTAGCTAATTGGTGAGGGATAATTACTGAAATAGCTAACCTACTTGAGTAGCTTAGGTTTGCTCATGCAATTAATTTTACAAAATTGAATTTTTCACCCCAATTTAATTTTTGATCACATGATAAAGGCACAATAGTTAAGTACATGACTCAAAGTAGTATATCTTCATCATAGAGAATGCACGCATCCATTACACACAACTATTCATTATGTATCTACAGATTCTTCTAGAAAACACACACATAGCTAAGTACTCATCTGTGTTATTATAGCTTTTTCCACAGAATATATTCACTCAGCTACAACTATTATTATCTCCTTATGTTAAACATCTTAAATACCCTCCAATTAGCCATAACAGCATGTAAAATAATGATACATTTGGGGGTTATTATCTACACATATTGGGCACTTAAAGAAAATAATTATAGTAGCTGGTTTTCCCAGTTTCAACAGCCATATACGTTTAACCTGAGGAGGACTTCTGCAAAAAAAAGTCTAAACGTCGGGTTAAGTGTTACTTAAACATTGCTACTAAGCTATTGTCTGTTAAAACTAAGAAAAACTGCTATTACATTTTTAAAAATAGTACTTTATTTATATACCGAAGATTTCATAGAAATGTGCTATTTTTGAAGTTTATCAGTTATTTCTTTGTGAGCATGTAAAATAATGTAGTTGTTTAAAGTACTTTTTATCTTATTGTCTTCATTAAGCAGAAAATGTTCTTTCCAATCTCTGAATTAATGAGCCGAGCATTGAAGAATATAAACTGGGAGTTCTTTATGGCAGAACAAAGTTGATTTTGAAATTGATCATTGAGCTTAACACACCCATTCTATGCCTCCACCACTGATTGTGATTGGTTTGTTTTAGTTAATATTTATTTGACCAAAAAAATTTCAAATTGGCAAGCCAATGATTAGAATAATTATCAGTTTGTTTGGGAGTCTAAGTGAGAAAATTTTTATTACTTTTCTATCTGGAGACCATTGTATCATAATTCCACCAGTTGTGTCTGATAATCCTCAGTACATCACTGTTGTGTGTGATGACCCAGTTGTTTCTTCGTTTTAGTAACCAGCACATCCATTTGGAAATCAGCAAATGAGCCAGATTCACCTTAATTTAAATTAGCAGAGTATGGCTGGACATGTGATGAAGCATTGGAATCAATTATTCTACCTTCTGACATCAAAATGGTCCCAACAGAGGATCTGGAAAATATCTGATGTAGATATTAAGTTATAATCAATGCTCTACAGGAAGATATAGCTCTTCTGCTTTTAATCTTTCCTGCATTTATACCATACTGCATTTGCAAAATGAATGGAGGTAATTTTGTAAATAATTGAAATGAGGAGGGGGGAATAGAAGCCACAGTAGCATTAACTGATCACCTTAGATATTTCTAAACTCTTCTATCATTTGGCTATAATTATTATAAGGGCTTGCTGCTTGACATTAGCCTCAATCACGCAATCAGGGACAACTTATCCCCACTGCTTTTTGACTGCTGAAGTGGACTTGTCAAGAAGTCAAAGATAAGGTTTATTAAACATGTATTTGCTATTAAAATTCTGAAAATTTCTTTTATTGTAATTATTTCAGCCCAGTGACTGAATCAATATCCAAGTGGTTCAGCCACTCCCGTTAAGCCATATTTTTGGGATGCTAAACAGTGTCATTGCACCAGACTAATAGCACAATTGGAATCCTTGAGGTTGATTTGTATTAAATTGCCATTTTCCAAAAATTTAGCTGCTGTAGGTCAACCTAACTGTGCTCCCCAGAGAATATTTTTATTTTCTCCTTCGAGCGATAAGTTCAAAGATACCAAAATTTCATCATTCAGTTTTTTTATGTGGAAGGTCAATAGGTGCAAAAAAAATGCGCAAGTGGACACTATTGCAAAATACTCTCCCATAATCCAAGTTTCATAACTGGATTACTTTTTCCTACCCTTTGGAAAAGTATGATGGAGTTAGAGTGGAACTATTCATTTGACGTAGCTATAAGGTATAATAATAGAATATGATTTCTTTACTGGAGTGTGGTGTAACACCCCACAAATCAAGATGCTACAGCACCACAAGGGCAGCTGCAGCAAAGGACAAGCCACATAGCTAATTCATTTATTATTTTTGCCATGTCATCCTCAGGCACACAGGCAACTATAAAAGGAGCCTATGCTGTTAGAGTTAGTCAGCGGTTGTTTTGCTACTCTTTATTCTGTTTCTCAACATTAAAGGTTTGAAACCCTTTTACTTGTGGGTAACAAGCTTGGGTAGCTACGTGACAGCATCTCTGGTGGCAGCCTCTGACTTGGTTGTTTCTTCTACCACCTCTGCAATACACCACACGTGGTGGCAGTGGTGCTCCTGTGTTTCTCAACATTGGAGTCCTGGAAACGACCTACCCATCGAAACTCCTACTCTACTTGTTCTCCCGTCGTGTGTGTTGTCACTCTGTATATCTACACATTCTACAAATTCTGCATTGAGTGAAGCTCACCTATCTCTTCAATTTAGTGTTTTCAACAAGGCCAAGCCTTCACAATGTCATTTATTTCCGACAAGGCTAAGCCTTCTTCCGTGTATTACTCAGTGTCCTCGACAAGGCCAAGCCTTTGCAACAGAGAAATTGTCGCTTCATAGTAGTCTGTGTGTGTTTGCAAAAAAAAATTTCTATTTGTTCTACCATCCACCTCTTCCCGTTTATTTCGTCGACGGTCAAATATGAATACACACAGTGGTCGTGTCAGGGGGCAACTCCACAAAACTTCGCCTCCTCCTCCATCATTGGAATCGCTATCTTCACCACGTCCTCGGCATTTTCATATGAATCCACCTCAGAAACAGTCGTAATGAAGGACCCCTCAGAGTCTACCGGTGCCAAAGTTTTAGGACCTTTGCCCGATACATCCCCCGGAACCAAACCCTACTCTACGAACACCACATGTTTGAAGTCTCTCACCTCCGAATGTTCAGCATCGGGTCTCGACCCCACCCTTGTGCTCCTACAACAAATGAACGATAACTTCTATCTTCTCCCTGCCCCACCGGCACCGACACCGGCACATGACCCCACTGAATCTGTTGTCAAATTCATCGGTCAATTCGACTACAGAGAAGATATTTTCGTCTTCCACAACCGATTCAAATACGGTATGAAGGTAAATGCCATCCCGCACAATCATGGCATTTACAGAGAAGCCTATTTCAACCATGTGAATGAACTTACCACCTATTGACGCATGAGAACTGTGCTCCTCAACGCTGGTGGATACTCCATGTCTGACTGTCTCGCGACATACACCATCAAGTACAAATCCCATGGCTCTAAATCTCCCATACAGTTCTTCAATCAATGAAAATACCGGTACAGCGTCATGTTATCGCAGATATCATTCATGGATTGCTTCACCGAACAGCAAATGAACAGCATCTGCCAGGGAGTGGCTTCTCTTGGAGTGTTGGCCAGCATGTCGCCAGATCTGTGAAAATCGGTTCTGGACAGAAACCACAACTCCCCTCAAACTTTCATGGATGACTGTGCTTCATCCATAGTCGAAGCCGATGGGTCACTTCCCAGATATTCCAACTGGCAGTCACGAGGTTATTCCAACTTTAGATCTAACCCTGACCACTACAGTGGCCCCCCGAGAAGATATTTTGGCAGATACTCCCCTCCACCCTATAGTCCGCAGTCTTGCGACAGACAACAACAGCAACAGCATCCCCAACCTCCCCGAGTTCATTTTGATAAATCCCCAAGGACCAGCATACAACCTCCAGTCCTGGAACCTAGAAGAAAACCTGGCCGATGTGCAATGCCACAAGTGTAGGCAATTTGGCCACTACGCCAACAGATGTCCTGCTGCAGACAGACAACAATATCAACATGCCACACTGCTTCCCACTCCTCTCCCAAGGTCACAAAACTGCCAAGATCCACCAGCCCCTACTTATGCAGTCACCAAAGTAGAAACCCCTCTGCCTGATTCTTCTACTGACGGCAAACTGAACACCTTCAATGATGAATTTGTCACTACTGGGTTTGTCAATGGAATCAAAACCACTGTCATTGTGGATTCCGGTGCCAAACGCTCGCTTGTTTTGTCAGATTTCATTACCACTGGCATGTCTCCAATCTCGTTGGAATCTCTCCGTGGTGTCTTCAACACAATCCAAACACTGCCAATTTACAACCTCACCGTAGACATTCCTACACTCACGTTGCCACCAAAGACTATTCTCGTGGGAACCGACTTTGGTCAAGAAAAATTCGTGGAACTCATCAATGCCATCAAACTCTCTCCTCTGCCAGTAAACACGGTCACTAGAGCCATGAACGCAGAAGGCAAACTGGCGGAAAACGTTTCGGAAGTTCTACATGCTTCAGAAGGATGCCATCCCCAAGCCGTGGAAGATATTCCGGAGGATGAAGAAGACGTTGAAACAGCAGATGAGCCAGCAGGTGTTGGTGATGAAGATACAACTCACACCCTTCTTCTAATCTTCCGGCTGCAATTTCTTTTGATGGTATCAACAAATGCAAGTTTGCCAAACTTCAACAGCAAGATCCTTCCCTTGCTCCGTTATGGGAACTGGCCTGAAACCACCAAAAAAAATTCTTCATTGTAGACAATCTCTTGATGTGTTTGACTACAACTTACAACTCCGTCTCAAATGCTCTGGTAGTCCCCAAGGAACTTAGATGCAAGATACTGGTCGCGGCACACGATGGTTTGGGCCACGGTGGTGTTGGAGTCACTCGCTCCCTGTTCAACAGGCATTCTACCTGGCCAAAATTGCTGGACGACATTCGCTGTGACAAATGTCAACAATTCAACAAATCCGGGCACGTCAGGGTCCCTTTGGTTGAAGCGGAAATTGTGTCTGAAAGGGGTGAAAAGTTCGCAATCGACATCGTGGGACCGTTGCCAAAGGCAAAAGGCAGCTACAGGTATATCTTTACTTGCATGGAATTAGCAGCCGGATACCCGTTCACCATTCCCATTCGAAACTTTACGTCGGAACCACAACACAGTGCCTGCTGCATATTATCTCCATTCTGGGTACACCACTGGCAGATCTTGTCTGACCAAGGCACCAATTTCCTGTCTATCACTGTCAGTTTACTGTGTAAGAAATTCGGGATCGTCAAGATTAAAACGTCTCCATGCCATCCACAATCAAACAGGAGACTCAAACGGTTTCATGGAACTCTGAAGACCATGCTCTCCAAAGCCATTGATGAACACTCTGATTGGGCATCAACCATTGATCTCATTCTTTACTATGCTCACAACACTCCTTCCTCCCGCCACGGCTTCACACCACGAACTTCTGTTTCTCTAGCCTACCCCCTTCGTACTCTCTACCATCAAGTCATTATAGTTATCAGACTCCACCAACTCGGCCAACGTCCCCCAATTCATTGAAGACCTGGACAGACTGTTTGTACGACCAAGCCATGTCGTAAAGGCATCATTAAACTCTAAACATGCGGCCAATCGTATCAGCAAAGAGTCTGCTCTGGCTGCCAAATTCTCCATTGGTGACAAAGTGTTCAAAAGGATTCCTGGTCTAACCAAATTTCTGGATGCCTCTTGGGAGGGGCCCTTCTCTATCACCAAAAGTTGCCCCCGGTCAACTGTGAACTCGTGCCGCATGGATCCAAAGGCAGGAAGACCATGGTGCATCAGAGCCAACTGAAACAAGCGTCCGAAAAGTCAGTGCTGAGAGTGGCCATCATCGCCAATCGCCACACTTTGAAATGCCCTCCAGAAAACCAGCGAAGATATCATTGTCTGCAGAACAAGAGGATTCCCTTCAAACTGTGTTGTCATCCTTTCCCAAAGAGTTTGCAGAAAACCCGGGCATCACTTTGCTGATTTTGCACTCCATCACTTTAACCAGCCAAACCCCGGTATGGACACCAGCCTATACTGTTCCACTAGCCTACCAAAAGGACTTTCGAGAGGAGATAGAGACCTTACTCAATCTTGAAATTATAGAGCCTTCTATGTCAAAATGGTCACCCTCGCCATTGCCTGTCAAAAGAAGGACGGCGGCATTCGTATAGTCTATCCTGGCGCAAATTGGATCATGCACATTCCTCTCAAAGCTTGACCTCATCAAGGGATTTCATCAGGTCCCGCTTGATGAACACACCAAACCACTAACGGCCTTCAGCTGCATGCAAGGCAAATTTCAATATAGAGTCATGCCGTTCGGTTTGCGTAATGCGCCGGTGACTTTCCTGCAGCAGGTTCTGAGAGGCCTTGAATCGTTCACACTGGCCTACATAGACAACGTTATCTTCTTTTCCATGTCGTTCTCAGACCATCTCAATCACATCTCGGCAGTCCTTGGCAGACTGACAGCATCCAATCTCAAGGTGAAGAAATCCAAGTGCTGCTGGGTCTACTCGTCATTCGAATTCCTAGGCTTCATCGTTGGCAATGGTGCTCTCTCCATCGAGGAAGCAAAAATAGCACACATCAAGGACTATTGCCTGCCAAAATGCAAACACGACCTCAGGGCGTTCCTAGGATTAATCACATTCTATTCTAGATTTGTTCCCTCATTTGCTGAACACACGGCTAATCTGAGCAGGTTTCTCAATAAAAGATTGTCCAGACACCTTCGATTACTGCAGCGATGCCGAATTCGTGTTGTCCTTCAGAAGCCTCATTTTCGGAATCGTCCATCACTCGTCTCTGGTTCTACCCAATGAAAATGATTCCTGGTGCCTCTACACAGACGCATCTGGAAAAGGATTGATGGTTGCTTGTGCATCTTTCGCAAAGACAATTGGGTACCACTTTCGTTTTACTCAAGCAGCTAATCCCCAGGGAAACCCACTACCCTGTGGTAGAACTAGAGGCACTGGCCATCGCAACAATCATACTTTCGTTTTTACTTGTCGGGGAGAAGGTTCAAGATCTTCACGGATCATGCAGGATTGGTCCATATTTGGAACGGACCCCCAACTACCGCCAAACTATCCAGATGGATCGAAAAACTCTCGGATTTCGATTTTGAACTGGTCTATGTTAAAGGTGCAACAAACTATGTTGCTGATGCCTTGTCACGGCATAGCTGGTCGATAGACGTCTCTTCTCTCTCCTCTTCACCTCAAGACAGAGGCAGGTCTTCCGAGGGAGGGAGAGATGTGGTGTAACACCCCACAAATCAAGATGCTGCAGCACCACAAGGGCAGCTGCAGCAAAGGACAAGTTCTGAAAGAACAGAACACTTAAACACTTAACACTAATTAACCTTCACACACATTAATGTATTTTCCCACACATATCTAATTCATTCATTATTTTTGCCATGTCATCCTCAGGCACACAGGCAACTATAAAAGGAGCCTGTGCTGTTAGAGTTAGTCAGCTGTTGTCTTGCTACTCTTTATTGTTTCTCAATTAAAGGTTTGAAAACCCTTTTACTTGGGGGATTGAAAGCTTTAACAAGCTTGAGTAGCTACGTGACAGCATCTCTGGTGGTAGCCTCTGACATGGTTGTTTCTTCTACCACCTCTGTAATACACCACATGGAGGAATATGTTATAGTCTTCCACTATAGTTTAACATTATAGCACATAAAAGCTGAGGTATTCAGATTAATAGCAATCGCACGTGAGAAAATTTCATTTGGCTTCTCCCCGTGATGTTATTCTAGCACCACTCGCTATCCCAAATATACCGCAGTTTTCCATGCTATTATATCTCCAAATAATATTATGACACTCTTAACAATATGACTCGCACTTCACCAGCTATTTCTTTCTTGTTGTAAAGCAGGATTGGCTGGTTTCATGAGGCAAGTTTACAGACAATACAATACCAATGATACAAAATAATACATCTTGAGTCTAGTTGTGTCTGGCGTAAAAGTGTCATGACACCTGAAAGAAAACTATGAGGGACACACTGGACTTTAACAATCAAAATTGTATTGATCATCTCCTTTAGTTACAATAATCTAGTGCACAAGCGTTACTCCACTTCCTGAGTTTAGAACTCTTCAAATAAATGTATGGGGAAACAGTGACAATAGTGTATGTTATAATAACAGATCGACTAAAATACAATTTAATGTAACAAGGGCTTCCTTGTGGTTCTGTAGCCAATTACAAAGAGTTTTAAGGTCAGAGAATTGCTTCTTTTAAGTTGTACTATAGCTATAAACTATTTTTATATTTTCTAAGCTAATTGTGTGTCCATTATCACTGATTTATTTAAGAGTTCAGCTCTTTATAAATACTAATAAAAATAATATTCAGTTGTAAATAATAAGATGAATTAATGTTTACTTCTCTCTCAGTAGTGACAGTTTATAGTTTTCCTTCTCAGAGCCAACAGTGCCTTCTTGTAAAACATTTCTCACTGCCTTTACGGAAGCAAGATTGTTTTTGCGATTTGAGCTAGCTGACTGTAGCCTTAGCAAGAGATCAGTGGCATTGTTGTATAGTGAGGATTTTAAGTTCTTCTCTCTGTCTTCTATAATTTGATGATTGTCTTCCACACTCACTGCCTTATCTTGTCTTCCTTTCCTTTTGAGCTGCACATTACATTCCTCTATTATCTCTTCTTTGTTCACTACCACTTGTAGGTTAGAACTGGGTTCAGATAGTTTCTTCTCAATCTTATTGGAATTATTGTTTTTTCCTTCTACTGATGCATTATGCTGCTCTTCTCTTTCATTCTGGTCAATATTATTTGGCTGATTGATCTCTAAGCTAGCTTTTTCCATTCCTTTCTCTGATTCTTTTGTTGTCCCAGTACAATTAGTTTCCACCTGTACTTTAATTTCCTCTGCCAACCTCTTTCTTCCTTTTCCATTTTCCTCCATTGCATCTTCTCTTAGCTCGTTGTCCTTCTGTCCATTATCATCTACCTCCATTTTCTCTTTGATAGTGAACAAGACTCGCAGAATATTAAAGTAGTCCTTGATCTGAAGTTCTGTGTTGATGGTTGAAGTGCCTTCACACATTTCAACAAAGATTTCATCGATGAATACAACATCACCATCCAAGTCTTTTTCACCACTACCATAACATTCACTGTGATCATTCCCAGATAATGTAACGCCATCCATCTTCTCAATATCTACTTGTAAATTGGTACTTTGCAGCACACTACTCAAGCCATTGTTATGAGAAGATTTTTTAGGTGCACCATCCATATTAGGAGATTTTTTAATGTCTGTTGTCACATTAACATGGTCGTTGTTTGACTTTTTGATGTCTTGATATGCCTCTGTTTGGAGGACCTATTAAAAAAGGTAAATTGGATATATTGATGATTGTATATATTGCTCAAACTTACTTGAGTAAGGAACACTCCCAAGAAAGGTACAAATGGTGTTCCATTTTCCAGATATTTTTGTACTTTGGCTGTATATGCTTGACTATTGTTTTGTTCTGACATTAGCTCACTGAGCTTGTCAAATTGCCTGAATATAAAATATAAACTGATTTAAATTAATAACAACAACAAAATACTCAAGATGCAGTTATGACTGTTTGGCTTAATATTCCCATTACAGTGGTCAGTAGATGTGGCTTACAAATCTTGCTATACGCAGTAATGATACAGCTAATAATATCCATTTTTATGTCTAAACAATGGAATCATATTTGGAGTATAATCATGATTTTTTGATAATTTAGTGTAGTTCTGTTTTTTCATATTTCATAGTAAATAATACATGTATAAAGGATGGTCCCAAGCATTTTAATAATGAATCAAGCACGTATTAATGATATTCATGATATTTATGTTCTTCTTACTTTTTCTTCCTAGAAGAAACAGCTTTCCAGGAGTCTCTGAGCCAGGATCTCGAGCGGAGGGACTCGTCTTTCACTAGGACGATGTCGCCTACTTGAAGGGCGGTGCCTGGGAGAATCCACTTAGACCTTGCGGCGCAGCTGGAGAGGTAGGACGTGCTCCAATGCTT
>WLWI01002376.1_pt1 | contig 16239 bp, 13 predicted proteins | sample 6701501 | NCBI WGS metagenome assembly WLWI01 (sample SAMN12718690, study PRJNA515312) | sponge metagenome | isolation source: marine sponge | host: Mycale hentscheli | place: New Zealand: South Island, Marlborough, Capsize Point | collected 2014-11-01
TAATTAGAAGCGCGGGCGAAATTTTTTGACGTACGCATACATACCTACATATATATATATATATATCTGAAATCTCAATTGAACACGACTGATAGTCAGCTTCGCTCGCTTCGCTCGCTCGCTGAATAATACACTGCATACCACGTGGTGTACTTCAGCAGCAATGGCAAGCTAGTGAGCTAGTTATAGTATATATAATACACTGCATACCACGTGGTGTACTTCAGCAGCAATGGCAAGCTAGTGAGCTAGTTATAGTATATATAATACACTGCATACCACGTGGTGTACTTCAGCAGCAATGGCAAGCTAGTGAGCTAGTTATAGTATATATAATACACTGCATACCACGTGGTGTGTTTCAGCAGCAATGGCAAGCTAGTGAGCTAGTTATAGTGTATATAATAAGAGTGTCTCACTTGCTTCACTTGCTAGCCAATTAGTTCTTGAGAGCTACCCAAAATACAAAACAATACACCCTCTCTCCCTCCTCCTCCTCCCCCTCCCCCTCCTCCACTCTAACTCACTAGAATGCCTTGAAGTGGTCAAGGATTCTGCCTACGGTCAGCATTGAGATGAGAGAGGCAGCTTGTGAGGACACACCCAGATATCCTATCTGCTCCTCTCTGCCCTAGAATCCGTAACACACATACATGCACACACACACATGTACACACACATGTACAAACACACACACACACACAGTATGGGAGTAACACACATTCTAGACTGTCTGTCTGACTGACCGGGAAGTAAGGCAAAACTACTTCATTTAAGATGGACACCACTGCACCAGCCGTTGCCAAAATGATACCTGTATCACATGACCACACACACAATGGAGCGTACCCACAACACCAGACATTACTGAGGATTGTTTGGAATAACCTCCGCACTCTGAAGGTCTCCCTGACCCACTGTAAGCAGAGTGGGGAGGCCAATTCATTTGTCAATAAATAAGAAACGTTCTAGCGGCAGATTGTGAATATACGTAGCAATGCCTTTCAAAACACACACACATATGTACTCACACACATGACCCACAATGGACATACATAGTAGTAGTAGTAGACATTTACAATCATCTCTACATTATTCCAGTTGGATGTATAATACAGTAACCATGTGCACCACCAAATAATCTACGTTTAAATTTTGTTTATGAAAATCACCATGGAGAACTTGACCTAAGTGACCCCTGAGGAGGACTTTTGGCAATTATGTCAAAACGTAAAGTTAGTTTAATTATAAATTTATTGGTTGTGTAAACAGATAAAACTTATATAATAATACCCGTGACGATGACGTACATATTCATGAATAATTCATGAGCTAATGAGCTAGAACGCGCAGACGCACAATGCTCGTGAACTTGTGCTAAATTGCCGGGTAAACCTAGAGTGCAACGCAGAACTTATTAGCAACCAAACCCAGCACAAAAAAATGGACAGTAGGTGGGAGTGGCAGAAAAACAGGAGCGCGGGTTTTCGTGAACTAACGCTGAATTACCGAGTAAACCAAGAATGCAGTTATAGAGAAGTGAAGGGGTTGGCTACGCTAGACTACCGGTAGGTGAATTCGTTTGCTACCTAACCTGGTACAATGATAAGTGGAAGAAGACGAGAGTGGCAGACAAACCGGAGAGTGGGTAAAGTGTCGTCACGATCGGTAGCACGTGATTACTATAATCGCAACAAAAAGCGGGTGGAACGGAACAGACGAGGATAGGCGGCATAAGCTTCAAAAAGGAAGGTTAGAATGTGAAAGAGAAGGCAAAAGTGGTTATCGGTGGAATCGACGAGGAAAGGCGGTGTGGTAAAAAGGAGAAACTACGAAAGAGAAGGCAAAAAGGGAACGATTAATATTGTACTAAAAAGCGGGTGGAATTGAATCGTCGAGTAATGGCGGCGTAAGTTTCAAAAAGAAAGGTGAAAGTAGAAAAGCAGAAGTTAAAAGTTTCACTTAGCCCAAGCCCACAATCATGATAGAAGGACAGAAAGATTCACAAGCAGGAGAGGTAGATAAAGGAGGAGAAATGACTCCTTGATTCAAGAAGGAAGAGCTGGAAAAAAAAGAAAGGTGTGGGATACAAAAATGAGATAGTTCAGGAATAAATAGAGCAGGAGAGTGAAACTGATTGTAACCTTAACCAAATGTAGCCATGAATGAAAGTAACTTGTGCTACTGCATTCTTACTGTGCAATATGTCAAGCACTACTGTGTGGCGGGGTACTTGCTAGTTATTATTATTATTATTATTATCTAGTGATGTGCTTCAGCACAAATGGCGAGCGAGCCATTGTGCACAAGTAATTCAAACAAAGTAGAGTCTGACAAAAGTTGATCACAAAATCTGTATATAAAAAAGCATTCATTTAGTTTGCCTAAAGCTAATGTCTTAATCCTATCACCTAGTTTAGAATTCAGCCTATTTAGGCCTAAACGTAGATATAAGTAGCTTCGTAGCTATTAACCATAGTAGTGATAGCCTCATCTAAATGACCTGTGTTCCTGACAAACACTTCAGCTACAGCCAATCGAGTTTTAACTGACATACAGTAAGGGGTTTCAATGCCATAGTAACCACTCTCTCTACAACTACTGTAGTAGCAACTAAAGCTGTGTAAAGACAGCTAATATGTTGATTTAGTTGCTTATGTTGTGCTATTCTTTAGCTAAGCAGTAGCTGTAACACTCTAGATTTTCACGCACACTTGTTCACTGGATAACTACACCAACACAAGACTTACCTTCATGACTTGACTACTAGTCAAGTAAGAACAATACTATTGCCTAGGGCTATAAAACTATGACAAACAGCGCATTAGCCAAGAAAACTTACCACCGCCACTTTTTCGAATAGAAAATGAACTCTAAGTTTGTAAGCCATAACCATGTCCACACAAAATCAGATATGTCAGACACAACTTAATTCAAATGGGTAAACAATTGATGATACTGGTAAAGATTGATAAGCCAAAGGATTCCGTTTAATGGAATATGGGGACGGGGTCGACCACCAAGCAAACACAAAAACGCAATGACATATGTACATCCATACTTATATATAAAAAAATTTAAAAAATCCCGATTTTTCAAATTGTGTTACCCCTGATAGTGTCTCGATCGCTTCACTTGCTTGCCAATCAGATAAGACCAACTAATAATAATAACATGGGTTATCCTACATACTGACCAGTTACTGATGTGGTGAAAAGAAAGCCCAACAATGTCTGTCTCTGAACCACAACACACACCATGTACAATCGTTTGTATCCTCTACCAATATATCCTACGCCATTCTTTGACTAATCATTAATTTGTGTTCTTGACAGGTTTCAATGGGCACACAATGATAATCAATGGAACAGAAACAGAAATAACAATGCTGATAGCTGAAGTTACTCACGGGAAGCCAAGTTAAGTGAACAGCACTAACTCTGACTGGCTCTGTAATTGAACAACTTGAGTTAGTTGTGTGGGTGCATGTGCATGCTACACCTTCTGTGCCTGATCCACTTCCTGCGTGCTAGGATCACTCATTACTAGAACTACCTGGCCCTCTCACCTGATGCCAAGAGAAACATGAAGAAGTAACCATTGGTGAGGCAGAGGAGGATGGCCTTGAGGAACTGCTTGGGATCACTGTAGTTGTGTTCGCTATCACTGGTCGTCTCTAGCTGTCTCGACACGCTCGGTGGAGTGGGAGGGGCACTGCGGAATCCTAACAAAATGATGTCATACGATATAAAAATTCAATTTGCCACACCCATTTCATACATTTACCCAGTACTGTGCCGATAAACACGAGGATACAAATGGCTGCCACGCCTCCTTGATAGTAGATGAGCCTGTGATAAATGAGGTCTCTCCAGTCGTCTTCTTCTACAGGACTGCTATAAATGCTGTCGTTGCAAACAGAGTCGGTAAGGTCGCTGTGGATGATGATAGGGGACATCCCCAGGGCTATCATGATGCCAAGCTGCGGCGCTATCGCTGCTCCTATAGCAGTGGCTGTCGCTCGCTCAGAGTTGGGAAACCACACCTCAGAAAGCAGAGGGGCTCCTCCGAAGAAGACAGAATTGGCGGTAGCAGCAACGAACTGGCCGAAAATCACCACCCAAAAGTAAGACGGACCTTTTAGAAAACAATCACATGATATCAGTACTGGAATAAACAAGTTTCCCTGCAACACTTCCAAATCAACCATTTGAGCAAGTTCAACACTGAAGATGAAATTGTGCCACACATTCCTATGATTTCCCCAGTATTACAAGTTACCAACAATAACAACTACAACAAAAAACAACAACAACAAAAACCAACATAAATAACTACCAAACCATATAATAAACTACATCTTTGCCTATAAGTTTCAGTTTCACAAAGAAACGTCTAAACTGTATTTGTATTGGAGTGTCCCAATCTGTCAGCAGATTCTATTCTATTATTGTTGTTATCATCATCCTCATCCTCAACTTGATCATCACCACATTAAGGGGCATACATAAAGTATGAATGTGTCCCGGGCTAGTGTATTGTATTACATTAAAGTTACATGTAGAAGTCCACTATCCACTATCCACACACCAAAGCCTGCTGGCATGTGCAGAAGTAAGCACAGCTACTACAGGCGATGACAGTATAATTTTCTGGTGCTCTTGCCAAGTTAGGAGAAACTTTGATCACATGACTGTTCCCAGTTAACCCTAGTCAGCTGTGACTAAAGGTTTTAGGGGAAATGCATGCATAATGAATGATAAAAATTAATCTTTGACGTGCTGTATTATTCTCATGCTTTGACTTGCACCAAGAATAAAATCAATCAATTTGCATTTTATGCTACAGAACATAATTCAGGATTGAAATATTGGAAATCATTGGGCAGAAATATTATTCATTTCCGAACAACTGATCATGTGATAGGTCTATGAACCTACCCACCCAGCAAGCCCTCCATTGCTATTCCTCCCTCACTAGCAGCTAGAAAGTGAAGGAACCCACATACCTGAGCCAAACACTTTCATGCTTGCTCCAAGTGCTGAAACTGCACTAGCCAATATGGCACAAGGCCTCAGGCCATAGCGATGCATGCCCCAGGACACTGGCAGAGCCATTAGAGTGTACATGATCATATAGCTGGTGCTCAACAAGTTCACCAACGTGTCCGAGACGCCATAGTAGCACGTTATGACGTTGGCGACTGGGGCTGCCATGATCCATACGTAATTCAAAGAGAGATTGTTCAAGGCAAATAGAATCAATACCACCCATCTCCATTTGTACGTCTTGATCTCTGGCAGGGGAGAAGTCTTGCCGAGTGCGAGCTCCTGGCTTTCTAGCGCTCCACCGCTACCGTACTTAGAAATGCTCGAATATACAAGAGGCTGCTTCTCCGACGGACCATCAGTACCGGCTGGAATCGAGTCCTCCACGGGGACACCGCCGCCCTGGATGGTGTAGCCCTTCTTTTCCAAAGCCCCAGCCACTCCGCGTTTAGTAGTCATTCCCACAGTAGTCTACAATTATCAACAATTATCACCATTTGGCAGTTGTAGTACACACCCAGAAACCGCCTACACTTATACCATTGTTCCGCAAAACCCTAGCGCGCAAAGATTGATGTGGCCATCGACGTGTATTAAAAATTATTATAGAAATGAATAAAATATAAATGAATAAAACAGACAAAAGTATAATAAAAAGAGCCTTCTATTAAGTAGTTTGTTTCTCAATCTTCAATCTCTTCAGTTCAGGCCTAACAAACACTAAGAGAATACAATACAAACAGTATCATCTTATCATGTGTCCATTAGAAATGAGTCTTTCTCCTCACCTGATAATACTGCACCAGCAAACAGAAGTCCAGCAGTCAACCATGTGGCCAGGTAGCCCAGCTCGAGGTCTGAGAGTTTCCCAAAGACAAGAATGAGAACAGTTGCTGAAGTCTAGTTAATACAACATGGCAGTACTCTAATTACATGGAGATATGGTCGGTATAACTAATTTTATAATAGCAGTTGTTCTTGGTTCAATATATATTTCATTATAACTTTGTCATCGTCGCCTTCATTCATCATTTATAACTATCGCACTTTCAAACAGTATCTTAGTCATATCTATTGTATCAAGTAATGACTCATCAAACTTATTGTCAAGTGATTTCTTGTACTGGTATGTATTTATACTTCTATATGACTTGTGATTTCTGTGTTTGTCTGTTATGACAAGACACAAACTCAAGATATACAACCTTGAGTGAAAGGAATAAATACAGATACTTCCTGAAACGTACATATACATTTTCAAGCATTCTTAATTAGAGATATTCCACTTAACTTTCTTTCAATGAATTGTGCACACTCTTAATTTCTCCAGCAATTGTTTACTTCCTCTTCTCTCTCTCTCTCCCTCCCTACTCTCTCTCTCTCTCTTTCTCCCTTCTCTCTCTCTCCCTCCCTCCCTCCTCCCTCTCCTATCTGTATTACGGACGTACCATTGTAAAAAAATTAATAAAACCAACAGAAGTTCCTTCTGGTAAAGGGTAAGTGATCTCCACTGCATATTCAAATGCTATTGGGGGAAAAGCCCCAAAACTGACTCTACAGAAAAACAATATCCTGACATGATATAGAAACGTGACCACAGCAATGTTTCATCATCTATATAATAATACACATGTGTCAGTAACGACGACAATGTGTGTATTCACAAGGTTAGCCTGTATAGCATCGTCATTCCACTGAATGGGTAAGGTGTCACTACATTCAGTAGAACATGATTAATTGTAACTTAAAAGCGGGAGGGAAGGCAACGTATGTTTCAAAGAAGAAGAAGGTGAAGTACGAAAGAGAAGGCAAAAAGGTGATTAATTGTAACTAAAAAAGTAGGTGGAATCAGAAAGGTAAGGTGGTGTAATAAAAAGAAGGCAAAAGTATGAAAGAGAAGGCAAGAAGGGAACGATTAATTGTAACTAAAAGCAGGTGGAATTGAATCATTGAGTAAAGGTGGCGTAAGCTTAAAAAGAAGGCAAAAGTATGAAAAAGAAGGCAAAAGTTTTGCAAAGCCTAAGTCCACAATCACAATAGAATGACAGAGATTCAGAAGCAGGAGGCAGACAAAGGAAAAGGGACTCCATGACTTAGAAAGAAAGAGCTGGGAAAAAAAGAAAAAAAAGAAAGAAAAAAAGAAAAAAAAAAAAAAAAAAGAAGGCAAAGAAAGGTGGGGGGATAGAAAAGCTGAGATAGTTCAGGAAAAAGAGAGCAGGAGAGGGAAACTGATGTAACCTTAACCAATGGTAGAGAATAGTAACAATGAATAAAAATAACTTATGTTACTGCATTCTTACTTTGCAGTACGTCAAGTGCCACAGTGTGGCGGGGTACTTGCTAATTCTTACTAATCAGATATTCAGCTAATTGACTGCCCAGCACAGTTGAATCAATGCCAGCCTGAGTTGATGTGTGGTATAAAAGGCGAGAAAATATTAGAGGGTGGGGCTCAGCAGAGCCACTATGTAATAGAGGGTGGGGCTCAGTAGAGCCACTTTGTAATAGAGAGTGGGCTCAGCAGAGCCACTTTGTATAGAGGGTGGGGCTCAGCAGAGCCACTATGTAATAGAGGGTGGGGCTCAGCAGAGCCACTATGTAATAGAAGGTGGGGCTCAGCAGAGCCACTATTGTTGGGTCGTGTGTATACCTTGTGTGATGGCAAGTCAGTCTGCTCAACCACTGGGAGGGACGGAGGGGTTTCACAGCTAGGGGAGCTCACAGGATAATTAACAAAGTACCAAGGATAAAACATTGGCACACGTTGCACAGCACGATAATGGCGTACTAATCCAGCAGAAATTAAAATTTTCTGTTTCTGGTATTGGTTGTAAGTTTGTAGCACATGCAAAGTGGAGTAAAATGGACAGAGTGAAGTGGAGTAAGAAAAAAAATATATGGAAGAATTAATATAATTACCAATTATAGTACACATAAACAAGACAAAAACAAAAAACAAAAAAAAACTTGTGATGTTTATTAATCAGTTTATATACAAGTGCATCATGGCAGCATTAACTTTACTTTTGATGGACTTACCCCAGCATCACCATGGCAACATAAAGTGGGTAGGTGTGGTGCTGATATAGGACAAGTGCTGCAAAAGTGGACATGCCAGCAACCGCCAGCCAATAGTTGCCCACCCACAGAACACTGAGGACACACACACACACACATACACATGACCATGAAAAAGAAGTAGCACAATGTATGAGGATTGACAGATCAGAAATATAGGAGCTATTACTACTGGCTGCCTTGGCAGGCAAAGAACCTCAAGCTCCAGACTCCTAACAGATTTAGCAAAGGTATGTCAATTAATTAGATGTGAACATGCCAACTCAACTTCATACTTACTAGAAGGCTTTAGTCTTGTCCAACACTCGACCTACAATGAGCAGAGCCAGAATGGAGGAGACTTGTTGAGTTACTCCAAGATACGATATCATTCTGTTACCACCCTACACACACACACACAAACATATAATTTTACAACCAACATCTAACTCCTAATTTGAATCACTACAGTGTAGTGGATTTACTGGGAAGTGTGGGAGCACCAGTTCATTGAGAACAGTTCCGACCATACCAGCAGCTCCGATGTGAACTCCTGAACACAAACAACACATGACCACCTGCTATCTGTACTAGATGAGAGCCACACCCACATCATACCTGTTGCCAGAAGCAACACCATGAAGGGGGCATTCTTAAAGAAAAGCCAGAGTGAATAAATGAACTCTTTCGCCTGCTGACACAATGGCAGCTCATGCCTCTCTTCACTCTCCAAATGTCGGGATAGACTAGGAGGAGTGGGCGGAGCTTCAGGAAATGCTACATAAATACATTCCATTAATAAATACATAGTACAATTGATATAATTTGTATATATATAATATATATATATATATATATAATTCTCAAGCATTTCAGCACTATGAGTGCTATTCATTGATGTTTATACTCAAAGTTCACTTTGGAATAAATCCCTAAAGAAAACCTGTCAGAGCCAAAATGTCTGGTATATATTTTACATGTCATTGGATATTTTTCTTGAGTATTTCCACATCACGTGAGTGTTCAGTAATCCCCCATATTGAATGCTGCTCATTGAATGCTCCAATGCGCCCGTGTGTAGTTCAGGACAATTTTTTTATTAGATGTGTGGCGGAGTTACCTCTGAATGATGAGGCTTTGAAGCACAACCGTTTCACAAAAATATCCAATGTACAGTAAACACTTTATTACACTTATCGTATGATATGGGATGACATTTCACTCTCACACTTGTATTTTCACTCACCTTCGGCTCGTGAAAACACTTACACGTGCTCATGAAATATCTCCCCATATAGTACGCATCCTCATGCGGTAAGTATTATATATATATATACACATTGTACTACTTAATTAGATAAAAATAATATATGAAGGAGTAATAAAGCATGCAATTCTATGGCATCGCCTTGGTAACATTAAAAAAAAAAAGTCCTTCCTCTCCACAAACATCAAAACTTGACATCCTAAGTCGAGGCTTACAGATCCGGTCAGAGTAAAAGATTACATGCACAGCAACACTTCAGCTAAAATTAGTTCGATGCTTGGACTATCCAATTAAGACCAAACTTCTTACAAGTGTAGAAATGCCAGGACAAAAAAAAAATCATAAAATAAATAGATTTTAAAAAAAAAGAAAAAAAAAGTAATAAATAAATAAATAAATTTAACGATACACATTTTATCACATCCACTTACCAACTATTGTGAGAAAGAAGATTATAACTGAAGCCACGGCCTGGGCCATGAGGTAGTAGAGGATCTCTTCATAAATAGTCGCCATCCATTCCTGCTTCTCTGTGGAAGAAGCCACACCAATGGAAGTATTGGAAGAAGAGGAAGTGTTACTGCTAGGACACACCTTCATAGTAAGGGAGCTATGAATAACATTAGGACCCAGAGCATAACCCAGGAGAACTCCGAGCTAAATAAATAACATTAAAAAAAAAAATTATTATAATTTTCCAATTGCAGTATCAATCAATCGATCAACCATTTCTCTGCTGATATTTTAGGTGGGAGGGGTAAACTCAGTCTTGAATTGTAGCTGATATTTTTTTATACAATAATGAATGCTCAGTTGCTAAATTCTATACTGATGGAATCTTCAGCTACCTGGTCTAAGTTAATTGTGTCACTCCTTGCTTCCAGTAACGGGTTGTTTTAAAAACACACTACATACTATGCCCCCACCCTCCCAACCAAGTTTTTTAAAAATTATAAGGACGAATGTATCAATAAGGGACGCTGGATCGGGGAGGGGGAGGGAGGGAGAGAGAGAGAGGAGATTTGCTTAATATTAATGGTATTAATGAAATTAATCAAGCTATATAAAAATCCAGCAACAATCTTTTACCAACTCATCCAGTCGGTAAAGGGTACAATCTTAACATAGTCCAACCTGTGGAGCAACAGAAGCAGAAATAGCAGTAGCAGTAACTCTCTCTGATGGTGGGAACCAGGTCTCTGACAGCAATGTAACCGCTCCCATGATCATGCCATTGACAGAAGATACTGTCTGCCCTGTCAAAAGAATGGCAAAGTAGCCAGACAACGCCCCCACTACCCTCAGTGCTCCACCAAGTGCATTGGCAGCACTGGAGAGCACCACTGTGAACCTGATGCCATATCTGGTGAGGAACCAACTAGAAGGAACGACCAGGAGAGCTGTGAGAACTGCACTGGATAATGAGAGCGTGTTCACCAGGTTGTTGTCGATGCCATAGTAACAACGCATGACGTCAGCTACGGAAGCAAATGTAATCCACAGCAGGTTGTTCGCCAGTACGTTGAGCACGAATACCAACAGCACCGTCCAGCGCCACCAGTACGTCTTTAGCTTGACGCTTTCGCAGCTGGGAGTCGGACTCGAGCGCACTTCCACCAGATTCTCAGCAGCGTTCTCATAGTCGTTTACTGTCGCCGCCCCGTAGGTCCTCCTCTGGATGTTCTTAGTAGCTACACCCCAGCCTGCAGGTTCTTGATGTACATCTTCCATTTTACTACAACCATAGATTTAAGTAGGCGTGGCACGTCAATTTCGCGATTGTGCACTCGACAATCGGTAAAGGACGACAGCATATACGTTGTATAACCTGACATCCACAAAATAATTAATGGACATACTCATTGTAATCAAAATGACAATATAGTTTAAAGAGTAGCGTCGCAATACAGTAATAAAATTCACAATCCTTTCAACAAGTTATTATGTTAAATGACTCTCATGTCCTTGGAAGCAACTAATCTATTTTAATGATACTGTATATCTTCCTCACAAACAGCAAGCATGCCAAAAAGCCAATAGTACCTAAAAGAAACACAATAGATCAGTAAAAAGCAATATCCGTGACATCCAAGTGGCAACTCACCCGTCACCAGGAAGAACAAATAGACTGCAATGAAGGTGTAGCCAAAGTACAGCAAGTAAGAGAGGGCACCAGTGATGGCAGTCTTGTAGAAGAAGTAGTGGATAGAGAAGAGGAGCAGGTAGAAGGCAGTAGTACCAGTGCAGAAGAAGGACCTCCACCACCAGCGATAGTCTTCAGAGCACAAATGGAAGTAGCAGAGGAGTACGGATGTTTGGGAACAGACCACTATCAGAATGATGAAGGCGAGCATCATGAAACCAAACATGTAGTACATTTGGCCAGACCTACACAGATACATACATGCATGTACATGTCATGGCAGAGCAGGTTGGTCTACAGCATAGGGAAGCTATTAATATAATAAAACTTCCAATCTCAGCAGTTAGCACAAAGTTAATATATGACGGTAGCCCAATAATGAACTTCACAAGCCAGAAATATCTTCCTTAGTTGTGCTGGACTCAGAGTGGCTCACCAGATGCTGTTGAGGATGAAAAACAGCTGAATGAAGATGCAGCCAAAGGGGAGGATGCCACCCATGAAGGAGGATGGAACTGGATGTGACAGCCAGCTCTGATCGGGAATCTCCCGGGGAATCTGATTTGTACGTACTGGGTTCGAAACAGCCTGGAATAAAAATTCAACATTACAGCAACTATCACAGGAAGAAAAAAAATTCTCTATGAACTAATTAGGTAAAAGTGAAAATGCTGACTGAAATTCAAATAAACGAATTAATGTGGAATTTGTCCACAGAGACTTAAAAAGAACCTGACCCTTAAAATTGCCTCAGCATGACTAAAACTAGCAACCATCTTTAAATCCTAGTTTTGTATCTCAAGCTTACTTCTTTCCTGAAGCCCAAGAAAGCACCAAAGAAAGTGAGTGGCAGAGAAATACCAAACCACAGGCACAGGAGGGCCAGCAGAGTGGTGAAAGGAATGGCAGCAGACGACCCCTGACCCCACAGTAGCAGGTTGAGGAAAAAGAATATGGAGAAGATGATTCCAGGTACAAAGAGAGCAGTCATGAGGACACTGGCCTTCCAGCGAAGACCTCCCATCACTATGAAACAAACGGAGAATCAACAATTCAACCATAACATTTACAAACACAGCATGTGTGTGTGTTCATGTGCAGGAGTGTGTTAACGCGTAAGGTGTCAGTGTATGTAAGAGCACGTGCAAGCATCAACTGAGATATAGCAAGGACTTTAATGTCCCGGACACTACCTTCTTTTGAATAGACTATTGTAATACACTCCTTCCCTCCCTTTGAATTAAGATCATACTAACCAATTCTATGCAAATAGTACAGTCTTCCTACCAGTTCTGACAAGACACATTAACTACACCACAACCACAGGTAAATAGCATGCATGTTCAAACTTACTCTTATAGAGCCTTGCAGAGACATAACCAGCCAAACATGCCAGAAACACGTAGAACACCTGAATAAACAAATTATGTGATTAAGTTATACCTACCACTTATCATTGATAAATACAACTTCACACCAGCCCTCAACACCCACCAACACTGGCATCACAACTCACACAACTCTCTTTCCTCTAATAACTCCTCCTCTATCAGGTAACCCCAGTGATGGACTCACCAGTACTGCAGTCATGAGTGCTCCTCTGTTGGGAGGAGACAGGAATCCCAGACAGGCAAACACCAGCGCCACAAGGATCATGGCCAGGAGCTGAGTGCCCGTCCCCACGCTCAGAGAGAGGAGCATGATGGCCGTGGGCGGACGGAACACATCTCCGTGCACCAACTTCCAACCAAAGTCCTCTTGAATGTCGTCCTACAGTGACATTGGAGGAGGAAGGGAAGAAAAAGTAATGAATAATAAATCACAATGACATAATAATCTATCTATAAACAGGTCCACCGCCTACTCTATGCCCGACACAACCTAGGTGAAGAATCTAATATCAATCTAATTTTCACCAATAGAACACAACAAAATAGAGTCCCAGAGGTCAACAGAAGGTGCAAAGGACTTGGGCAAGAATGCAAAACATCAGGACAAACAGAAAAACTTAAAAAGATGTCTGGAAAAGTGCAATATGTGTTCATTATTACAATTGCCACAATTCTAGGCATGCCTTTCTTCATCCCATCTAGCTGACTCCACTGAACGACTTACTGAACTCTCTGACTGGTTGTATCTGAGGATGTCCCTGTGCAACGACCTCATTAGCACCATGCCCACCATTGCAGAGAGGAAGACAGTAATGAGGATGGAGTTGATAAGGCTGAACCACTGCACGTTGTTCTGGGAGGCGGAGCTAAGAATGTAGTCCCACCGTGATGCCCAGCGAATATCATTGTTCACCTAACAGACAATACGAAGATGTCAGAGTCGCACAAAACAAACAAACAAACAAACAAAAAAACAACAACAAAAAAACCAAAAAAAAAGAGAGAGAGAGAGACGGAATGAGACTATGTGGTAGGACAAGAACCACTCTACAAAACTTACAATAAACTGGACTGAATAAGTGTATTTAATATCTAGCTTTGTTTTGAGCTCCTTGGGTATTGTCAATGGCTTGGACTTTCCATTGCATGGAGGCTGGCAACTGGTTAGCTTGACCTTAGCTCGCACCATACGCCCGTCCATGAATTTGGCTTTCTCCGTGCCCTTGTGATATAGAATCTCCAGATCCACGTGGTTGAAGATGTATGTTTCACCATTCTTCTTGTAATTAGGCTAAAATAAATTAAATAAAAATTAAATATCATTAAACGTCAGCAAATAAATAAATACATGCAAGCTCTATAAAAGACATGATATCAACAGTTATGTGCACATCTTGTATTTCAGTTGTTGGTTTTTTGTTTTTTGTTTTTTTAAGAATGAAAAGAGAATTAAGCTTAGGGGTCTATTTGTAGTAATGAAAGGTAACTTTCACTGTATTATTCAACACAATGCATCCTTGTACTTTGAACCCTAACTAGGCTGGGTTGCTCACCATCTGTGCACTAGCACACTACCAATTCAAAGTAGCAGTCTCTGGCAATTAGACATGTCACAGTGAACCTAAGGTGCACACACCATGACGTACATGTGATGACTCATGACTAGTAACCCAACGGTGATAAAGAATCAATTTACATGCCATTGGTTATGTATCCATTGCTAAGAAGGATAGAGACATATATCTTATAGACAGAGCTATGACAGGCTAACCAGTGCTCATGGAGTGGTCTTAAAGGAATTTCACAAATCAACTACCCAGGCTGAATCAACAGTAACGACAAACAAGAAAATGAAACCTTAGCTGTCTCCAAGTACACTGGCAATACAACTACATGAATGGACACCCAATCTTCTCATAGCCAGACTCCAATATGCACGGCTCTCAACCGGACCACTAAAAGGCTCTACTCTGATGACATTTACCATAGATTTTCAAAGTATAAATCAGCTGTCCATACTGAGCTAAGTAAAGTGCTCAGAGCAAAATTACTGCCAGCCCTTGAAGTTTCCCTTTGGGTTGGATCAGACTGGTGCAGTCAAAATAAATTAACATAGACTTCACATTACATTGTCATGCAAGTGCATGTGACTACATAACTAGAACATAATATTGTGTTCTGAGCTAGGGACTATTCTGAGATATGGTCACCCTTTGGTCCCAAGGTGGTCCAATAAGAGAGAATAAAGTGTAATTTGGAATTTAAACATAAGATTATTTAACAAGAGAGTGCTATGATTATTAAACTGAACTAAACCAAGAAGTTAACTTTAGATTCTGCCATAATAATAAAAATAAAAATAAAGAAATAAAATAAAAAGCACCTTGCATTTTAGTTAACCCTTTGTGCCACAATAACCTATCCTCATCTCTTCTCCCACACCGTTACTGCATTCCACTAAACTCACTGAAAGATAGCAGGCATCGTGCCTGACTCCCTCGATAGTGACGTAGCATCCCACAGGGAACCTGGTGGTGCAGTACTGCTGGTCGCTCTCCGTGATGCTGTAGCACCAGGTGACGGGCATGTTGTCAATGACCCATTGGTGCATGTAGTCCTCGTGGATCCGATCGTAAAGGAACTTCAACTTCTTCTTGTCCTCCGCCTTGCCGGGGTCGTAGGATTGAGTACACAGAACTTTGCTGGATATGTTCTTGGCAAATTCAAACTGTAAGAGGTGAAAACAAGCAACACCCACCACTGATACTACTTCCACAGTGCCGGCAACCCACTCATGGAATGTAGTAATTGATAATTGGCATTTATAAGCTAGCAAGTAGCTCATGTCCTTCTCTGTAGTCATTTGGTACACTCAACAAGTGCTTACTAACAAATTCAAATGTAGTATTAAGTGCTCACCAACAATTTTCACACAGATACATGTATACACACATATATTCACGCACACACATGTACACACACTACTCGGTGAATGGCTGTTTCATTACTAACTGTTTATTTCTTTGGAACTTGCTCAAATTATACTCCTGCATAAAGCTTGGACATAGGCCCAAGGCATTTTGAACTCGTCAGGATAGGAGAGGGGAACAACAAATGGTAGGCCAGTCCTCCATAGGGAGACAAATGCTTCACATTAACTGTATCCAATACAATTTACATTATCACTATTGGATAATTCAGATTACATGCCAACCTAATTGCATAGTAACCAACTCTATAACCCACACCGAGCCAGTGTCCAGTGGTTTACTGGTGTGGCTTCCTGCTTAGGTAAAGACGTGCAACAAGATATTCTATTTCACCTCCACAGGT
>WLWI01002377.1_pt1 | contig 16233 bp, 10 predicted proteins | sample 6701501 | NCBI WGS metagenome assembly WLWI01 (sample SAMN12718690, study PRJNA515312) | sponge metagenome | isolation source: marine sponge | host: Mycale hentscheli | place: New Zealand: South Island, Marlborough, Capsize Point | collected 2014-11-01
TTCTGCTATGGAATGTGATGTGAATGTAAATGGAAATGGAAATCTGAGTGGACATAAATTAGCTACTTAAGTTAAGTCAATCGAAGTTAAATAGAGTTCATTGGAATTCACAACATCACTCCCCCTTCCTTTAGTGCCTCACGGCACGTAGTCGACAAGATGGTGAGGAAAATGAACGTGACGTCCTGAACGAGTGGTGCGAGGAGAGTTGGTGATGAGTGCTGGAGCATGTGTAGTAGTAGTGATGGGTGAAGCAGGTGTAGTAGTGGTGCGTGGAGCAGATGAGGAGCAGGATATATTGTCATCGAGGTGCGCAGGCTTGAGTCGATCTATTGAGACAGAGTCGGTACGGCCTTTCCGGGAGATAGTAAAAAATTTATTATTACGTCTGACAACAGGAAAGGGTCCATCGTATGGTGGCTGTAAAGGCTTGCGGACACCATCACGACGTACGAAAACGTGTGTAGCTGTAGCCAACTCCGCTGAGACGTAGCTGGCATGCGGAGCAACTCGTGGAGGTTGAGGGCGAATAGACTGGAAGTAGGACTTTAGTTCCGTGACGAAATCAGCTGGATCGGGGGAATTGGCCGCTTGTGTAGCATTAAAAAATTCACCAGGAAGCCTCAGTGTAGCACCATAAACCAGCTCTGCAGAGGTAGAAGCAACATCCACTTTGAAAGCTGTTCTTACTCCTAACAGTATGAGAGGTAGAGCATCCATCCAGTCTTCCGGTCGACAACTAGCTGTAATAGCAGCTTTCAATTGACGGTGAAAACGTTCGACCATACCATTGGACTGAGGATGATACGCCGTGGTCCGAGATCTCTTGGAACCGCAAAGGGCCATCAGATTAGCCCAGAGGCGAGATTCAAACTGACGTCCACGATCAGTGATGATGACCAAAGGCACACCAAACCGAGAAATCCAGCCATTAAGGAACGCTCGGGCCACTGCTTGGGCCGTGATCGATGCAAGTGGAATGGCTTCACACCAGCGTGTGTATCTATCCACACAAGTCAGCAAATATGTGAATCCCCGGGAAGGCGGTAACGGTCCAACTAAGTCGATGTGAATGACGTCAAAACGAGCGGTAGGGGTGGTAAAAGATGACAGAGGAGCTACCGTGTGACGCTGTATTTTGGCACGTTGACACTGAATGCAGGAGCGAGTCCAACGTCGTACATCTGAGTTAATTCCAGGCCAAACGAAACGAGAAGTGATGAGCTTATAGTAGAGGGTCACTTGAATCCGTCAAGGGAATAGCTTCCACAACTAATGAAGAAGATGGAGAAGATTGAAAAGAGCGAACTTGAGGATCCGACGCCTGCGACTTGGCCATAGCAGCAAAATCAACTGTAGGTGGACGACCAGACAAAAGGGCATGAGTCTCGATTCGCGAGAGTGTATCGGCGACTACGTTGTCCAGTCCACGTATGTGGCGGATAGCGGAGGTGAATTGGGATATGTAGTCAAGTTGTCGTGCTTGCCTCGGAGAATGATGGTCAGAACGAGAGTTCAGTGCAAATGTGAGGGGTTTATGGTCGGTGAGAACTTGGAATGGACGTCCTTCCAGGAAATGTCGGAAATGTTGGATAGCAAGGTAAATTGCCAGTAACTCCTTGTCAAACGCGCTGTATCTAGTTTCCGCTGGAGTCAATTTCCTGGAGAAGAAAGAGATAGGGCACCAGGCTCCCTCAATGTGTTGTTGCAGAACTGCACCAATGGCCGTATCAGAAGCATCAGTCGCCAGGCTAGTAGGAGCGTCACTTTGAGGGTAGCAAAGGAGTGATGCTGCAGCAAGAGCCTCCTTGGTGGCATGGAATGCGGCTACAGCGTTGTCGCTCCAGGACAGACTCTGAGACTTTGGTTTGCACGAGGAGAGGAGAGCATGTAGTGGAATCATCAATTCGGCACAATGTGGAAGAAATCGATGATAAAAGTTTACGAGACCAATGAACCGGCGTAGTTGGCGAGGAGACTTCGGTTGAGGAAAATCACGGATGACCTGCACTTTTTGAGGAAGTGGAGTGACACCCTGCCGATTAATCTTATGTCCGAGGAAGTCCAACTCGGCAGCCCCAAAGACGCACTTGTTGGTGATAACCACACCATGCGTGGAGAGACGTTCATTGCTGTTCCTTACGGCATCAAATTTGCTATTACACACTGACCTTTCTTTCTTATGTTCTCAAATTTTGAACCTAAGTAAGTGATTTAGCTCCTTCTATTTACAGATAGTTGTAGCTGGCTACAACTATATGTGACATGATTAAATAGTAGTACTGATTAGATTGCAACAACTACCAGGTGGGACCAAATCTGCTAAGCGGATTTGGTCCGCCCGGGCCAAATATGCGAGGGGACCCAACCTCTCCGGCCTATAACCGATGCATTGGACACTGAAAGACGTTATGTGCAGAACGGCTGACCCTCACCTTTGACCTCACGCGATGTCTTTGCGCGCGCTCTTGTTGCTAGCTTTCACCTTCGACCTTTGTGGAAAGTTGTCCTTGGTGACCCTGCAAGATTGATTTAGGAGGTGGTTCGTTAGGTTGGTCTCGTTGTTGGCTAGGCTGCATTTGTGCTACCTGTGAGTGATGATAAAGGAGAAGAGGACTGCAACGGCAGGAATTCACTTATGCTATGCGATAACAAGTAAAGACGGGGTTGACCGTAGGTCAAGCCAGGTTAATTCCCCGGCAGCGACAGCGGCAGCGACAGCGGAACGGGTACAGTATGGGTAGGGTCTCATTTACTGACCGGACCAGACCCGATTACTGACCGACTTACCTTGCGTAGTTAGAGCGTTACGCTGATGTTTGCGATACGGTTTTATAGGTATTATGTGATTTCCATGGCAGCAATGATTAATCACACACTCCATACACTTGGGGGCTATCCTAAATTTTCTATGTGGTAAATTATTATTGTTAGGTGATTTGTTTCCCTCCCACCCACCTGAAACCTTAGTCTGGCACAGCCAGACGCGGAGTCTGGGGACAATCATGTACCTTGGCTGTTCGGCGCCCACGGTTTGCTATGGAGAGAAGTAAACCCAACTTTATACAGGTAAATAAAGTGGTTTCAACACAGAATAGTATGACATTCACTTCTAACATTCAAATAAACTGAATCAAACCTCTTGCTTGCTGCTCTCACACTCCTAGTACTCTTTCTATCATTACAGATTCATCACCCCTTCCTACTAATACCTGTATTAAGTAGACATCTATTGCTACTGGACTTAGTACTGCTTGATTATACTGGCTTCCCTGAGGCTCCATCATTACTTTCTACAGTTCTAACACTAAGGGAAATGGCTGCACAGGTAGCTAACTATCTGTCCTTACTTTCTTCTTCTCTAACATGGCTAAATTCGCCAGAAGCTTTTAATAGCCTCAAAGGTTGTAGAACAAGAAGCCGTAAACTCCTGATCGAATGGTACAAAAAATTGGTAAAGGTTACATAGCAAAAGAATGTTTTGCCATTGTCAGAATGAGCAGTCTTTTAGACGTCTTTTGATTACCGTATGTCACATATAGCTTTAATATTGTATATTTTTTTATGATTCTTTAAAGTGATCGACTTCCGTGGCTGCATTAAATGGGGCTGCAATTGTTTTTGTTCCCCATTTAACTTCAATAAATCCACCTGATATGAATTCTCACTTCAAATAAATGCTTCGACCAGACTTCTTGAGAAATAATGTGGAGTTGTTGGCTGCAGCTACTTACTTACAAATTCTATATACATAGCGAAGGCCTACTATAAAAGACATCAGCTGTGTTCAGATATCGATATAGAAGCCGTTGACTTCCATCCCATCATATTCATACTTGATTATTAAAGTTCAAACCACTAGTCATACCTAAATGTTTTTATTAATCAAACATTTAGGCTGCTATTAAAAAACAACAACATTGAACTTTAATAATCAAGTATGTTTATGTATACCTAGTCAAACAAATATTATCCAAGAAATCCCATCATATTGAACTGCTGCACACTAACCACTGTCAATACGATAAATATATCTCTGGCCAACTCTTAGACACACTTCTGAGGATCTCATGACCCATACTGATTGTAGACAAGTTCAACACCCTATTATCCCTATCATCATTAGGGCTCTTCCGGCTTGTCACCCAAGGGGGAGCTAGTTAGACAATGTGAATGGGGGGAGAGGGGGGGGGGCAATCGACATTAAAGTTAATCATACACCTTATAAGATGTAATTCTGTGTCAAGACTTAGAATAAAAATTTCCCCCCACTGTTTTTTTTTTATTTTTCCTACTTAGCCTTACACCTTAGCCACTGTCATCATGTAATACCACTGTTAATTAAAAATTGCCAGTACACTAATGGGAAAAAACAACAACACAATCTCACTAAAGTACTAGGGAGGTGGGGGGCATTTCATTAGTTACAGTGGCCGAGTGTTTACTGCCACTCCTGACGATGATATGGAACATGTATATGAAGAACCAAAATGAAACAGGTTTTGAGTTTGTTCATGTTAATGATTTCTCAGACAATTCCTTGTCAGATGGCGTATTGTCACAACAATTTCTAAATTTAATAGTACAGCACGTAAATTGCCCATTCAAAAATGTGTGGGAAAATCACTCTTCAATTGAAGTCGCACAGAGAAAGTGAAATAGCGCGTAACTAAGTGAAATAGCACATAACTAAGTGAAATAGCACGTAACTAAGTGAAACTAAATGAAATACCACAGTAGCTAAGTGAAATAATAAGGATAAGTGTGCACGCATGCAGTATTAACCTTGGAAACGTACAGTTGGAGAAGCTCTACCCATATTAGACGGAAATTTTTCAACATTTTAAGAGGAGCCATAGGTTGAAACCGAAATTCCAGAGGAATCTAATCCTGAAATACAAAGATAGTGAGTGACTGATACAGTGTAGCTACAAGTGCAAATGATTACAAAAAAAAGATGGCCTACTATTAGCGAGTGATAGCACAGGTAATAGTGGGGTTTGTTAAAGACAAAAAGAATCCATTTGTTTACACTCTGGACAAAAGCACCAAAATGATAGTGGTGGTAGATAGACTAAAAATGAACAAGAAAATGACCCGCTGCAAAAAAATACACTTCCCATAAGTGCAGTAAATTCATTTTAAAAAATTCAAAACGCGTAAATTTTCGCCGATATTTTCGCGGGGCGCGAAATTTTTCGAAGCCCTACAACCTCATGGCCAGACAGCCTAATAGCAGCTCTGCTATGTCTAAACCTATGAATTGGGACCTCTGTATAGTATGCCAAAAGAATTCATCAGAAAAACTACGCTGCCCTGCTCATTGTGCTTCAGATCAAGCTCCAGCTGATGTCTACAGTGCTTTCCTCCAAAATGTTGAAAATTTCCGGGAGTTGAATGCCTTACCAGTTGATGTAAACTTTGGAGAACATGGGACAGTACAAGCTTTTGTACAACACAGTGCATCATGGCACAAGCAATGCCATCAAAAATTTAACAACTCTATGTTAGAGCGTGCAAGACAGAGACTAATGAGGAAGAGGAAATCTGTTGAAGGAGAGGTCACTTTACGATCCAAGCGTAAGCTGAATTTAACAAGTACTCACTGTATTTTTTGTGATGAAACGACTTCTGAGTCATTACATGAGTTCACTACCCTCAATGTGGATCAGGTTATTAGGGACATGGCTAGTGAAATGGGTGATAGTGACTTGCTTGTTAAGTTGTCTGGTGGTATTGACATTGTTGCAATTGAGGGAAAATATCATATTTCGTGTCTAACCAAATACCGCAACCGTTATCGTAGTTTTCTGCGTACTCAGTGTGCTCCATCACAATCAAATGTTTGTATGAAAAAAGCTAGAGCACGTGTTTTTGCTGAGCTTGTAATGGATATAGAAAGTGCTTTAGAAGAAGGTATATATGTGTTCAAACTAATTGAGCTGCACACAGCTTATGAGAGCCGATTGAAGACATTAAATTTTGATTCTTCTATTAACAGAACTCGACTAAAGAAAGAGCTTTTAGACTACTTCAAAGGTCATGGAATACAGGAGCAATCAGATGGAAAACAAGTAATTTTTGTTTTTCCAGAAGGGATGCATTCTCTTTTAAAGAATGTTTCCATACCTTCTCAGATGACTTCAGAAGCATTGCAGTTGGCTAGAGTAGCTAAACTAGTTCGTGCAGAAATATTTCAGGCTGAAAAAACTTTTGAATTTGCCAACAAGTTTCCACCAAATTGCCAGACAGACTGTGTACCATATAGTCTAAATCTCCTTATCTCCATGATACTTTATGGACCAAATCTGAAAAATGTAAACAAACACAATGATTCCCAGAGTTGCCTCACAATATCTCAATTGATAATTGTTTCACTAGGCACTCAGCTACTCAAGGTCTCAACATTCATTCATTGGTTAGAAGCAAGAAGCTAATAGAGCAGCTTCATGCTCTTGGAATTAGCATTTCATATGACAGGGTGATACAGATAGAGAAAGATGCAGCCTATTCACTTTGTGCACAGTGTCAAGCTAATGACATAGTTTGCCCATCTCAGTCATGGCATGTGACTGTCCCATTTTTGCCAAAGCGAAGTTCATTCAGTGGACATGACCAGCTACCTATGGAGAAGATGTGTTCCTTGTAATGTTTGGAGGACTACATTTAGAAATGGGAATGTGGAATATGTTGGGTGGTTATTTGGCTTGTTCAGGCTGGACAACAGCACTTATAGATGCTGGTGTTGCTACTTCTGGCACAGCTGACAGTTTCCTGAAATCGTCCCACTTAAGAAACTGTTTACTTTTACTATTCACTAATTAATATCTTAGTTTTTATGGAATTGTTTCGTACAAGTTAGTTATTATAATTTTAATAATGGTTTCTATAATTACTGTTTATATTTTTCAAAATAATTAATGTAAATAATTTTTATTGAATTATTGCAGTAGTTGGTTACAATGTATGCAGTGGGTGTAACTAATAATATAATACTCACTATGTAGCCATATTTTAAATTTCTCCATGTTTAAGTAACAGTTGTTGTCATATAGTTTTTACTGTGAGTTTACTATGAGTTACATTGAATACAATCGTTATATATCATCATTAAACTAACACACACACATACACGTATATTGATTACAAGGTGACCTTTATTCACCTCACTACATTCAGTTTTTACTATGAGTTACTTGGAATACACTTGTGCGGTTCCTGTCGTGTGAGGAGTCGTTAGTGCGGGGGCGTATATCCCAACCTGCCTCCTAGGTCACAGGTGCTCACACAGAGGGTAAGTGGTGGAACTCAGAAGAGGCCCAACTGCCAGCTCTCAAAGAGCTTATCCCATGCAGGGCTAATTATAAGGATGTGACAATTGTCCACCAAGTTCATAAATCCAGTCAAGTCTAACTCAGTTATAGTATAAGCTAAGCTAAACTACCTATAAACTACTGCTGACTAGTTATTAATTGTTGAACTTGAGAATTAAAATAATGTACCAGATGAGCTTATATGCATACAAGAGTGATTAAATAACAGTGGGTGTGGTGTAGTATTATATGTAAATATTTTGTCTCTCTCCTTTGGCCAGGCTAGGAGGCTCGGATAACACCAGTAGTTCAGATTACTTTATAAGCAAAAAACAACAACAAAAAACAACAACAAAAAAACAACAACAAAAACAACAACAACAATAACAATAACTGTCGTGTAGGAGTAGATAATCTTCACTTAGAAATATTTCCAGTGCTCCATGTTGTCCACTGCGTGCATCCTATGTACATGTCTGTGAAATTGTAACATTTATAAGCAATATTAAAGTAATCAAAACTTGTGAAACACCTTGAAAAAAAGAATAGAATACTCTTCATCATACCATTCATGGAACTCTGTTTATGCTTTAACTCTCTAAGTTTGTTTTATGGGTGCTGCTCACTGAGACTCTGGTGGGGCTTAGAGAGATGGTTACTCCTTGTATTTCCACACTCCATGGTATGCTGCCCACAACCCCAGTGATAACAGTTTAATATTGCCTTCACTCTGTGCCTAGCACCAGAGCTTACACATAAAACAAACAACACTATTTCAGATGTCACTATGTTTATTGTTTTCTGCTCTCTCTCTCTCTGTAGCAGCTTTATTGATCTCCAAAATAATGCATGGAAAAATGAAGTAAATTTTACAAGCTGGACAAAATATGTGCAAAAAAATTCACGATCATACCATCACTAATTAACACTTGTCATATATGAAAAACATCCTTACTAAAATAGAAGCAAAACTAAGGAGTGAAAGCATAGTGTATGAATAACCACAACTACATTTTTAAGTGTTTATAACATCAACACCCAGAAATTTTTTTAGAGTTCAGCTGGCTTGTTATGGCAAGCAGAATATTTAGAAAGAGAAATAGACCATATTACATAAAGAGCCTAATTTAGTAGACATAGCTTTATGTTTTGGAATTTTTAATGAAGAGGATGGAGATTATTTTGCCTTATAGCTCAAGATGTATTTAGTAAAGCTGGCTCATCTATTTCTTCAAGATCTTTAGTGAAACACTGTCGATATACAGATTTAGGAAACTACATCAAGATAAACCTTAATGGATCTAGAAGGGATTCTCCATCTGTTCATATTCACATGTCTTTCGACAGAATAGAGTTTAATAATGGTTAATGACAGCAGGTGTAAAGACTTACAAAATTCATGCTATTAAAAGTATCATGATTTGGATGGTTTACATGGCCAGAACTGGCTTTACAGAGGTCTCAACAGCAGTTGAGATGATTTTATGTACTACTGAACACAACATATTTTAAATTCACACAGCATGTACATGTACATTGATAGAATACAGTCCATCTCATCTTCTATTCTCCCAAAATGGAACTGTCACATGGGAGAACTTAATTTTTACATTTATTAGGGGAGATGGAACACCATGCAAGTTCGAAAAAGACAACAATGTTTAGTTTGTCATTATTATGCATTCAATTCAATAAGAATGGGTGGAAACTTTCTAGTCTCTGGATTAATGGCTGAAAGGTCACAATAGAAGCTAAGATTTACTGTACTATTTTAATTTTTGATATTTAAGTTTGCTACTCTCTCTCTCTCTCTTTGTAGAAGTTGCAGCCACACACATAATTTTATCCGAAAATGTTTCATTAATCACAATAAAATACATATGAAAAAGGAATATTTTTGATAAGCTAGACAAAATATGTGCAGTCAAAATATACATATGCACATTACTTATTGGTTTCAATATAAAATTGTCCTTAGTGAGTCTGAAGCTAAGCCAATGGTCAAACTCACATCAGTCTTTTATGATCATCAGTCAGTATGGACAATAACAAAAAGTTTGACAATACATTGCAGCAGTTAATAAAATTGAAAAAAAAAAAGGAATTAGCTACTTGGCTATTTCGAATTATGTGAAATGCAATCAGCATAGCTTATAGACTCCAACTTTTCTCTAGTAAACTTCAGAAACCATCCTCCCACCCCCACCTCCAATACTCAGTTTTATCAGCTAAACATTTTAGCTAATTTGGCTAATGTTTTGTTGTAATGATGTCTAGGAGACAGTCTGATCATGTAGCAGCCATGACCACATTTCTGTAGCTATGCAATGTTATCATCATCATAGTAATCCACTTTTTGTTGTGGTCCATTGATTCACATTGAATGTTGTGTATTTATGTCCATGTTTGTAAAAATTTCGGTCTTACTTCTGGGATACAAGCAGTGAACAAGTAAGACTGAAGAGAGTTACACTACTGTAGTAAAGTGTTGACAGTATATATTTACAATGGCAACATTGCTCAGAATATAAAAATATTGGGGTCAATGTAAAGAGCATATTATTACTAGGCTGCATTTATACCCCCCTGAAACTGTTTTTTGCCCCCTTGAAAATTAATATTATGATCTTCATGGTTATTTGCCACAAAATTATTATCGATTTTATGGATTTTGGTTCTAAAAACACTCTACCATCATTTTTATTAAGAGGAAAATATTGAAAGCGGTTTATAGCTTGAATGTGTTAGCAAAGGTAATAAATTAATACTATCTAGTATATTTGTGAATTTAGGCAGTATTTTAGATTGTCAGTTTTTAATATACAAAATATATTTATTAGGATTTTGTAACTGAGGTCAAAGTGGACCTGTGCATTTTGACTGTGTTCTAATAGGAAGAAAAAATATTCAAAGAAGACTGCTGCACTAAGTTTTCTTTTGGTACCTAATAAGCCAAGCTAATTTTACTTGGCCAGGGTTGTATGCTGATATTATGTCTTATTATTAAGAATTGTGCCGAGTGTCTTGCCTAACAGGGATGGTGCGAGGAGAGCTCCTCTATGCAAACCTGAGATCTTGGTCGAGCGGTTTGAAAAACTAGCTGTCGATATTGTGGATCCACTTCCTAAGTTTAAATGTGGTTTCTGCTTCCTGTTCACTGCCATGGATTTGTCTACTCAGTTTCCCTTGCTCTTCCTATGAGGGTTTACACAGCCTTAATAGCTGCATTCTCATTTTGGTGCTCCCAAAGCAGTACTCATTAAGGTTCCAACAATATTCAAAAGTGTTATTATTTTTGTATGAAATATTTACATTATGAAGATTTGGACTAGCCCATACACCATCCTGAAACTAAGGTTAAATTGGAGAGGTTTCACTCATCTTAGAACTCTGTTAGGATCTGTATGTCTGATAAGAAAAATTTTCTGCTGTTCTATAGTGTTGCATTTTCTTAGAAATCTGCCCCATTCTAGGCATAATCATACACCATAAGAACTTACATTTGTTCAACTATCACCATATATTCTGTCTTCTCTTAAGTCTATTTGGTTTGAATCTGCTGACTTACCTAGTTTTATCAACGAGTTAGACTCCCATATTTCCAGTACACTACAATCACTCAAACAAAGGTTGAAGGACAATGTAGTTGCCAAGAGAGCTGTGCATACGAGAGTGCTACATTGATAGAATTTAGTGTAGGCCAGCTTGTGATGAGGAAAAACCTGGCTTGTTGATGCACCCTGGGAAGGCTGGATCGACCTGGGCCTCTTTGTGGGGTGGGCGATCATGTAACTAGCAACTCCAGTATTTTCACCTCCTCTGTCTCCCCTTACATGCTTGGAAACCAAACTGTTGAACTGCATCAACAAACAATTCCAACACTGTATCAGCAGAGTTGTTGTCAGATGCTCTCAAATACATTATTCTCCGGCTGTAGCCATCTATGCATCCATGAATAACAATACGCCACCTAAACAAAACATCACCATTACAAATTTTATAGCTAATGTACCTTTTTAAGATTCTCATAACATTAAAGCAACCACATCTTTTCAACGTCAATTTGAGAATTTATTTTTACATGGCTACATGAGCATGTTCATCAAATACTAGTACCACTCTTGTAATGTCTTAATATTTATAGCTTTTGATTTGACCACCCTTTACCTATAGACAGGCACATATCCTAAGAAATAGATGTATTTAAAAAAATCAAATTGTGCTATGACCCCCAAACCCGTTTTGTTTTTATTTACCTGATAAGTTTTTGATTACCGTCTATAATATGCCAAAGTGAACGAGGTGAAGGAACCCTATACTGACGACGATTAATAACTCTAAGCTGACGAATCATACACCCTTCAGGGTCAATTCGGTGTAGAGATTCCCTCACTCGAATCTGCTGCACCCGATAGCCTTGAGCAAATAGATGTCCTAGCATTTGCTGATTTCCACAGGTAGGAAACTGAGAGTGAACCTGATAGACTAGATGATCAAGCTCCATCATCAGACAAAGTGGCATATTGGTCATGAACTGACAAAGTAAAAATCACTCATTCTTCTATACACTGTGTTCTCTCTGACACTCCCAATATGGCAGCAATTTGGCGCACAGTAAATCGATTTTCTATCAGAAATGAAAGTTGCTCACAACCAATGTCAAATATGGGCCTACCAGCTCTTCCAGACCTGACAACAGCTGTGGATATTTCATTAGCAGCCAAATTGATATGCTCTCTTAAAGATGAAGTAGTGTTTAAAGCATGTCTTATAATTTCACAAGCTTCCATCAATATCTTGATCACTTCTGTCAAAAGTCTGCTGAACAATTAGTTCACGAAACACTAATTCTAGTGATAAACACCATGCATCAATAGCATCTGAAGAAAGAGATCTTCCATCTCTATAAACATCCAAGTCACTAATAATTCTGAAAACGCTAGATATTGCCCAAGATGTCATCACAATAATGGAGTTCAAGTTGAAGTTCAAGTACAGTACAAATATATTTCAAATTCATAGAAGTGTGGCTGTCCTAAGAATATTCATAGCACTCCTATTTACAAAGTAGGGCCCTATTTTGTTTCAGAGTTCTTGATGATATTCATAGCACTCCTATTCTGATGTGCAGCAACTTAATGATATTCATAGCACTCCTATTCTGATGTGCAGCAACTTAATGATATTCATAGCACTCCTATTCAGTCTGCAGCACTCCTATTCAGTCTGCAGCACTCCTATTCAGTCTGCAGCACTCCTATTCAGTTTGGAGCACCCTATTCAAAATGTTGCACTAATTTTGGCAGTGATCACCTCCCATAGATTACCGCCCCAATCCTGAGAGTTCGGGTGGAAATATTCCCGAGAAATATTGATGGTGGTTTTCGTGCTTACAATTTGAAGGTTTCCTCACGAACATTTTGTCCAGAATTGTATTCCATACTAAGGCACACTAGCTAGCTGAATTACGGGAAGGTAAGGGTCTCAATACTTGAACCAGTGATTCAGTGACCCTATTCTTTAGTCTGGCGGAGCCGACCCTTTACCTTCTTTGTTGGTGGGCGGGGGAAGGAAAGGGTCTGGTATCGTTAGCATATACGAGTTGTGCAGCAGACACTTCCATTACATCACTTTTTCTTACGTCATTCCCACGCATGCGTGAGCTATTTTTTTGCGCGGGACTATTAGCTGGATAGATGCTATATAGTCTTTAGCTTCAATGGCTTCTTCATCTTCAATGGCTTCTTCATCTTCAATGGCTTCTTCATCTTCGACTTTATTGTCCGTTGCTGCTTCTCTTTCCAAAAAGCAGGTAAGATCTGAACTTCGGCCATCTCTCAGCAAATAGCAAATATTTACGGCGTAAGCTTTTGACAGGTGTGGACGCGCGTGCTACAGTGTACGTAGATGTCATAATGCATCATTATTATGATGTAATCAGAATTCTCTGCAATCTGATTGGGGCGCAACTATAGTTGTGCCTGCACAACTCGTATATGCTAACGATACCAGACCCTTTCCTTCCCCCGCCCACCAACAAAGAAGGTAAAGGGTCGGCTCCGCCAGACTAGTATTCTACTGGGTGATAGTAGCTAGGAGGCCGAGAAAACAAAATGTAAGATTTCGGGTATTTAGCTAAGTCTGTCAGATAGCTACTCTTTTTATGACGACAAAGTAATAATGCAGTCATTTGCTCTTGAAAACAGCCAAAAACGTTTTAGCTCTCTCCATAGCACCTTTGTTTGCCTTAGGTGAGGTTGCTGTCCGTCGCCACACTACTCGCGGCCAGCAGCTGCGGTACAGTTTTAAAATTGGTGGTTAGCGCCAGATTCTGGCGCTAGAACTGGTCGTTAGTACTACTCCCCAGACCCTTTCCTCCCTCGCCTTCCCCAACATAAAGGAGGTAAAAGGCGGGCTATGCCAGACTAACTTTTAAAACTACTCCAAAGGGTCAATTTGCGATTAGGTAAAGAGTTTGTTGCATGCATCAAAATCAATATTACGTAATTAATGCCGCAAAGTGGATGAATACCCGCAATCTGTAACTACGTGGGTGGAGTTACTTGACTCATTGTATGTTTGTTTGGTTGCCTTATTCTGTCGTCAATCTACCAACTCTCCCGGGCTAAAAACTTCTCTTTTGTGAGTTCGTTACTTAGTTTTACCGTTTTACCGGCGGGTGTAGGTGCTGGCGAATTAGCTAGGTGATTGTTATTTACTGGGAGGTTGTATCCCCCTTATTACTCACAGTCAAATATTGATTGTTGCTTACTAGCTTACCTTTGAATAAAGAGCTGGTTTTATTTCAGTACTATGCCAAACATTAGTGTGAAATGGTCACTTAATGCCCTCCCAACCAAGTTAAGGACGAATGTATATACCCAAAGCAATGAAGTTTACAAGACAGTTGTATTAACTTATGCTCTTCACTCATAAATTTATACAAATCTTAACACAATCAATCATCAATTATTTTACAATTTTGTGAGTTTTGACCTAAATATATTTTGACCCCTCCCTGTCTCTAGTGCTAGATCTGCCCCTGGAAAGTAGATAGTGTTTTGGTTTAGCAACACAATGCACTGTACTATTTGTAATTGAAAGTATCTATTATATATGTGTGTGTTTGCTTCGTATTAGAGAGCATCAGAGCCTTGGGTGATAGTAGTCATATGACTAGTGCAGCCAATAATTGTATAATTCTTGTCTGCATGGCCCCGTGGAGGTAGTCTCGCGTAGCCAGACCCTTTACCAACCCTAACCGCTACGCGGGGAAGGAAAGGGTCTGGGAACATACAATACAACGACTTGTTCAGCAGCACCCCAAAAAGGGTGCTCCAATTATCACATTCCAATGCTTGCGGTAGCCAATGACGTCACGGCCACGGCCGGGTAGCAGCTCTCCTATTCATGCTGGTACGTTTATTGCTTGCCAGGAGTGCTTATAAAGAGCCTACGAAAACAATTTCACCAGTTTGACGAAGTCACGCAACGTTCTCACCCTCCCAGATGTGATGTTGACGTCACACAGTATACCGCAAGCTTGCTGGAATGTGATAATTAAGCACCCTTTTTGGGGTGCTGCTGAACAAGTCGTTGTATTGTATGTTCCCAGACCCTTTCCTTCCCCGCGTAGCGGTTACGGTTGGTAAAGGGTCTGGCTACGCGAGACTAACCTGAAATAACCTCTGACTGGGTGTTCTCCACATTAATGAAGATATACCTCAGGCTATATCTTACTACATTATTATTATTATGTCACTAGCTGTTGTTATTTAACTAAACCTGTTCAATGATAATGATTAGAATTCTAATGGTGCAATACTAGTAGTGCCTTGGGCACTTGGCTTGTTGATTCATGATGCTACTTCCTTGTGGCTCCTTCATTGTCAGGCCACTACACTGGAACTTTAATAAAAGAGACCAGGAAAAAAGTATGTTGCAAGAGTAAAGAAACTGCAAGGAATTCATCCTATGGAGCCTATATGTAAAGTTTGAAGAAGGAGTATGGGGGAGGAGGAGGAGTTAGAAGAGAAAGATGACCAGTTGGAAGAATGTATCAGTGATCGTCCCACTTACAGTGAAAATTTAAAGTCAGGAGTTGGCTTCATAAGTTATCTTAATCGTTGCATGACTAATGAAGACTTCAGATTACTACCTGAAGTGAACGCTAGACTTGTTTGCTTTCAGTGGTTACCTGGGCATTCCTCAGAAGAAGTTACAAAAATGTGATTTAATATTGCGAGACTCTAGTTTGTCTGGAACGCATGCTCGTGAGTATTCGTATTTTCCCCGTTCTCTCGTTATAGCGTTTCTGAAACTGGTGACGCCTTGTATTTTCTGCAGTTGGTTTTGTTCTGAAAACGAGGTCGGTATAGGATATAGTTAAACTATCCAAAGAGCGAAAGCAAGAGAAAGTTTGTGTGTTGTAGACATGAATTTTGAGGAAGAAACTTCCCCTAAGTACAATGGTACACATTCCAGCGAGTCCAGTATTCCATCCAATTCATCAAGTGGTCCATCTAACAATGTCATTCACTTTGACGCCCAAGTAAGCCTCTTTAAACCCTCCAAAAGATTCTTTTGCCACCAAGATTTGACATCACCATCAATGGAGGAGTCAGAGGAGGAAGAGTTAGAACAAGTTGAGTCAGAAGAGGAGCAATCAGAAGAGGAAAATTCAGAGGATGAAGAGTCAGAGGAGGAAGAATCAGAAGAGGAAGTAAGTGAGTCAGAAGAGAGTGAGAATGTTTGTCTTACTTCCGATTTAGACGACTCAGTATCCATTATGTCGAGCATTCCTGAAAATGTGATGCATTTTAACACCCAAACAAGTCTGTTCAAGTGCTCAAAGAGATTTTTTAACAATCAAGACTTAGCATCACAATCACTTGAAATATCTGAGGGGGAGGAGGAGTCA
>WLWI01002378.1_pt1 | contig 16233 bp, 10 predicted proteins | sample 6701501 | NCBI WGS metagenome assembly WLWI01 (sample SAMN12718690, study PRJNA515312) | sponge metagenome | isolation source: marine sponge | host: Mycale hentscheli | place: New Zealand: South Island, Marlborough, Capsize Point | collected 2014-11-01
GTGTGGGACTTGGAGGCGTACGTGGTGTACTCCTGGTGTATGGGACTTGGAGGTGTACGTGGTGTACTCCTGGTGTGTGGGACTTGGAGGCGTACGTGGTGTACTCCTGGTGTATGGAACTTGGAGGCGTACGTGGTGTACTCCTGGTGTGTGGGACTTGTGGTGTACTCCTGGTGTGTGGGACTTGGAGGTGTACGTGGTGTACTCCTGGTGTTATGGGACTTGGAGGCGTACGTGGTGTACTCCTGGTGTGTGGGACTTGGAGGCGTACGTGGTGTACTCCTGGTGTATGGGACTTGGAGGTGTACGTGGTGTACTCCTGGTGTGTGGGACTTGGAGGCGTACGTGGTGTACTCCTGGTGTATGGAACTTGGAGGTGTACGTGGTTTGGCATGTGTTGGTGTCTTGTTTTCTTAATTTTTGTTGATGTTTTGGTTTCATTTTGTGCAAGTATTTGTCTTGTGTATATATGAAAGACGTTCGATTTTCAATACACATGGCTTGTAGGTAGGTGGAGGGGGTGGGGGTTATTCCAATTACTTGGATGTAGTCACTGGAAGAATTGTTTGTGCTAAGGTATTTTGAGGAACTACTGAATGTTGTATGTACACTTTGTTGTTGTGATATTCTTGTTTTGTATCAAAGAGAGTGGTGCTTAAAAACATTTTGACCTTTCTACGAGGCAGAATAAAGTAGAAAGAGATAGAAACACTACAACAAATTGTTGTTTTTGTTTGTTAGTCTAATAGCTAATGCAGCAGTGGATGAAAATCCTTGTAGTAGTGGGGCTGGTGAAGTCGTTGACCAATACTTATTTTCAATTATTTTACACTAGTCCAATTTTTTTCCTCACAATAACTTCTTTTTTTTCAGTGCAGATTAGCACTACTCGATGTTAACATGGGTAAGGCTTTGTATTCTAGGAAATAACTGAAATACAAACAAACTTGGCTTGCAGCATGACTATGCATCTGCACGCACAAGTTCCCACACTAATATCATTCAGATGAGTATTTTCAACAGATGAAGGTGGAGCCAACGTAATTGTTCAAAAGATGTCCATATGTGTCTACAATGACGATAATACCAAGACCGATATTGATTTGGATTTGAAAGGTCAGTGGCTATTGTTATGACAAGTACGGTACAATTTCATTATGGTGTGTTTGTACATGTAGATACCAGTAAGCTCAAAGACACTCCTCTTGAGATTATTGAGGGATGTAAATTTAGTGTCAAGATTCAGTTCAGAGTGCAACGTGAGATTGTTTGTGGCTTACGTTACAATCAGAAGGCAGCCAAAATGGGGTTTAAAGGTGAGAACTTAGTTTAAGTGTGTGTGCATGTGTGTCCACACCCCTACAATAGCATATTTACCATGAATTAAATCTCAGGCGTAAGCATGGCATGGTAAACCAGTCATAGTTGTGACCATTAATTTTGGCTAAAGTGGAGATTTAGGAATACTTCAAACTTACATGCAACAATTGCTTTTAAAGTAAATGTCACTTTACCTCTCAAACTCGAGCTTGCTTGCCATACTTTGCACAATCCTGTTTGTTTTTTGTGATTTGACTGGCCATGCCTACCGTCACGCCTATTAATTGTACAATCATCATGACGATTTCTACTGTATTACTGTTTATACTAAACGGTACTTATTGACTGCAAGCAAGCGCAGTAATCAAAGAATACACTTCGTAAAACAACAACTAGAAGCAATTTAGTCGTGTAAATCTAATAGCAATAACACACGATTAAATCTCAACGTTCAGTGAAGAAGAGGCAGTTACTCGGGTGCACATTAATGCAGTAACTTCTGCTAGACTTCAATCAAGTCTGTCTTACAGTTTTAAATAGTTATTTCTGGCACGGTTCTGTTCATATCGTCATCTATAGTTAGTTGTTTCCTAAACCCAGTTAGTGCGCACCTAGAAGAACGGAGGAGAACCTGAAGGAGTAAAACTACTTGCCACAGAAGAGTTTATGAGTAGTTCTTGTAAGCTTTTTTGAGAGTATTGAAACATTTATCGTGTCTACATGTGGGAATTCTTCTGAAGTTTGCAAAATAGTGAATGACATTACTGCCCAGTAGTTTAGTAGTCATCTTTCTGTTTGTCTGTCACACTCTGATTTTGGAGATTACTGACAAATAACTGTTGATTTAGGTATGATCTTACATAGCTCAGAACAACGATTTAAGTCATTATTGAGCTACATTTTTATTTTCGGGCTAATTTTTGAGGAAAAGTGATGCTGTCAGCTCTGCGTAGGCACTTGCTTTGTGGGTGTCATGTCGTAATCATGTGAGCAAGTAATTTTTTGCTTCCAGCTGTAGTTTTGATTTATGCTAGGAAGTTAAGCGAGTGCTAGAATTGGAGTTCCATTTTGAAAATATATCAGTGAGTGTCTCTGGCCTGTTTAGCTTCTTCACTTGAAGACAGTATTTATGTACATATAACACTGTTTACATTGCTCGAGCTATATTGATACCTGATTAGAATAGCCAGTAAATTATTCTTTTGGTCTGAGATGATTTTATTAGCTAGCTAGTGTATAGTAGTGCTGAGGGTTCACACCGTTGGTGCTTCATTTTATATATGCATTTGCTGTGATGACAATAATTATGATTAAATTAACAATCATACTAGTGTGTGCTTAAGCACAAATGGCGAGCGAGCTTAAAACAACACTACTGTTAAACAACGGAGGGGTTTCAATGCCATAGTAACCACTCCCCGCAACTGTTTAAATTGAAAGAAGAAAAAAAGCAACAAAAAATCTAATCACATTTTTTAAATGTTTTCTTTATGATATTCTTTAGCTAAGTAGTAGTTGTAACACAAAGTACTTTGAAACAACTCACCATACCTACACAAGACTTACCTTCGTGGTTAGTCTAGTGGACTATGAATTTTCAAGTAAATACTGTTGCGTAGGGTTTATAACTATGACAAACAGCATATTAACTTACCACTGCCACTAACTCGAATAAAAGTGGAACTGTGGGAAGTTTTTGAGTTTTAACTTCACTCACAAAAGAATTCAAAGTGGTAAACAATTCAATTTTTAGGATGATATGGGTAATGATCTGTAAACCAGAGTATTCTGTGTAATGAAGTTTGGGACGGGGGCGAACACCGAGCTAGCTAACACAAAAATATGCAAGGGTCAAAGTACAAAATGACGTATGTACGTCCACACATATATGTGTGACTGGTTTTGTGAAAATCTGACTAAACACGGCATCTAAAGTTTTCTATTTTTTCTACCGGTAGTTTGCGTGGGGCCATGGGATGCCGTCCTCCAAATTTGGAAGCTGTAGCTCAAGCCGTCTTCATCCTACGCACTACAACACTCCAGTATTTTTGCTCAACTTATTGCTGATTTTTTTTTTAAAACGCCGTGTAAAGAAGTTGCTAAGGCCAGGAGCGTGTTTTGTATCCATGAACTATTACCGCGTGCCTCCGGGACACAACAGACTATTACCGGTTACAGGCTGATTGAAAGAAGTCAAACAGGCTTAATGTAGGCCTCCTTGAATAACTATGACGGCAACATTGTGTGAGTACGCGGGTTATGTAGAATAGTAAGTGAATTAGTTAGCTACAGTTTTTTTCCCCGCTGTTAGTGAAAAGACCTCCAATAGATTTCTTAGCAATGCTCCGTACAAGAGTCTAAACGGCTAGTGTTTATAGCCTCATAGCGTGAGTTCTAGAGCTCGCCAGAGCTTACAACTGCGTCATAAGCTAGAGCTAACCGGTCACATATATCCCCGATTTTCAATTGTGTTACCCCTGAGAGTGTCTCGCTCGCTTTGCTCGCCAATTAACACAACAATAGTACAGAAATAAGAATGATATGAAAACGATGAACTTCTGAAAGCTGCTGTAATAGCTAACCCAAGTTTAAGATAGGACAGCCAGAGTTACTCAGAATTGCCACAATAGAAAGGAAAAAGGAAATTGGGGTAGGGTAAGAAATCTGCATAAAACCAGCCAGTTGATAGGCTTGATTGAGCCTGTAGGACACTACACGTGATTGATTGAACTGAATGGCTAAATTTGGATGCAGGAAAGCTGTAGTTTTTTTTTATTCCCCTAGACTTTTTATGGAGTTTTTTCATATTGTTTGTCAACAAGTGAGGGAGACACTCTCAAGAGTAACACAATTGAAAATCAGGGATATTTGTTTGTTTATATGTGTATGTGAATGTATATAATGTCTTTTTGTACTTTAACCCTCGCGTTTTTATGTTTGCATCATGGTCTACCCCTTCCCAATCTCCAGTAAACAGAATCTTTCGGTTTATTGATCCCTTATCATTCAAAGAAATAATTATTTACCCCTTCGTATTAGGTTGTCTTAGGTCTTTAAAACTTACTGCTAAACACAACACTGTGCAGTAATTCTTTAGAACTTCTAGAGTTTTTCAAGTCGCAAAATGTTATAGCAAATAGTTACTATGGTATTGAGATCCTTTACCAGACAATAAAAAATTTTGGCCTTTTTAGTAGCTGTGAGTGTTCGTTGTCAAAAGCTACTGGTAATTCAGATTGTCAGTGACTACAGAAAATACCAGTACTCGGGGAATTGAAATAAGACAGTAGTTCTGTATCTGTTAGCTAAAGTATAAAATGGTCACAAAGCCTACGTACTAATACTTTTAGAAATGGACTGATAGATGTTTTTGAAGTGTTTTGTTTGTGCACAGGCTCACTCGCCCTTTGTGCTCAAGCACATCACTGGTAGCTTCACAAAGCCTAGATCCACAATCTTGAATTAGAAGTATAGAGAGCTGAGGAGCACGAGAGATAGACAAGGGAGAAGGGAATCCATGATTCAATAAGAAAGAGCTGAATAGAGGAAAGGTTAAAAATACTCGGGAAGAAAGATAAAGAAACTGATGTAATTAAATCACGTAGTAGAGGATAATATGAATTGATTAAATTTAAAGGCTTCCTGCTGTCATGAATTTAAAGGTACATCACAAACGCCACTGTGTGGTGGGGTACTTTACTTTTTTTTTTGGATGTGAGAACTTAGAAAAATTGCTATTATTATTATTATTATTATTATTATTAGATAAAAGCAATGTCATGGTGGGAAGTTATCCACCCAAGACCGAACCACACGTCTTTGAAACCAAGCCTGAAAATGCTCCGTCTGGAATGTTGTATCGAGGTTCTATTAATATGTCGAGCATCTTCACTGATGATGATAAGAACAAGTACCTGGATTGGAATTGGATTCTCAAAGTCAACAAAAAAAAATAGAATGCTAAACATTTGGAATATTTAATGTTGCAATATTTTTGTGTGGTTTTATTTTGTTGCTTTTGTGCAGGGGAGGTTGAGGATAGGTACTATTTTGTAGCTGTACTGTTTGTGTGTATGATAATTCATTGCAAAGTAATGTTAAAAAAAAAAAACCCGCGTTAGTTGGTAATGGTCGTACCCTTTATTGTGTGCTGAGGAGAGATCGGCCATCAAGCAAGTAAACGTGCAGCAATGGAAGAAGAAGGCTCACACCAGGTACAGCGAAGGAGATAGTCTAAGTTAGCTAACACTGTAACTGAACTAATAGGGAGCAGAAGTTGGAGCAGTAGATAAAGCAACAATCGTTTTACATCCTGGGTCAACTCATTTGCACTTCGGCCTCTCCACGGATCCCACTCCTCATTCAATCCCTCACCTCATTGCGTACAGAGTAAGGGAAGGCCAATTTGAGGGCTATGGGATTACACAAGATGAGAATTCTCAAAGCCACATTTACAGAGATGGAAGTTTGATATTAAAGCATCCTAATGAAGTTGTGGTGAGCAAGTCTTTATACTAGAGTATTTAGCCACACCCTTTTTAAAACCCACACTACTTCTATTGTCTGTACTTCACATACTGATCAGTGTTTTGTCACGACACGACATCCATGATTTTATAATCTTACTACTCGTAATATTCAAATGTAGCTATTGTATATTGACTTCCAAAAATTCTGGAGGGGGGGGGGGGCGAGAGAGAATTGTACTTTAATTATATACATTGCTATCTATGCTATAGGAAGTGATACACTACCTGAATTTTTTTTTATTATTAATGTACCACCATTGTATTTACAATACTAAAAAAATTCACTATTATATTGTGCTCGTGAAATGTTGACAAAAAAAAATGAAGTAACATGCGGTGAAGCCATTCAAAGTATTTTCTGAGATACAGGGAATGTCAAACTCCACCACTGGCAAATATAAGAGCCTGAGTGTAGATCTTCCATTGGGCAATACAGGTTTGAACCTATTGCTTCATACTCGGTCAGACACTGCTTCAAGTTAATAGTTCATATTACTTTGGCTTGTGTAGGTTTACAACACACATTTGAAACACTTATTGAAGAGGGGAAGCAAGTAGTCTTCAAACACAATATACTTGACCTTAGTAGTGTTATTTTCAAAAACTAAAATTAAAATTTATTTTAGTAACACCTACAATATTTTAGTAAACTAACCAGAACTAAATTTCACATAGGAGGATGATAATGACTAGAGCTAAAACTAAAATTACCAAAACTAAAAATATAGCTAACCATTTTTAATGGCATTGCTGAAAGAAGACGAATGACCAGTGGTAGACCCAGGAAGCAAAACCCTTTACCCAATCATTTCTTCATAGCAAATTGTTTGTCTAAGGCAAACTGTTGGACAGCAGTCTACAGTTGCTCATCTACTATCTAGCCCAGCCCCCTCCCTTAGCAAACAACTAAAACTAAAATGGAAGTTAGTAAATTTGTAAAACTAAAATTAGAATTGAAATTAGTACATTGGAAAAACCTAAAATATAATTGTAGTCTAATTAGTGAAAAACTAAAATTTATCCCGAAATTTTTTTGTCAAAAAGGAACTGAAGCTAAAATGTAAAGGTTCAACCAAAACAACATTACTTCTCAGGTTTTGATTCCCCTCAGGAAATTTATTTTAAATTTGACGACGTTCTCTAAACTCACTTGTTTACTGCCATACAGTGTATTATGCTTCAATCATGTAAGAGTGCCACTATTGTGCCACTATCATCTGTCTGTCTCTGTCAAGTCATTCTCAGTAATTAGACAAAAGATATTGACCCCAAGAAAAGATGAGGAAGAGTACTCAATGACAGCATCTTTTGTAGATTCCACTAAGGTCTGAAAACTTAATGGAAGAAACTTTTTTCTGGATTTCTATCATTGTGTATATTCTCAAAACGTATCTAACCAACACTATTGAATGTGGTAGTGCTCTGGGTGCTGCTTTGTCCTATATTTCCGTAATAGTTTCATTTGGTCTTAGAACTGTGTTGTACAATTAAAACCACTGTTTTATATTATGAATGGGGTTTCAAACTTAGACTACTGTTGTGGTCTGTTGCGGTTTCACTGCAGCATACAGAAAGAACTTTGCTTTGATCTGTGGAAATGGCTACTAGGAAGTGGTATTTAATTCAAGGCTTGAGACACCTCAACTTGCGGCAAATTTTCCAGACTGTTGAGAGTTAGGCAGAAATATGTACACGATGTTGCAAGAAATTGTACAGCTTGGGGCCAAAAGTAACGCAGGAATGTGCACTGTAGGATTAAGAAGTTTTACACCATGTGTAATGAATGCTACAGAAGTAGTTGGTAATGAATCCCAGCCAGGCCCATCAACTGCTGACTTAGTTTAAGTGATACAGAACTGTTAATCTTAAAGACATCTCTGGAATATCTTCTATTCAGAAAACGTCCACAGGTAGATACTTGAAGAGCAAGTTCGGAAGACGGTAAAGAGTTCGGTACTGGAAAAGAGTTCGGCACTGGAAAAGAGGTAGAGTGGCATGATACTGGCAGACAAACGATGAGCAATTGAAGGAAAGTTTGAGGCCAGTGCTTTTCCCACTTAATGGAACAGCAAAAAAAAAAAATCTGGATGAATCATTTCTCGTGCTACAACGTAGTTCATGAGTTTTATTGGTCAGTAAATGTAAGCAGATAATGCCAGGGGGAAAAGATGACAAGTCTATGTCTAAAATACACAGCATACTCAAAATCTTAACAAGTACTACATATTATTGATGCAATACAGAAGATTCAGCAATATAACACACAGATTAGGTATAATTATATCAGGATGTAATATTCATGACAATGTACCTGTCCATTTGTCAGAGAGATTTGTTACTTTTCTGATAGTTATGCTGCTCAGTACAGAAACCATAAAGCTACATTAACCTTTGCCATCAGGAATTAGACTTTCAGAGTCCAGACTCAATTGCATTTTTTTTTTCCCCAGACATTTCGTGGTGGTACACTGAAGAGATGGGCAGCTAAAGCTAGCTTGCTTGAAGAGATGGGCAGCTGAAGCTAGCTTGCTTGAATGAAGAGATCGGCAGCTAAAGCTAGCTTGCTTGAAGAGATCGGCAGCTAAAGCTAGCTTGCTTGAAGAGATGGGCAGCTGAAGCTAGCTTGCTTGGCCATACTATAACCAGATATCACTCCAGATCATCATTTCAGTTTACAGATTCTGAAATTGAGAGCCTTAACTGCAAGTATGTGAGACTGCAAGAGTATGGAGATGAAGCTGAATTATTGAAGAAAGGTTTTTGATGGCAAGAATGATTCCAGGGGCACACATGTTGCACTACATTCAGCCAATTTCTTTCCAAGCTATAAGCGTTTGCATTTACTTCTTTTATTAGACAAGAGTTTGTAAGTGTTACTGCAGCTGCAAGCTCCTCTGCTATGTATGGATTTGTAACTGATGTTTTCTGGTTGGATAGTCTGCACATCAATGAAATGTACCTTCCCAGACAGTCATGAATTGAGTTTGTATGTACACGCCCAGCATCCTAAACTATTTTGTGTTTATTGTTTATTTTATTTTATTTTTTGCTTATTCATTTTACCCATACTTGCAGCCATTTCATATTGTGCATGTGCATCTCTACTCTATTACTATTTTAGTACCCTACAATACATTTTAAAACATGTATTTAAAGGCCACTTTCGTGATAACAATTTTGAAATTTGATCAACAATATTTTTGCATGCTCTACCTTATACCTGTATTTTTTTTATAATGGTCTTGTAGGGAATTTCAAGACTCCATTTCTGAAGTTCTCTCAAACCACATATTTTATTAATTAATTGGGTGTGGTCAATATGTTATTGCTATGATTATAATTCTTGGGAATAAATAACGTACTGAATTTTCACAAAAATAGACCTGTTATTAAATACTTCACTAACTGGCATCTTACTCATCATGGTATACTTTAAGTATGTGACAGGTGGTCTTGCACCATCTGAGCACATGCTTTTAGAATGTATTAATTAAAGTATATATTTTAGTTACTGGATTACACCAGTTTTCTTTGATTATTTATTGTATTTAATAAATGGTCCTGTGACCCCACAGAGCTAATCAATAAAAGGCTTACTATTTACAATGTATGTTGTAGCCAGAATTAGAAGCACAACGCGCAGAAGGTATGGTATCCATTCGTCAGAGTATTAGTTCTGCCCGTGCTTCTCTAGGTGTAACGAACTATCCCATAGACAAGGACAAGTACCTCAACTACAACTCTCGCATGCAGCCTGTTGCTAGGGACAGTGATGAACTCTCTCTCACCAGCCTTGCTAGTCAGCCACGCTGTATCATTGGCAATGAGGTAAGGATTGTCAACATATTCTGATTATTGGCACCCCACTTTAAATAGTACAGGTGTTGTCCTTTCAGCATAGACTATATCTGGGGGTTCAGTGTGGCAGTAGGTACTGTCATTGTGTCACAGTCTGTTCTCTCTTGTGTCCTGCTAGTGAGCGAATGGTCTATTAGAGATTCATAATTTAATTACCAAGCTCTTTTATGAAGATTAGAATAATTAATGATTTTCTTACGAGTAAGTTCTTTGTCACTTTTTTATCCTTTGTGTTATAATCATGCCAGTGGTTTAAATCCTTTTCATTCATTCACTCGTGATCTCACTTGTTGTTTATGGTAAACCATTTCTTCAGTGTTGTTGTTATCTCATAGTATACAATTTAACTACCTTACCAACTGGAAAGAGTTTATCCACTGCATGCAGATGTATATCAGCTTAAATTGAGTCTTAATAGTTTGAGTGTGTATTGTTTTTCATGTGTCTAAATTCCAGGTGCTATACCTTCCCCCAAACTCAGGCTACACAGTATACAAGCCATTTAAATATGGTCATCTAAATGTGAAGCAAGAATCTCAAGGGGCAATGCCTATGGGAGATAGTGGTGGAGGATATTCACTTTCCTTTGTACTCAATATAATGGAGGATCTGTGGACTAAGGCTATAGAAGAATATTTGGAAGTGGAAAAGAAAGATTTTAAGGTTTGTATATGTGTTTGTGTGTGGCACTTATGCATGTATTTAAAGAAGATGGTTTAAAAAAACAAAGCAAGGCTACCTTTTCTGAAAAATTGATTCTCTTAGACGTCTCTTTTCCATTATTCTTAGAGCTCTTTAGGCAGACAGAGATGGTCAGCATATCATTATCAAGAAAGTTTGTGCACAAGTTGAAAACTTACCAGTTTGTAAATAATGCTGCTTGGTACAGACTTGGTGTACAGCTCCACATGATCAATCCTATTGCTCTGATGGCATTTCACATCATGCACAATCAGCTAGTTCCTTTTTCAATATCACATGATCGAGAAGCCTGATTAGGTTGACCAAATGAAATGATTGTTTTCCTGCTAGCAGTTGAAATGTAAGTGTGATGTAATAATGAGACTGCTATATATGTAGCATTGTTGTCCATTGATCTTTTAATGGCTGAAAGTCAAAGAAAGTGCACAGGTTCTCGTAAACTAATATTTATTCCAATAACATGCATATACAGTAATAATATGGGCATGATAGACCTTTAAAATAAAAGTTGCATTTGTTCGTTTCTTTCACCGTTGGTTGTTGTTGATTTTTTTTTGTTTGTTTTTTCTTTCCTCTCCCTTTCCCCCCCCCCCCTCTTCCCTTCTCTCTCTTTTTTTTTTTCTCTCTTTTTTCTTTTTTTTTCCTTTTTCTTTTTTTTTTTTTTTTTTTTTTTTTTTTTTCTTGTTGTTTTTTTTTTTTTTTTTTTTTTTTTTTTTTTTCTCTCTCTTTCCCCCCCCCCCCCCCCCCCCATTTCTTCTTTTGCTCTCTTCTTTCTTTTATCTCCTTGATTTCTTAATATTCTCTCTTTTTCTTGTCATTTTTGATAGTTTTACTTTCTTTATATATTTTGTACCTATATTTCACTCTCTTCTTTCACACCCTCTTTTTCTTTCCTGTTTCCTTCTTCCTTTTACAACAGAATCTGTTTGTCATGTTAAATATTTTACAAAAGCCATTTTCTTATTTTCATTCTTAGAAACTAATTGACTACTCCAATCAATTTTTATATATGTTCACTAATTCCTGGCTTTGTTAGTTTAGTTCTATACAACCACTACAATATCTTATTTGTGTCCCTCCATTTTATGAATAGACTAGCTGTAACAACTGACAACAGGCATATGTAGTACCCACTTACTTATTTGCCAAATTGTAAAAAGAGGTGTGGCACTCTTTCATGCCACGTGAGTGATGTAAACATGGCCTCCAGTGTGGAGGATTAATACACTACTGTACAAAGGATAGTCTGTAAATAGTGCACAGTAAAATAAGAGGTGAATTGTAGTTGGACCTCACTCAGACAGTGGGTGGCAAGATCACAGTATTTATAGCCCTAAAGTTTACTCTTTTTTTTCTTCTTTTTTTCCCCTCAATATTTTGACTTTCTGACCTACATACATATTTGATATGGAGACAAGCCGGAAACAATATTTTAATTTTTTCAATGTGAATTAGTGAGTAAGATCCAAGTTATAAAGTTTGTTTTTGATGTGGGGAATTAAATTTAGTAATTATCCTTTTGGATCAAGCTGTTTACTCTGCTTTAAATTACATGCTCTCTTTCTACACTATTATTATTATTATTATTATTATTATTATTATTATTATTGTTTTCTGGTCTGTGTATGTACGATCGCAAGTCAGTCGTATCATGTGATCGTTCTTGTACCTGATCTGGTTGACCGCACATTCTTGAAGGAGCTCATGAATGTACTGCTTCTACGAATGGAGTTCTCGTCTGCTTTTCTTCACCAGGAGTCTGTGTGTGCTACTTTTAGTGCCGGTCTGAGCAGTGCCTGTGTGGTAAATGTGGGTGGAGAGGTCACACATGTGTGCTGTGTGGAGGAAGGCATGTCTAATCCCAACACCAGGTGAGGAGTAAAAGGTTTCTCTGCCTCAGGTTAGGTGTGGAAGGAGTAGTGAATAGGACTAGCTATGTACATGCTTGATTATACTTTCTGAAATGAGGGCCTGCCCGACTCTACTGTAGGTGATGTTTGAATGTTTGCAGGGTGACTTTGAGGTATGGGGGTAGTGACATCACTCGCCTCTTCTTTTGGCTTCTCCAACAGGTACAATTACCATTTAGAGAACGCCTTATAATCTTTAATACTAATCATTGATTTACGGTATTTGGCAACACTTTTCCTCTAACTTGCCTTACAATTTGTAATGCGTATAATTGCAGACTAACCTGCCTTACTCTGAGTGCACAGCTGAGAGTCGACTGGATGCAGTATTGGTTCAAGAACTGAAGGAGTCAGTGTGTCACTTGGACCCCAGTGTTCGTGGAGTTAAGGAGCACCCTTTCTCAGTCATGTCTCCCACTCCAGGAGTTCTCCTTGATTATGAGATGAAACTTTCTGATGAGACTCTCCAAGCACCCATGGGAGTCTTCTTCCCCAGTGTGTTTTGCCTGCCAGATGACCACACCCCTCTGATGTGGGGGCAGCAGCTTCTTTATCCAGACTGTGAAGACTTGTTTGATGAGGGTCATTGGATGGGAGAAGGAGGAACTGCTCCTCAAGGGAAGGGAGCTGTCAGTAAAAATGAAGGAGTGTCCTCGTCAGCAAATGCTGCTATAAGTTCTAATGGCATTGCTGAATTGCCCGAGGCAACTAAACGGCTAAAAAACGTACCAGCTGGAAAGTTGTTGGGACTGGACCAAGCAGTGCACTTTAGTATTGATTGTGCAAGTAAGAGATGTATGAAGTCAATGATGCATTTATTAGAGCCATTCTAGTCACTCTTTTATCCTTCTTTCTCTCTCCTCCTCCCTCCCTTGTGCCTCAAGGACTTCACACTGACTTGCTAATGTAATTTTGTGGATATGTGCTTCCTAATCAGAGTTAGCAGATTGGTAATTGCTAAAACATACTATATGATTCCTAATTATATGATTTTTGTAGTTGTTTTTTTTTTGTTTGTTTTTTTGTTTTGTTTTTTGTGTTTTGTCTTTGTTTTGTTTTTTTTCCTCGATTTTTTGTTTTATTTTGTCTTTGTTTTGTTTTTTCCTTTTAATTTTTTTTTGTTTTTGTTTTGTTTTGTTTCAGATAGCTTGTCATGGTGACTAAAGCTTGCTATTTGTAAGGTGCTATTATTGATGGCTCATGTGGACATTGTTTCAGGTAGCAGTGAGATGAAATACAAACTGTATGGCAGCATCTTAGTTATTGGAGGTGGGTTGGCCTTTCAAGGAGCTGCCGCCATGCTCCAAGCAAGGCTGGAGCTACAACTTCCTACTCTAATTAACAGAAGTACTCAGACAGTTGAAGTTTTCTCTAATCCCAGGGTGAGTGCACTGTTGATTTCAGATGTGGTCTATTTTGTTATGTGTCTGTGTCATTATTAGTTTGTACTGTACAATAGACAGACATTGATAAGCTGGTAGTAGTAGTACATTTATTTGTATGTAACACATTTCTAGTTCACCAGCCGCTAAGGCTGGTGTGTTAGACCAACCCTAAAGTCTCACAAGTGATTCAGCCTCCAGTTCATCCACTACCTCAACTATTGAGTAAACAGGTTATGACAGCTGAAGTATTGTCATTATATTAAAACTACTTTTAACATCAACTTGATGCCAATGAGAACACATAAAATATACATACCACCAGTAAGTTAAAGAGCTTTCAAAATTATGTACTAGATTACACACAATCCGTTGTTGTTGTTTTTGTTGTTGTTTTTTTACATGTAATAGTTTACATTGAAATGTGTAAGTTGCTTTGCTTTAGAATGGCTATAATGTTTCAGTTATTTTCAAAACTTTTAGAAGGGCAGTTAAGTATATGTTCTCTGGTTTCTTATAAATTACTAAAGCAGTCATTCAAAAGCATTGTGCTACAAATTCTGACTGACCCATGATACTGACTTTAAGCGTGAAGCTGCAAGCCGAACTTACTTCTCACAGTGTGTATGTCCCCCTCTTTGAGTCAACTCGTGCTGCAAGAAATATAGCAGTTGTCTGGCTAGAGTCTCCTTACGTAGTTATATCAGCAAGCTATAAAGCCTTCTAGTACCCGTTAAACGCTACTGTGATTGTACAAAACAGTTTGTACTCTGAAGCTGGTTAACTGAAGTTCCGACAGCATATTGCTCTAACCAGGTCAGCACTTCGTAGGCCTTCTGCTAGTCATAGTTGGATCTCCAGCAGTAAAAAAAAAAATCCAAGCCCATGATGGCCTTATCATCTAAATAACATCTGTAATTTATGAAGGCCCTAATTACAATACCCTGCGAAACAATTTAGAAAGTTATGAATTCATTTTTCTCACTAAAACGGTTGAGAACAATTTATTAGATAGATGATTTTTGTATAGGTTTTTAAATCAAGGCATATGCTATATGGGAAAATTAAAATGACAACGGTGTTAAAAGAAACTGTGTACTCTTACCAAACAGAAGGCCGTGTGTGAGTAATCCTGCAACTCCCGTTCTACAGAAAGAAATTTGACATTTTTATGGTTTTTACTCTTTGAAACACTGTTCATCTGAATGTACCGTCAATCTTGCTTAGTAAACTGGCAGGAGTGTGAATCTTTCAGCGACTAGATATCAAGATTTAGCTTTGATTTTTAGTTCAGGTTTCTCGTATCGAAATAATAATAAGTAATAATCTATTTAATAATACACTTGTGTGTCAGCAACGATGGCGACAACAAGGGACATTGTGTATTCATGAATACTTCATGGGATGAGTCCACCTCAAAATGAATGGGTAAAGCATCATTATATTTTATAAAAAATATCTTAATGTATAACTAGTGATATGCTTCAGCACAAATGGCGAGTGAGCCATTATGCACAAGTAATTCACACAAGGTAGAGTCTTATATCCTGTTCACCTAGTTTTAGAAGGCATCATTCAGTATATTTATTTTATATCCTCAGCTGTAAAGAAAGACACTGAGTGTACATACATATTGTTCTAACACATCTGTTATGGTAAAGGCAAGTGATACCCTACTAATATGCTGTCGTGTGTGTGTGTGTGTGTGTGTGTGTGTGTGTGTGTAGGAATTGGAGTCATCAATAGTAGTCTGGAAAGGTGGGGCCGTCTTGAGTTGCTTGGACACATGTCACGAGTTACGGATTGAGAGACAAGAATGGGAGTTTTCTGGTGTCAGGCTGCTCAGAGAGAGAGCACCTTTTACCTGGTGATAGTTGGACTGAATAATTTAGCTATCATCAATCTATTTACTCACTACAATTCATATTATATCTAATGAAACTTTTGTTGAATGTGAGAGGTCTCTTGAAGTCAAACCTGCACAGTGTCTGACTTTTAACTTAAGGTTTGCAATATATGCAGACCAACTTATGACTGCCAGTTACTTCTTGTACATAGGAATTGAACTTGTGAGCTAGCTATAAATTTGGATTTTCTATAGAATAAGTAGCATACTAATGGAATTTTTTTTTTTTTTTTTTGACATTTCTGCCAAATGGAGTCATGGCTTTTCTGCAGTCACTGATTTCAGTGTGTAATATTCAAGGTCCGTATTTCGAGAAAACTTGTTCAGTCCAGTAGGTACCCATAAAAGTGGTAGAGAGAATTTCGATTAGATATTTTTATTTATTATTTTTTTAATAATGTTTACTATGGGATCTTGTCGCACATGCGCAAAGCGGACGAAATAACCTCGGCAAGTAACTCAAGGACGCCACACGTCGTAAATAACCGATTTCTCCAGTAGCATTTACCTAGTATCCGGGTGATTATACCCTGTACTTGGATTAAATGGTAAGCTTGATTGTTACATAGTTTTGTGATTCTAAACTTAGAGTGTATAGACAATGAATGTGTGTAGTCTCGGTTTGT
>WLWI01002379.1_pt1 | contig 16233 bp, 10 predicted proteins | sample 6701501 | NCBI WGS metagenome assembly WLWI01 (sample SAMN12718690, study PRJNA515312) | sponge metagenome | isolation source: marine sponge | host: Mycale hentscheli | place: New Zealand: South Island, Marlborough, Capsize Point | collected 2014-11-01
TAGTTAGCGCCGTGGGCTGCACTAAAACCCTGGTATTCAAGGCTCCAGTTGGTACAACCCAGTTCGCTTGGAACTACTAATGTGGTGAAAGTCGGGAAGGTACAACCATCCAGAGGACGCTGGTAACCACATTGTGCTTACACTTAAATTTTAATGGAGGAGTCTCTTCCTACTCCCACTGAAACCGAAAGGCTTCTTCCTCCTCCCACTGAAACCGAAAGGCGAGTTGTTGTATCAAGGATTAGTATGCATTGTTCTTAGCTACATTGTCTGAAATAGGTGTGAATAAATGATGATCATAGAGTTATGAAAGGTACAACTTTCTGCTATTCCTTTGTTTGTCACTGCAGGATGCAGTTCATGTAATAACTGATACAGTAGAATAGAGATAATAGGTGTGAAAGTGAACAATATTGTAGTGTAAATGGTTTCAAACATAGATTTAATTGTGGTAGTTGAAATTGTTTATCCAGGTTTAATGGTGGTTTTAAGCATAGATTAGCAAGTGAATTGTTTATCCTGGTTTGTTTGATGACAACTTGGAAAATCAGGGTACAAGGGTAAAGGGAGAGACAGTTCACATTCCTCTTAGCCAGTGTCTCAAACTGACTTCTAACTAGTCATTGTTACTTAACCCATTCACTGGCACAAGCGCCTATAGGCGCTCAAGGATGACGTAATGCTGGAAAAATAATTTTCCCCTAAATGATAAACGCTAAAGCTTAGCTGCAGTTCCCAGAGCAAGGCTAATGTGTTAATCTATTACATGTATTTTTAGAATAAAAATAGCTACTACGTAACTAAGGTAGTTGGGCTAAAATCAACTTGCTGTTAGCTTGAAAAATGGCGATAAGTTTGTCAGTAACTGAGGCGGTGGATCTTGTCTGCGACGACGTTTTTGCCTGTGAACTCCTGATTTTTTTAGATGGTTAAGCATAGTTGTCGGTTAACAGCTAGTGCTATACCTAGAGACCGAGTGGCTAATTTAGGAATTAACCTAACAACTGATGACACATGCTTTACCGTACATCTGCTGCTGACTATTGCTGATTTTTTCTCCCCTGCAGTTGGTATAAATTGATGCGTCCACACTCCATAGTCAACTTATGGTGTGTAAAATTGTCCCTGGTGATTGTGTACACCACTATTAGGGGCATGTAATAAAAATGCATAGATGTTCAATCATTTTAACTGTACAAAAGTTGGATAGGGGGAGTGGTCAAGTATCTTAGGCATGGTCATCAATATATAATTACCATTGTTAAAATTTTCAATGTATGGCCACAGTTTTTGGAGGAACATAATATTATGTGCAAATATTTTTAAAGTCAATTTAGGGGTATACCCAGGCCCAATAGACCATATAAATCACAGATGGCATGTGTGCACATCCTGAAAAGGTCAAGAAACCAATTGCTCGACCACTTTACCAACTCGGTCAACCACGAGTTGTGGAGATCGTACTGGGACCAGTAGAGGTTTATGGGGTTGTACGCAACAGGAAGTTTGAATGGGGTCATGAATAATATGAGAGGTAACTCTGTTATTTAAACATGTTTAGTGAATAACAAAGGACTGGCTATCACCTCTTTTATACAAAACACACTGATACATTCATACCTACTGAGGAGCAGGAGAGGGACAAGGAGGAGAAGGGAATCTATGAGTTGAGAGGAATAAGAAAACCTGAAGTAGCTCAGGAAGAAATTGGTCAGGAGAGGGAAACCATGGATAAAATTATATCTTGTGCTACTGCATTCTTAATTTGCAAAAACATAAGTATTCACTTGCGCCAAAGTTGAGTGAAGTACGAGTGTGAGTGTGAAATGTCATCCCCATATTGTACGTTGTATAACAGCACCCCTTCCTTGCCTTCTTAGTATTTTCCTCTTCACTTCTAATGTGGCAACGCCCTTCGAATTCTTTGTGCCTCACAATGCATTAGGATACTAGTATAAATTCATTATGCACCACTTGGTTTATTGCTGTTATAGCTATTACTTTTTTCCTTTTCATTAACACATGTGCCACCACATATTAATGCCCACACATAACCCCATAACATGCATACAACAATGTATGCAGATTTTTTTTTTACCACTGGGATTGAAAAATCCTAGAGAAAACACTGCATACCATGGTTCATTCAAACTGTCCAATCAAATTGCTCAATTCGATATTTCCTACTCACCCTCCTAAAAAGTTAATATTTTTTTGCGCAAAGTTTGTCCCCTGAACATGTATCAACTAAACTTAGGTAGGAATCATTACATGGAACGGAAAGAACAGGAAGCATCTAGAATTGGGCACTGCCTGGAGTTTGGGTAGTCTAACTGAGCTAGAAAATTGTGGCAATTGAATTGAGAGTAGAGTGTCAAGCTGATCCTCACCATATTTAGCAAAAATTGGTTCTATTCATTTCCTATTGCCCAGAGCCATGATACAAGTTGGTTGCAACACTCCATTCAGTAGGTATGATATTTACACAATTCTAGTATAGGGGAGGGCTGAACAAACTATTCAGAAACATTAGATTTATTAAATTTAGTGAATTAAAAGACTCACATTCATTTAAGCTGTGATACTCAGTGCTTATTAGGGAGAGACAGTTCGAATTTCCTCTTAACCAGTGTCTCAAACTGACTTCTAACTAGTCATTGATACTCAAGCATAGTTGTCAGTTAACAGCTAGTGCTATACCTAGAGACGAGTGGCTAATACAGGAATAAACCTAACAACAGGTGCAGCTGAGCTATATTTAACAAAAAGGGCGTGTCTATTATTTTTATAATCTTTATCTGAACTTGTCCTCGTTATTGAACTTGGGCAGTAGAAATCAAGCCTTCGAAATGACTCCTGCAGGGATTAGTATGAGTAATAGCACAGGCAACAGTGCTATTGATCCCTAATAGCACAGGTTACCCGTGCTATCACTCGCTAAGTTAACCAGCTTTTTAAAAAGTCAATTGCAGTCGTAGCTACACTGTATCATTCACTCACTATCTTCTTATTTCAAGACTAGCTTCCACACACAATGTACGGCTCATCATAATCTGTTGGAGAACATTCCATCTAATACAGGTAGAGCTTCTGTAGTAAAGAATGACATTGTCTGCTACTATAAACTACTCAAACTGTACGTTTCCAAGGTTAATGCTGCATGAGCGCGCACTTACCATACTATTTCACTTAGCTACTGTGGTATTTCACTTAGTTTCCACTTAGTGACCGTGCTATTTTTATTAGATACGCGATATTTCACTTTCCCTGTGCGATTTCAATTGAACAGTGATTTTTCCCATACATTTTGGAATGGGCAACTTACTATTAGATATCGAACCTTTCGGAAGAATTTTAGAAAACTCCAGACCAGCCTGGTCCTCCGTTTACTATCCTAAGCGAATTTTTGGAAAAACAAACGTAGTTTAGAAATCCTTCCAGCAATGTTGGTCAGCAGCATGGCCATTTTTGCTACTGGAAGTCTTCCCATATCGTTATTTGCCATACATACTTGAAATAAATAAATCTATGACTGCCACAAAAGGAAGGCATTTGTGAGTATGTTGGATTCATTTTTAAAGTTTTTGGGGGGAGTTGTGTTGTTTGCTTTATAAGTCCAAGTAGCTATTATTAGCTGTATGATATAATACATGTACAGTCTATATAGCTATAACTATAATTGAAAACTAATTATTTGAATGAACATACTGATTGTTATAAAAGTCATTTGCTTTGTAATATAATAAAATATGGCTTGTACAGAATTGTTTGATGAGATTACAGTTGCATTTGAATAAATTAGATACGCAGAGCATAGACTTAAATTATTGTTTGGTTCATTTGATAGAAAAACCACTGTATTGTCTTTTCTATTAATACAACTCATTACTTGAACAAATGAGTGGGTGTGGTTAGTGGGTGTAATTATAATGGCCGCACCAATAAGATCTGGCTTCCTATGCCTTACCATACATCTGCTGCTAACTACTGCCGATGTTTTCTGCTGAAGTTGGTATAAATTGATGCATCCACACTCCATAGTCAACTTCTTATGGTGTGTAAAATTGTCCCTGGTGATTGTGTACACTACTATTAGGGGCATGTAATAAAAATGCATAGATGTTCAATAATTTTAACTGTCCAAAAGTTGGGTAGGGGGAGTGGTCAAGTATCTTAGGCATGGTCATCAATATATAATTACCATTGTTAAAATTTTCAATGTATGGCCACAGTTTTTGGAGGAACATATTATGTGCAAATATTTTTAAAGTCAATTTAGGGGTATACCCAGGCCCAATAGACCATATAAATCACAGATGGCATGTGTGCACATCCTGAAAAGGTCAAGAAACCAATTGCCCGACCACTTTACCAACTCGGTCAACCACGAGTTGTGGAGATCGTACTGGGACCAGTAGAGGTTTGTGGGGTTGTACGCAACAGGAAGTTTGAATGGGGTCATGAATAATATGAGAGGTAACTCTGTTATTTAAACATTTCTTAGTGAATAACAAAGGACTGGCTATCACCTCTTTTATACAAAACACACTGATACAAAATCACACTAACATAGACTTTATACCTACTGAGGAGAAGGAGAGGGACAAAATCACACTAACATTGCAATATCTTTTGAATCAACTGCAAAAACATTGCAAAGAGTGTGGAGGAAAACTGAACTAGGCCAAGCGGAAAGCTCAGGTAGAGTGGGCCCATATTTAAGGATGTGATCTACATAAAATTATTATGACTTCAATAAGAATGAACTGCCACTACATAATTATGGCATAATAATTTCACAAAATCCAAACTCTTTGAGAAATTTATAATCAAGCTTCAATTTTTGTGCAACTTATTTTTATCACTTTTTCAGCTTTGTCTGCTATATAATAGGGCATCAAAACTTGAAGGTATAGAATATTTTATTTTAAGGTTTATACCACAAGTCATAAATTTGTTGTTTATTTAGCTAAACATTTCGGCTTCTATTTAGCTTGCCATCATCAGTTAAACAAAAATAACGAAGTAACTGTAAGAAATGATGCTGTAACTAAGGTGATATTATAAGCATGTCTGGTATTATAATTACCTTAAGCTAACAGTGGTAAACATGGTGATTGTAGCTTTACCTGCACTTCCTAAACAACTGTTTCAGCCCACTGATATCCCTTTCTCTTGGAGATCTTGGGAAGACAAATGTGGTCTACTGCTCTTTTCAGAGTGGGTGGTTCATAATTGGAAGTGGCTGTATTGTGATGTAACCAACAACGAGGTGTATTGTTCTACTTGTGTGGGAGCTATTCAAGCATGTACAAATCTTTGACAAGTGTTTCATCACACAACCTATTCTACCATTTAAATAACACACACAATTAAATTATTTTTTATAGCTTAGTGCCAGGTTCTCAAGATTATTCATATTCTTACTGATACTAAGGTTATTTTTCTTCATAAAAATTCATAATTTTATACATGTCATGCTTTTTTTTAATGTTTAAGTCATCACATTAAAATAAAAGGAAACTTTTTAATTCCACACTGGTGTAGCGTGCACCAAGCTGTCATATTATGAAAACACTACAGGGGCACTGGGGCCCTCTAAAGTCAATCCCTAATAATCAATCACTGAAATGTTGGCTGTCATGACAAGCAAATAATATGGCTAATATATGTTCTTCATTTTATGGTGTGGTGATTCTCTCCACCATACAGCAGAGAACACACACAACAATGTATGTATATGTTTGTACTTTCGCTGCATTTACTTGTTTGTGTATAACTGTGTGTTAGTTTATGTTCCTCCACTGTTCTTACTTGTACAAACCATTTTCACCTTTTCAGTTTAATGTAATTAACTCTACATTTCCCAACTTGTAAAAATCCATTTTCACCTTTTCACTCATTCAATCTTTAATTAAAATTCATTACTTGTATTCATATTCCAATAAGTTTAATTATTTTTGTTAAGACTCAAGACACTCTGCAGACAGTTCTGTATTTATGTGGCTGCCTTGCAGTGTCTGAGTCAGTAATTCTTTCTTCATTTTGAAATTACACTTAAAACTGTAATCAGAACTACAAAACTAGAAGTTTCTACACCCTAGTTAGCTGAAGCAATGTAATCCTTGTTGGGAAAGAAGATTCGATTCTGGTGGCAACAAACCTTGCCTGGCAGCTTAGACTTTATCATCTCTGCTAGGCTGACAGTACTGGTGACTTCAGGCTGGGTTGTCTTCTTGACCAGACTACTCCACTCACTCCTGTCACCACACTTGGTGGCAGCGGTATACAACATTATACCATCGAAGTGACCACTTCTACCTGAATATTTCATTTTGTTGTTGGATTTTTGTCACTTTTGTCTCTTTCAGTTGCTTTATTTTGTGAACACACTATCATCATTGTCAACCTTATAAACCTAACTTTTGTGAATCCTATTTTTCTTGTCTTTAATTTTTGTGTGTGTGTGTGTGTGAAGAAAAAAATCCCTGATTCTTGTTAACCCTTTCATTTAGTACTATTTGCTTCAGTCTCTACTTTTATTACTTTTATGCTTCAATTTTTACCCTTTATTCCTTTTAACTATTTTTATTGGTCATATTTTTGTTTCCATATGTCATTGGACGGCAAGCATTCACTACTTCCCTCAGATTCTGCTAGGGCAGCCAGCGTTAGTAGCGCAGAGGGAACTCAAAGTCGACTCACTAGGGCCTCTTCTAAGAAACAACAGGAGGAAATTATGGCTAATTGATAATTTTGCGTCCTTAGTGTCTCTCATGCAGCACCAGCTTGTGATGAGCAAGGAGAGATGGAAATCAGACAAGCAGCAGGCTGAAAAACGGTGGGAAGCTTAAAAAAAACAATTATCAGACAAAAGATGGCAGACACTGCTTGACCAGCAAGCAAAAAGAGAAGGAGAAGAAAGAAGTAGAGCTGATGATGAATTACAGAAGTCAAAAGAACGGTGGGTAGCGGAGCAGGCTATGAAGAACACTCTTCTTGAGAGCTTATTAGCTTCTCGCGAGGCAGACAAAGACGCCCAGCTCCGATGGTTGATGGAACAGAGCGAGCTAAGACAGAAGGAATAGAATGCTAGAATTGTCAGAGATTTGTAGTTCAAGCTTAAACAAGAAATGGATTGTCATAGGACTGCAACCAGATTCATCAGCAAAAGACAGTACTGGTGACTACAGGCTGGGTTGTCTTCTTAACCGGGCTACTCCACTCTCTCCAGTTACCACATATGTGCCTAATACTACACAGGAGTGATAGGAGCTGCTTGAAAGTGGGTGGAGGGGTGGGAGGAGGGGGGGGGGGGTGGACACCATGTGTCACAAGCCAATTTACTCTCTTGAAAACCACACATTTCAATCATCTCTGCTACAGAAACCCCAGCTAGGGAGAAGTTGTTAGTAGTTGTTGCAGTATAACTATGACACATAGTGCATTAATTTACTACCACCACTAATCTGAATAGAAAATTAATTTTATGGGTATCATTGGAAAGCAAAATTAAAGCATCAAGTTATAAATTTAAAAAATTATATCTTGTCTGCCATCGTTTCAAGTATACACCATATGTAATAAAATATGGCATAGTGGGAGGATTACGTAGATTAAAGAAGCTCTCCTTTTGTGTGGGGAAATAGGGGGGAGAGGAAGCTCAGATTAGGGAGAGGAAAAATCCTAATGCCTCCCCCCTCTCTCATTCCCACTCTGTATCAAACCTATTGTTTTTATTTTTAATGCAACTATCCCAAGATCCCCTAACTAAGACTAATTGTACTAATTTTCCCCTGCACACTAAAAAGAACCCCCTGTTTACCTTGACTGAAAAACTGGTTTAGCCTTATCCTATTCCCCATCTATCCTACCGTAACTTTAACACCAGTGTCCGTTTCACAGTGTTTGGGTGGTTTACCAACCCGTTAACCTGGTAGGTATCATTTGTGGCTGTAGATAATACTAATGCCTACATGCAATATTTAATTACTGAACTTGCAAAGCTCACCACCCGATTCTGATTGAAGCCCTGGCCTTTGGAAGTGCTGGTCGCTGGCTAACCAAACTGTATTGTGGACCTGTTGTTCCTGTGCTAGAGATTTCTGCTTGCCCAGAATGTTCAGCAATTGCGATTGTTGAAAACCATGATGCCATGGAGACATCAGACTTACTACTCTCTGAGGTAGCAAGCAATAATTGCATCACGAACTTACCACCCTCATAGACTTACCATTTTGACTGACCTTGTTGGTGGCTAGTAAAAGGTATGTCATTGCTGCCATGTCCATTACTTCCTGCTTCGTAAATTCCATGGCAATGATACTAACCTAACTACTATTCCAACTTTCACCTCATTTAATCTCATTTAAATTACATTAGAAGAGAATGAAGATAAGCATGAGCTTATAGTGATGTTTTATAATACAGTTTCATTGTGTACCTAGGCACACAGTCATACATAATGATCATTCCATGTTAGCATCACATAGACAAGAGTCAGACTACAACAAATTTTTGCACTGTCATTTTTGGGATTCAATAAGCATTTTATTAATACTTGTCTCAAGCTATGAAGTGCTACATGTGGTTACAAGATAACATTCTACACTTAGTATTATATTTAAAATGTATCATTATTATTTATCATACTCTGTACAAGTTGCAATATATATATACAAAAAATTTTTTTTTAAATAAACATGCTCCATGCAAGTGCATCATTATGACTTTTTAAACAAAAGTCAAAGTTCTATCTGTGTACTATAGGTATATCAATATATTGCTTGACTACACTATAGCTATTGGTGTATTACTGTCCAAATAAGATGTTTCTGTACTAAATACTTGCTGGCTAGTTTTTTATATTAGGTTCCACAATAATGTTTAAGGTAATATAAAAATGAATACTTGCTGGCTAGTTTTTAAAAATTACACTTGTTTATGGATATACATGATAGATGAGTACAAGAAGATAGCTTTGTAATGTAAATTGCTCCCAGTTCTTGACTGACAGCTGAGGTTGTGCAGGAATAATACTATTATTCTTTACTAACATAATGGTCTACATTTTAACCTTGTTATTTAGTTAGTTTGTTTGTTTGTTTTTAACAAATTTACATCTAGTATTGATGTTGAGTTGTGTCTTTTATCTTTGCAATGGTCAGATCAAGGAAATCTATGTTAGTGCTGGAGTGCACAAGGTGATTTAAGTTGTGGGGTGGGATTGGATTCACCAGATAATATAAATGTAATACAAATTATGGTCTCTTATATCTATGGTTAAAATTTTCATGGCATACAATTTCTGTGCAACAACTTATCATCCACACACTGATGATGACCATTTAAAAATGGTTGAAACATTTGTGTATTTTATAAAAATATTTTATGACAAGTGAAATACAGAATATATGGAATTAACTTGAGAATTTTCAAATTAGTAGAGGTTATAATGAGCTTATTACTTTTATTTAGGTTGGATTTTTTTCATCTATGTTGTATTGTGGTTGACTTTATTCCAAGAGTTTTACGTTCAGTCTTTAAAACTCGAATGTCTAAGAAGTATGGGGATAATTGGAATGAAAATATCTCAACTACGGATGTCAGAACTACTGGTGCTGATGAGAAACGCAAGTTGGAGAGCAAGAACATAGAAACATGGGATGGTTCTCTACTAGGAAAGATGCTTTTGCACTCTGAACACTACCTCTTGGTTGATAATAATGGATGCGGATTCAAAGTTGATGAATTGAAGGAAGGATGTGAGGTACTCATACAAAACGGACGCAGTATATCAAGGGCTAAAGTTGATGTTGTTAAGCCCTTGAGCTTGGTTGAAGTAAACTGCCCTAACAAGAAAATTGTCTTAAAAAAGAATTCTACAATTATTGGTCTATGTACACAAGAGTGGAAGGCTGTGAATAAACTTTGTGACATTAGAAATACTAAATTTGCACACTGTCCAAATTCTTATATTCAGAATGATGACCTTCAGCAAGTAGTTATTGATGTGAAGGAATGTTGTAAGGATCTTGATAAATCTGATGATGCAGCAGAAATAGAGAATATATTGTCAGGTATATATGGCTTTGAAACCTACCAATGTTTAAATGTGAAGGAGAATTTCTATTTTCATACAAACAACCAACAGTTAAATACTAATATTTATTCCACCCTAGATATCTTCACAATGATATTTTCACTATTACCCTTGTAGTTATAGAAACCTGCCAAACTTTTCAATTTTACAGGCTACCTTCTAGGTTTTTACAGCTACCTTCCTCCCAGGTGTACCCTGCTCAACAGGGTTCAGCAGCTGCTTAAATATCACCTGGGGTGTGTGGGTAGCCCCTACAACCAATTTTACAGCTGTGGGTACCCTACCTCTAGTAACTAACTACAGTAGTGAAGATATCTAGTGTGGAATGAACCACTTATACACTTGTCAGAGTGTTATGGCTAGATATTTCACTCTCAGGCTTTATTTTCACTCACCTCTGGCTCCAGCTAGTGAAAATAAATTAGCCTGCTCGTGAAATATCTCTGCCATATATCTCACCATATAACACTCTGATATATATATAGTACTATATATAGTACTATTACACTAGTCAGAGTGTGATATGGTGAAATATTTCACTGAGCAGGCTAATTTATTTTCACTAGCCAGATATCTTCACTGAAGTAGATTTTTTTTTTTTTTTAACTCACAGGTGTGTAAAATTGGCGAAAACTGAGTAGGGGCTCCCCACAACCCTAGCTGATATTATAGCAGCTGCTCCAACCTGGCTGGGTAGGAGAAGGTAGCTGTAAAAACCCAGAAAACTTGTAGCCATTCCAGGTTGTAGCTATAAACTACTCATAACTAGCTGGAATAAATATACATATTCCATGCTAGATATCTTCACAATGTTATTTTTAGGTACTCTGGCTGATGAGATTACTCACCTAATATCACAGGTGTTATGTCACACTCCCATGCTCATTACCCACCGGTACCCAGTAGTAATATATAGCAACCAGCCTTGACTACCATTTTTCTGTGTTTTTACAGCTATTTTCCTCTAGTGAAGCCTACCCAAACAAGTTAGAGCAGTTGCTAAAATATCAGCTGGGGGTGTGGGGAGCCTCTAGAGAGTTTTACAGCCAACTTTGCACCATGAGTTACCAACCCTAGTACAAACTACTGCAGTGAAGATATCTAGTGTGGACTTATTACACTTGTCAGAGTGGTATGACAAGATATTCCATTCTCAGGCTTTATTTTCACTCACCTGTGGCTCATGAAAATAAATAAGCCTGCTCATGAAATATTTCATCATATCACACCCAGACTCATGTATTAAGTATTATATATTTGATGGACAAAAATAGAGAATTATTTAACAAGTGTTAATACATACATATACTTATATGATAGACAACAATGAAAAGTTATATTTATTACATAACATTTTCTGTTCAGAACGTCACATTGGTGAAGACTTGATTCCTAAAGTGATGAATTATAAAAAACAATGGCGTGAAGAAATAGCTGGATCGATTAAAGAATATACCCATTTATTGAAGCAAGAAATAGAAGAATTAGAAGAACTAAAATATCGTATGTTTCTAAATGAGTTTATAGTAAAATACATTATATAAGAAATTTCAGTTTTTTTAATTGAATTCATTAGTCAGAATTGACAAGTTGATAGTTAGCGATAGGAGACTAAAATTTGTATGCTCATATGAGCACGAGTGATTCTAAATGGCAGGTGAACGAATGAATGGGCGTGGTCATGTAGTCGTACTCACTGCAGTGGTGTCTGTTTTTCTTTCGTTTCTCAAAAAAATATAAAAAGTGGCACATTAAATGAATTTAAATCGTCTTCTGTTCTGAGTTCCTCTTCTCTCAAGGCATAAAAGTTCACCATCTTTGAGATGCGCTGTTGACAGAGTGACAGAATGAATGAACTAGAGCACTAAAGAGTCAAATCCTCAGCGCAAGTTAGATAATTTGCTAATGAAGTCACTACTTTTGAATAAAAAGTTATTCAGTTTATAATACTATTTTGCTGTGTTTGTGAACATACATTTTAACTGTAGCTAGCTGTGTGATTGGTTTAGTATGGACAACTTTAATCTCAAGTGAGGAATCACCGATATGGCTAGTTTGGTAACGTTTGGACTTTCTGACATGCATGTTACACTAACACTCAGAATTTTTTAATAACAGGCATACTTGCAGTGGATGAAACAATCACACCTCTAGCAACAGTGCACTGAGGGTTAATTATTATGAACTCCATTTTAAGCATGATTTGTTTTTGATGTCACTACACTCTGACTACAATTGATACTTAGCTAGATACATAATGCTTATATTATTAATTTATAATTTACAAAATAATAAGCTCTAGATCTTAGCCTGTCATTTTGAAACTTGACTTCAGTCAAATTTGATATTCCTATTCACAATTTCTTTCTCAGTCTTCTTTTACTCATTAGATGTATTATCTCTCTTTTACGAGCTTTTAAAATAAAGAATGTTGAAACTATTTAAGTCTGTATGTTGTTAAAAAACAACCTGTGAAAAAGAGAGAATGCATCTAATAATGTCATTCATATCATGCATTTTGGATAGTTTTAAACATGCACATTACTAGTAGAAATTTATCATCTACAATGATAAAATTAACACTGTACAATTTCTTTTTCAGCATTCACATTCTATGCATTTTTTTTGTTTTTAAGACATTCCAGCTTTAAAAGAATCACTTGCTCGTACTGAGATTGAACCCTGGAACACTTGTGATATTGATGAATCTCAACTAAAAAGGAAGAATGAAGGAGAATCTCAGCAGCTTGGTAAGAAAACAATAAGATGTTTTTACAAATTCATGGTTTAATTAGTATTAATCATTTAAACAGACTATGTATTCTTGATTATGACTTATTTTTGATCATAGTTAAATATAAGAGAATAGGATTCGGGAATTTAGTATTAGTGTTCATGCTACTGAAACTCAAGGGAAAATCATGGACCCTTTACCGAACATTAATTATATTCATGTGCAGTCAGAAACCAATGCTATTATCATTGTAATCTACCTTATAAATATGTTGTACACTTGTGTGCAAGTTAAGAGAGTTGACACAGATTTTTGGTCCTCTGATTAGTGAGATATGGGATTCAGGCACAGAACATTCACCAATCTCTTTTTGACTAATGATGTTGATATGTAATACTAGAATCAACGGAATTTATAATAATTCAACACTAATGTAAGTATGAGTTCATACTGTTTAGGGTGTGAAGTCACACTGAATTTGGTGTGTACTTCACACCAAAATGATGAGGTGTGCACATCACACCATATTTTGGTGTGACTATTGTTACAAGTGATTTACACTTAATTTGGTGTGAACTACACACCTTTTGGTTTACAGTGGGGGGGGGGGGGGGGGGGGGGGGGGGGGGGAATGGGAAAAATGAAGGATATAAAAAGAGAAGAAAAAGAGGCATTTCACTGAACTTAAATTCTAGTTTTTTTTCCTCAACGCATGCAATCAAGCCAAACGGGTGTAAAACACTTGATTGTTAAATCTTTTGCAGATTTCTTAAAAAACTTCTATAACTTTTAGAACGGAAGCAGTTATGCATCCAGGGTTTGCACCATTGGAAAGCTCGCGCCGAAGTGGTTAAAAAATATTCCCTCAGTAAACTCTAAAACCGGAGGGAAAGTTCTGTTCCAAAACTCAATACAAAAGTCTATGGGAATAGAAAAAAACATAGCTTTCCCGTTCCACACGCGCCCGAATTTTGTCACACAGTTCGGTGCAATCGATCACATGTCAAGTTTTCAATGAGGTTGTCAACAACGAACTTATCATTTCCCTGGTGAGTACTTTCTAGCCTTGTATTCTACTATTAGTGTAAGCTATGAGCGCCGAAAGGTCTTTAGTTGTTGTGTCTGGGTCTAATTATGCAGATAGGTTTAATTTTTATACCTATTTAACAACTAATGCTGAGCTGTGAATAGAAATAATGCCAACATTTAGCTAGCGGAGTGTAATATAGCTGTAGTGTCAGTAATCAGCTAAGCATATCCTAATTGTGTGATTGTTAAATCTTTTGCAGATTTCTTAACTCTTCCACTAATGTTTTCTTTTTCCTTTCTAGATTTATGGTGGCAATTCTGAGTGACTCCACACTGTAAAAATTATAGCGTGAAAACCCACCAAATTCACACCAAACTGGTGGTGTGAATGCCCACCACCTATGCATAGTGTGTTCTTCACACTTTCTTTCTAGTGTGAATGCACACTTAGTGTGAAATTCACACTCAATGGAATAGCATGGACCTTTTACCGAACATTAATTATATTCATGTGCAGGCACAAACCAATGCTATTATCATTGTAATCTACCTTATAAATGTTTTGTACACTTGTGTGCTAGATAAGAGAGTTGACTAAGATTTTAGTCCTCTGATTAATGAGATCTGGGATTATACCAATCTCTTTTTGGAAATAAATGTTGCTATGTAATACTAGAATCAATGTAACTTAAAATAATTCAGCATTAATGTAAGTATGAGTTCATAGTGATTATGGTGAGAACTCACACTAAATTTGGTGTGTACTTCACACCCAAACGATGAGGTGTGCGCATTACACCATATTTTGGTGTGACTATTGTTACAAGTGATTCACGCTTAATTTGGTGTGAACTACACACCTTTTGGTTTCAACTGCATAAGCTTTTCATTATTATTGTTATTTCTGTACTATTGTTCTGTACATATTAATGGTTGTGAAAATTCAATTGTAATATTATTGTGATCAGTGAATTTATATAAATGAAGTAATTCACAATAAAAATTAAGCTTGAATATTAGTACAAATTTCAAACAAGGACAATAGTGTTAACTACAGCAAATTCTCGCAGGTAGACAGCGGATGTTTCAATACTCTTAAAAAGCTTTCAATATTGGGCCGCCTTTCTTCTGTGGCTGATAACATCACTCCTTCAGGTTCTTCTCTCTAGGTGCGTACCTGTGAACAGAACAGCGCCAGGAAATAGCTATTTAGAATGCAAGATGGCCTTGACTAAACTCTAGCAAAAGTTACTGCATTAATAATGCGCACCCAGGTAGCCACCCCTTTTCACATGAACTTTGATTTACTCGCGCATCAATTACAATTAGTTCACATGACTAAATTGCTTCTGGTTTTAACCAAGTGCATTCTTCCTTTACCACACTTGTGGTCATGCCAACTCAACTTGGACATACTATAGAAATACTTGGACAGGTGAGCTACACGATTTTTGTTCACTATTTCTTTCTCAGCCTTTTTTTTATTACTCATTAGATGTATTCTCTTTCTTTCACAGGCTATTTTATACAATACAGAATAAAAAAGTATTTGGTCACCACGGGGAATCAAGCCTAGGACCACTTGCTTAACGCACCAGCGCGATAAATTAGCAGAGTAAAAAAATTACATGGATAAAGAAATGTATCTTTGAAAAAAACAACAACTTCCATTGGTCTATTGAGAGCAAGACTGTAGCATAGCATAGAGGGCCCGAAATAATTCATCCAAACTTGGTGTATTCTATTGCTAGTGGGTCATGACGAAATGCTGATCAAGTTGGGCTATATGAGTCTTAACCCCTTTCGATGTCGTAACTGCATATATGCGGGTGAGAACAGGTCTGCATTCTCCGAATTAAAAAAAAATCTATTTGAGATTAAACTATCATTTATTTTTCATAATTATTCAAAGTAGGTGTTGTGCTTCCTTTTAAAAAATATTGAACCCGTACGGACAGGTTACATATTGTTTTTAATTGTCTGAAAATGGGGATCGAGAAATTTTTTTGACCGAGAATTTTCAGGACACCGAGTACCTAATTTTTTTTGTTAACTACGAACTTCAAACACTCATAGAGAGTCTCTCAGCACTTTGGGAGAATATGGATGAAGTTTTTCCTATCGGACATCGAGAGCAATTGATTGGGCTAGTTCCAGGGAGTCTCCTCGAAGCCTGCTGTAAGATGGACTGGTTCCGGTTCATTTTCAGGCTTTTAGAAGCTTATTTTGCTTGTTATAAGGTTATAATACGAAAAATTCCTGTGTGACTAGGTATACTCATTTTCTCAGTTTTTATTCGAATGCACTAGTCTTATTAAATAAAACAAATAGACGTTTCGACCACTCTACAGTGGCCATCATCAGTGTA
>WLWI01002380.1_pt1 | contig 16230 bp, 18 predicted proteins | sample 6701501 | NCBI WGS metagenome assembly WLWI01 (sample SAMN12718690, study PRJNA515312) | sponge metagenome | isolation source: marine sponge | host: Mycale hentscheli | place: New Zealand: South Island, Marlborough, Capsize Point | collected 2014-11-01
GATATGCTTAGGGAGGCTTTACAGAAGGGGACGTTTTCTGAAGATGCTACCATTTTAGCCAAGGCTGCTACAATAATTATTGATCAGCCCTTTCAAGTTCAATGGTTCCTTTCCATCTAATTGCCTATAGGAGTCTCGTCCTTCAAGCCTTATATATCATATTCCTTTAATTTTCAATGGTACTAATTTGAAAGACCAAGGGCGATGTGAAACTCAGGCATGACTAACTGTAGGTCAAGTAATTTTAGCACATAAGAAAGCTTCTGAATCTTGTACCATGAAACAAGGCATTCCTCTGATCTTGAGCCACCTCTTCCCATTTACATTGGTCTAAATGTTCACCACATGGCTTGGAGCCAGGAACTCTTTAAACAACTTATCACATGTGAATTTGTATTTCATTATGACAAAGTTTACAAATTGAAAGAATGATAGCTGCAGCAGTATTTGAACAATAAAAAGAAGGAGCTGTGGCCCCGGCCTGTCTTACGGATAGATTATTCGCTGTTGGTGCTCTGGATAATTCTGACCATAACCCCAACTCAACAACTGCAGTAAAGTCATTTTATGGAACTGGAATCAGCCTTTTTCAGTTTCTTATAGTGCAAACCCTGGAGAAATTAGACCTCAGTTATGAATATCACTTTCTGGAAGCAAGCAGCATTACCTTGCAGCTCTAATCACTTTCAAAAAATAGAAAGATTAACAGTTGTGCCATAGGATAAGACCAGTTTGAGTTCAGTGATGGGCCAGAGAGGAATTGTTTAGCTGTAAGAGCCTAAACATTAACATAGTAAGTAAATACCAGGCTGGAATATGGACTTCTTGCACTCAACCCCAAGTAATTTCAAATCCAAGTGAATTTGGTCAAGAATTGCTGCTGCACGGTGTTGAGAACTGGTCTGGTTTAGCATACCAGAAGTTTTTTTAAGTGTGCCTGCAAAGGAGATTACAGTAGATATAATTGTCCCAAAGTTAATGTATGCTGCTCACCACTGTGTAATTGCTAATGCAGCCATACATATTCAATTATTATCAATCTATGTTTTAAACTTGAAATTTAACATGTTAACTAGCTATACAATAATTCTTGCATAATAATATTGCTCCTAAAAACAGAATATTTAAAGCATAAATAACAATAAATGCTCTGGCGGCCAATTTTAATTTGTGGGCTTAATTAAAATTTTTGGGTGGGTGCTCCTAGGCTAATAATATTTATGAAGTTGAAAGAAAAATTCATGCAAAATTTGATCCTTTTGTCCGCCAAAAAACGGTAATTTCACTAAGCCACCAGACTAACAGGCACAAAGAGGTGAGTGACTGGCAAACCACTGTACTTTGCACGCTTTCTATCCATGGCATGGGTTGCCACCTCACCAGCTACTGTTGTTGCCTGACTTATGTAAGATGGGGCATAAGTGTCAGGACATGTGGCATCCCATAGAAGGAATTTTCCCACACTTCCATGGCACTGTTATCACTCCTTCTGGCGAACTGTGCAAGCCTGAGGGCTTCAATATAGATGGCACATGAGCTGAGGAGAGAGTCCTTTGTATGATCTCGTTTATGGACCCATGTTACTGAAACCTCCATTCGCGTTTTCGGCAGCTGAATGAGTGATGCCCCAATATATCCACTTTGCTGCCACAATGACGGCAAGAATGAATGTCACAGAAAGGAATGCACAGGCAAAAGCCAATACCAATTCTGACACTGACATCACAGGGGATGTAGCAGGGAGTGCATGTAGCCAAGAGCCAGACTCTTTGGCAGTCTTGCATGACATGCCTCATCCTCAGCTCCGTCTAGTAGCTGCTGAGCCAAGGCCTGTGAGCCAGCTATAGTCCATGACTTCTGCCGCGAGGCACCAGCACCTTCTGGAGGTAAACAGTCATGTCCTGCTGGAAGTGGGGTAGACAGGATGCTGTTGACCAGGTCTGCATTGGCATGACAAGATGCCAGAAAAAAACTGATGGTGCAGTTCTCACTGCACTCTGTAGACCAAGTCCTCCTAGCTTCAAAGGTAAAGTCACCAGTTGCTAAGCTTGGTTATGGGGGCATAGGCTGATATTAACCACTGCACGGAGTATCTCGAGAAGGGAATGATCATAAGCCAGAAGGTTATGTGGTGGTACGGACCACCACATTCACAAACACATTCACAAACACATTCACAAACACATTCACAAACACGCACTCTTTTACTTACGCGCACATTACAAGTCACCCGAACTCAAGTCATTTATTCATCGTTATCACGCAGCACACCAGCGAGAATTTGCTTTCTATGTCCCGCGCATGCTCGTGGGTTCCCTATATATTGGCCTGCGGGTATGCGTGACCTTTCAGTTGTGTCTCATGCTCTAAAGTCTCATACCTTAAACCTTGCCATACTTCCGAATTGAACCTTGGGTTGGGAGAGGTTTGAAAGCCTCTAGTGGCTAAACTGCGAGAGACAACTACATAATACGCAGCATAGACTTTAACTTCGAACAGTGCCTATGGAGCATAAGACAGAAGAGAAGGGTACCTAATGGATTCCCCTGTTGAACACCTTCAGCTGAGAAGATGGTCATTCTCCCCAATACAGTACTGTGGGAGCAGCATATGCAGAGTACATAATTGCGGCATAGTCACGTGACAGTATCCAACATAACGGCGGATGGAATTAAATGTGTTTCTAAAATCTAACTTTACCAAGGCATGTTCTGGGTCCATTTTGAGATAAACTTCCTAGCAGCATGTAGAGCCGCTTATTCTCCACCTCTAACTCCATAACCCAGTTGGTGGGGTGGGGCCGGGGCAGCAAAGCAGCCATCTGATTCACCATTGAAAATCCGGCAATTTTGGCCATTAATCACCTCAGAGTGCACCCTACAGCATTGGGCTAGACCCCATCAGATTTCTTCTCCAAATCTACCAAGGAAGCCCAAAAAAAAAAGACGTACTTCATGTGGTGTACGCCCATCCAGCATCAGGCTGGAAAAGGATGCCATAGCAGAAATGAAGGAGGACTCTTCAACATTGATAAGTAAGTCCTTGAGATGCTGAGCCCTTTGGTAACTTGATAATTCTTAAAACAGTGCTGGCTGGTATCTCAAGCGGAGCTTCTAGCATAGGTGCCAATGGGATGTTATACATTAGCGATCGCTGGTTCCTACCGCAAGAATCAAACCAAACTAAATTAGTATGATGGACATAGGTAATAACTCGACTCCTGCCGACGGCAAAATCATTACAGAAGGCCGCTGCCACCAACTGTGGGATGAATTGGAAAATGTTAGCTCTCTCACTCCCAAGTTTGGTACACTGCCGCCAAGACCGTCCAGACACACACGTGCTCAGCCTTTATTGCGCATGCCCAGACTAATGCGGAAATGAAATACAATAATGGAAGTGAATGACAAAGCTATCTACCACATAAATAATAGTTACATTCCTGTTTCAGTTCTGCATGCATACATACACAATCACAAAAAGACTTACATACAGAGTCTGTTCCGTCCATTATAATCTTCATTCTTCAGAAGGCTGTAACCACACTATGGGTCAACTGACATTGAGCAAGTTGTGCAGCTTCCCGCTGCTAATTGGGATGGGTAGAACAATAGAGAAGACAATAGAGAGGAGGTAAAGTATGCAAGCACATTGAATTCCATTCATGAAGCAGGAGTAACAAATAAGTCGTTAAAATGTCCGCGGGAACTTACTGCAATCTCCTAGTTTGCTGACATGCAAACACAACTTGCTCTATGCCAGAAAAGTCACAGGGTGAAAAGAGTCCATTTACAACCATAACAAAATCCGTAAACTGTCTTGGTAATTAGACTTAACACAAAATATAAAAATGTACAAGGCTGTAGAGGTTAACAAACTTCAACACATAATACTCTAATTTACGATTTTGTTTTGGTTGTCAATGGACACTTTTCAGGCAGTGAGTGGAGAAACATGAAATTTTCTAAATACTTGACTACAAGAAATTCAAGTCTTTGCCCTGTGGCACTATCTCACAAGGTGATTTCTCACACGAACAATTTGTTTAAATGCCCTTGGAGCCTAGTCTCGCGTAGCCAGACCCTTTACCAATCGCAATACGGGAAAGGGTCTGGTCAACTGACTAGAGCATAAATCTCAATATCCTACAGTGCAGGGCATTTAGCCCTATCCTCTACAGAAAAGGTGGTGAAAGCATGAAATCTCCTAAATATGTGACCAGAATGGAAGCCCCAACCCCCCTTCTTACGCCACTGTTTTGACCAGACCGTTTGCTAGGTAACTACTTGCTGCCTTTATCAACACATGGCCATGACAGTATGATAGAGGTCAGGGTTTTGAAAAGAATTTCTAAAGCTGCTAGGGAACTCTGCTGTGCAAAGTTGACATCCATTCTGGAACAAGTGGGGAGGTTGAATGATGTGCCTTCACTTTTCAGGTTTGCTTCCAGCTGCCTCTTATAGCAAAGGCAGGACCCAAGAATCCTTAACCAGTAAGGTGAAGTCACAACTCAGAGAGGATCCCCTCCAGTAATACAATGCAAGAAGCTATGCTCACCAAGGACCAAGCAGCTTGAGGACCCTCTGAATTTCTTGGCCAACCGGGTTTCAAGAAAGATTGATGATGGAGACTTGAGAGGTGCCATTCATGTGGCAAATTCAGATGACACCCTAGCTGATTACAGTCCAAACATCTGTCCCCTCCCCACACTAATTCTTCTAAGAAGAGACTAGGATGAGCAGGGCTGATAGCAGAGAGGGTCATAGAGTTGACAGAGTTGATGCAAGAGATGATTCAGGAGTTGGTAGAGGCAGAGATGAATCAAGAATGAGAAAGGATGCTAGAGATGAGTCTAGAGCTAGGAGAGTGGTTGATGATGGTAGAGATGCTAGAATGGGTGACGGTTTTCAGATAGGAGGTCCTACGGAGGGAGAGATGAGGATGTTTAGAATGATGATAATGGCTAGGGAATATGATGGCTGGTAGTGATGGTGACAGGTTGGCTAAGAAGGTGCCGCAGTATAGAGATGGAGCTGACATGGACAAATACGTCAGGAACTTTGAAGCAGATATGAGGGACTTGAACTATCCCATAGAGCAGTATAAGAGGATTTTTCTTTCCAAGCTAACCTCCAAAGCTAGGCAGTTACTTGATGAACTGAGGCAAGACAGAGATTGTAGCTATGACATGTTGAAACAGAGGCTTTCAGAGAAAGTGGGTGTGGGCGGAGAGGAGACAGAGACAGAGATGAAAGAGAACGAGAAAGAGATGAAGACAAAGAAGAAGACCAAAAAGTAGAGGAATGCATGTTGTGTCATTGAGAGACAGTTGTATGTATAATTATTTATTAGCATAGTAAATTACAGTGTGTGTTTGTAATCTACAGTGTATGCGCATGTCATGGTGTGTTGTGCTTATTTTGTGTCCAGATGTTCCGTGACCACATCCCACATTATTTGTGCGCATGCGTGTCTTCTGACATATAAGCCAGGACACGCATGCGTATCAGTTAGTTCCTCAATGTCAGTTTAAACCCTAAACTGAATTCAGACATCAGGGAGAGGGCTATCTGGGCGAACTCAGGTGGCAGCGGGTCACCAGAGCGTCTGAGTAAAAGAATGTAACTGATAACTTCTCCTCTACCTCTGGCCTGGCGGCTTACCTTCAGGCTTATAGCCTTTACCTTCTGACCCAGTTCGGATTCTCTGTGGCCAGTGACGGTCGACCCACAATTAATGGCGGCAGTGCAGAAACGAGTCTTTTCCTACGGTTGTCGATTTGAGCTGCTACTTTCAAACTCGGGTGGATCGTTTCTGTGGTCTAACGTGTGCGTTGACTGCTGCTACTGACCGACTTTAAACTCGGACTAAGTCGCGGCTCGATTTCGTTCGCCTATCGCCTCTGGTTCGCCATTATCTTCCTCATCCCTATTTGGAGCACACTATACGTGGCGCCTACTGGATTTTGGCTGAGTTGACTTGTCAATTTCCGTGTTTATCACTTCGTGTATCCTAATTGGTTCTAATTTTGTGACACTTTGTTTGTCATTTGTGGCATTTTGTGTGTGCGTTTTACAGGCAGCTTGAGTTTTATACTTCCTTAGTCGGTCTGTGTTAATCATCACTTTGTCATTTGTTGTGTCAGAGTGTTTTGTGGCTTACTTGGCATTTTTGGACGTCATTTTGTGCTGTTGTCATTGTGTCTCTTGTAGGACATCTCCTCCGACCCTGATGTTAGTAATATTTCTTGTCTTACCCTTGCTTCACCTAAGAGTGAGAGTGGTAGTACTGTAGTAGATTGTCCTGAGTCTAAACCAGTCTGTGTTGCTTCAATTATTACTATCCTTAGAGCCTGTGGCTATAATATTTGTGGTGAATCTTCGGATAGTGATACAACGTTGACATATCCCATGATGTCTGATGACGAATGTAATGCTGAAAGGGGGAGTGCTGGTAGTAGTACAAACCCTAGTGCCTTTAATCCTGAGATGCGTTCTCTGTTTCGTGAATTCTTTTCTGAGTTTAGTCGGTCTGGTCTCGTTATGGACAGACCCAGGGATAGTTCAATTGATGCTGGTTTGACAAGGCAAATAAATGCTTTGGCCCCACATAAGGATGGTGATGATATTTCTAAATATATCCGCAAACTCGAGGCAGACCTGCGTGATATTGGCTGCCCAAGACGACGCTGGAACACTATCTTGCTCCAGAAATTGCAATCAAAGACTGTGTCCTCTATAGTTGCTGGTCTCGACCGTGATGGCACTGATTATGATCAGCTCAAAGATATTCTTATGGAAGCGCTTGGCTCTAGCTTAACTTCGCTGGGCATCAAGCTGACATCTGACTTTGCTGGCTCTACCAGATCGATGAACCCTCTCGAAACTTATGTCCACTTAAAGAGTATAATGGACTCAGTTGACATGTTGTGCAGAAGCAAAGATGAGTTGTTACTCTTCTTTGCTTGTGCCACTTACAGAGCGTCCAGGCCTATTGCGCCAAGGGCTCTTATGGACCAGCGAGAATTTGCTTCCTTTTGGGACCTTAACAAATTTGCTCTCTCAATAAATATATCTGATCCTGATAGGTCCTCTCATAGTGGTAGTCGTTATAATAAGTCTAGTGGTTATAGTTCTATTGAGTGATTTAAATGCCACAAATTTGGGCATAGGTCCTTTGAGTGTAGAAGTCAAGTGTCTAGTAGTGGTAGTGGTAACAGTATCAATGTGTCAAGCAGTATTAGTGGTAGGTCATCTGGTATTGTCTGTTTTACCTGCCATGAGCCCGGCCATAAATCGCTGGACTGCCCAACCAAAAGGAGTAATGATGCTGGCAACTCTGATACTAGATCAGAGTATAGCAGAAAGGCTGGAGTGAGAAAGAACCGTACCTTTAAGAAGGCAGGACTTTCAGTTCTAAAGTAGCTGTCGCACACGAAGACAGCTTGTGTGGGTGTGTGCTGTTTTCCGTGCCTATGGAAACAGCCACAGCAGAGCATCTCTTGCTGGATGCCGCTTCTAAGTCAGATGTTTCTGGCTTGGGGGCGGGGCAACTACGTGGCACCCATAGCATCCAGCCATCCACTCAGGTGGATGCCTGCTCTGGTGGTATTGTGGAGGAGGTCTCTTCTACCTCCTCTACTCCGACCACCACCCAGGAAGAGACAGTGAACATTCGAGTAGTGACTAGAAGTCAGTCTAGAATGCTGGCTGAGAGACAATTGCATGATGAGAATATGCATGTTAGTGAGTCTGACCCCCAACCGTTTGATTCTGACAGTGAATTCGAAAGGCTTACAGCCATAGATGTTTCATATGTACCCCCAGTTGTAGGTGTTGGGTCTGTTGATAGAGATGCTTCTGATGCTGATCTTCTTCAGGGCTCTGACGAGGATTGGTATGGGGCTAGTGGAGAAGGTAGTGCTGGTAGTGATGGGCAACTTGGTGTTTCTTCTTCCCAATCTAATTGTGACCCCTGGCCTAGTGCAGACACGCCCTCTGAGCCTTGCAGCGGTAGTAGTTCTGCAGATGAGCTGCAGTTAGCACCTCCTGAGCTAGCCGAAGGTGTTAATGACCTCAAAAGCGCCTTGTAGCTGATGAGTCTCTGTCTAAGTTCAGAGACTTGGGTGCTAGGAATCTCAATGGATACTCATTTAATGATGGGTTGTTAGTCCACACTGTGTTAGTAATTAATGATTCCCCTGTAACCAGAATTGTCGTGCCCACCATTTTCAGAAGTAAATTGCTTTCCTTGGCCCACGACAAAACGGCTCATGTTGGAGTTTGGGGCATGAGGAGTGTACTGGGCAAGCGTTTCACTTGGCCTGGTATTCACAGTGACATAGCTGCTTTTGTGAAATCCTGTGATACCTGTCTCCGTGTCAATAGCACTGGAAACCGTAAATCTAAAATGATTGAGAGACAAATTGTTTGCATCCCATTTGAGAGTGTCTGTGTAAACCTAGTTGGTCCCTTACCTAAAGGCAGGAGAGGTGCCAAATACTTATTTATATATGTTTGTTTGGCCAGCCGTTGGCCGGATGCTATACCTATGCGTACTGCTTCAGCTACTGAGGCAGCACAGTGTTTCTTAGAAGTCATTAGTCGCTCAGGTATACCCCTTAGAGTCCTATCAGATAGAGGAACTATTTTTCTCTCCAATCTAATGACAGGTGTTTGTGATATGCTTGGCATTGATGCCATTGCTACTTCCCCATACCGCCCACAATCTAACGGTGTGGTGGAAAGGATGCACGGTAGCCTGAAGCCAATGCTTTCTAAAGCTGTGGAAGCAGGGTTGGACTGGGTTGACTTTTTGCCTTTAGCCCTTTTCGCCCTCAGGCAGGTACCGAACAGAGATGTATGGTTCTCTCCTCACTGTATCGTGTATGGGAGGGATGTGATGGGTCCCCTAGATGTCCTTTATAAGGGATGGGTTGACCGAAATTTCAAGTCAATTGGTGTTGATGACTGGCTCCTTCAGCTGAATGACCGGCTTGCAGTCATCCATGACTTGGCATTAGCTAACCAAGCAGACAGCAGTGGAAAATGTGCTCTCGCTTTTAATAGGCACAAGCAAGAAAAACCACTGGAAGTTGATGCAGGTGTGCTCATGCGCATCCCTGGAATGAAGTCACCCACAGTGGGTTTGTCTGCTAGAGCTCTACAGCACAAACTATTTGATCACTTTACTTATGATACCAGGTCTATGTCCAGGCTACACACTTGAAGAATTTAGTGATTAGGGCAGACAACATCACAACTAGCAAGAAAGAGTTCCTGATGTTCATAGGTTTGAGCATTTTTAGGAAGACCTTGTCCACACCTGAGTTGACTGTGTTGGACAACCATAGAATAGCTTCCTTTGCTGACTTGAAAGAGGTTATAATGTCCTTGATGGCTACGAATTCTTGGTCCAGGGAACAGAACAGGCAGAGAAGGGAGTCCCACCATAGAGCAGTAAGTGCTTTAACTGCCAGGGATTCAGGCACAGAGCATATGAGTGCAAAGTGAAGGTAGAGACTGAGAAAAACAGAGTGGTGTGCTACTCCTGTAATCAAAGAGGGAACATTGCCCCTGACTGTCCTTACAAGGCAGAGAGGAAATAATACTCTCAGAGGGTATGACAAGGGTGGTGACAGCAATGGCAGTAGCAGCAGTAAGCAGCAAATAGCCAAACCACCCAGGGCAAAGAATGCCAGCAAGGTGGGTGAAGGAGAAGATAACTTGCCCTAATGTACTGGTTGGTGAACAGTGTAGTGTGTCACATTATATTTTTAGTAGTGCCGGAGGAATTGATTAAGGATGAGCAGCTTCTGGAGAATAAAGATTTTGCTTAGATTGGCTTCTGGAGAGCCAAGTTACTATCCAGTGGCCATAGTTGACTTTGTGCTTAATGGGAAAGAGTTTCCCTTGAAGGGGTAGCCTTGGGCAAAGACAGGTCCCGAGGCCAGGTGATGTTTGCTGTGTAGCTCAACAAAAAGAGGACTGAAGAGACGGTGTCCTTGAGAGTGGAAGCAGCAATTGAAGAGGCTATTGCTTTGGGCAAGCTGAATGCAGCAGAAGACATGGTTGAAGCTGTAGCAGCAAGTGAGGCAGCAAATACAGTGGAGCCAGTGACTAGGGCCAAGGCAAAGGAGCTGGCAGCTCAGGAAGAGCAGCAGGTGAAGAATAATAAATTGTGACACAGTGCCTTTAGTTCCCTTTGCTGAAGGTGTAGCAGTGGCAGATCAAGCTCAGGCAGCTGACCCCAGTGCAGTGGTTCAGCAGCAGCTGGGTTGCCTAGCCCTTACTGACACAGCATATGTTGACAAGTTGAAGTTGGAGGTTAAGAAAGATGAGTCATTGGAAAAGTGCACGTTGATGGCTGACAAAGGTGAAAGTGGCTTTATTTGGAAGGAAGGTTTGCTTTTTCCATAATGTTGATGATGAGTTTGGGAGAGTAGTGTGTAGGTTAGTTCTGCCAAAGAGTAGGAGGTAGAAGGCTTTGTGCTTGGCTCATGAGTCTATGGGTCATGCAGGTGTCAGGAGTATGAAAAGATGTTTGAACAGCAGGTTCAACTGGCCAGGTGTTGGAAAATATATGGTTGATTATGTTAAGTCTTGTGCTACAAAGCGTGCCACAAAGCAGGCAACTAAGCTGTCAGGATGGTTGAAAGGCCCATTGTGTGTTTGCCATTGATTTAGTTGTTATAGATCTGGTTGACCCTTTACCCAAATCTAAAGGAGGGGTAAAATTTGTTTTGACTTACATATGCATGACAACAAGGTGGCCAGATGGGGTGGCACTCAGGACAGGTGCTGCACCTGAGGTGGACAAAGGATTAGTTAGTATTTTTACAAGAACTGGCCAAATTGCTTTTGGATAGGGAGCCTCTTTCGTGAGCAAAGTAGTGAGAAGGCTATGTGAGTTTCTTGGTGTGGATGCCATTACCACTTTTCCTTACAGGCCTCAAGGCAACAGGGTTGTGGAATGGCTACATGGTACACTCAAGCCCATGTTGGCAAAAGCCGTTAAGAATGGTGTGGAGTGGGTGACATTCCTGCCATTAGCTTTGTTTGCCACCAGGCAGATGGTAATCAGCTTGACCAGCTATTCCCCTCATGAACTGGTTTTTGGTCGGAAGATGTGTGGACCACTTGACCTACTATACCTGGGTTGGGTGGATGACATTATAGTGATACGGATTTCGATGGCTGGGTAGTGACTTTGAAAGACAGACTGAAGGCATTGCACGACCAGGCTACTTTGAATGAGAGAAATGCAGTAGACAACAGAGTGCTCAAGTTCAATGAGCATAAGAGGAATAGAGTGTTGGAAGTAAATAATGAAGTTTTACTTAGAGTTTCAGACCTCCCAGGAGCACTAGATCCCTCTTAGGAAGGGCCCTCTTAGGAAGGGCCCTATACTTTAGTTGAGAGATTATCTGGTTTGACCTATAAGGTTAAGAAAAAAGAGCAGTGATATGGACAGAGTGGTGTGTATTGGAAACACTAAGGAGTACAGGGAGAGTGAAGAATGCTTGTGGTGTGTGTATTGTGGCAGAGGAAGGCAGTGCTATGAGCAGTTGGATGAAGAAGAGGGTTGTGTTTGCTGAAGAGTGTGACCATTATGATGAGGTGGAGTTGAAGAGTGCTTTGAATGAAGTGTTACAGTATTATTCAGATGAGCCAATGTGACCAAATGTAAGATTGTAGTGAAGCCAGGAAGTAAAATGTTGAACATTCCTCCAAGGCAGGTGCCTGTGAGGATTGCTAAAGCAGTGGAGTTAGAGGTTCAGAAGTTGTTGGATAGAGGCATAATTGTGGAAAGTGACATGGAATGGTCTAGCCCCATGGTTCTGGTGAAGAAGAAAAATGGGGGAATCCACCTGTGTGTTGATTACAGGCAACTCAATGTGATCACACCCTTAAGATGGTTTTAGTTTCCCTCCCTGAAGGAAATTCTGACTAGGGTAGGCAATAGCAAGGTTATCTCTAAGTTGGACCTTCCATCAGGGTTCCATCAGCTAGCTATAGACAAGGACAGTGCTGACCTCACAACATTCAGCTGTCCTTTTGGGAAATACAAATTTGTAAGGATGCCGTTTGGGTTTCTGTTGCATTAGTGTTGAAACCTGTGAAGGATTGTTGCAAGCATTATGTGGATGATATAATTATTTTAGTGGCAGCTGGTCTGACCACCTGAGAGATATTGTTAGAGTTGTCAATTGTGATGGTGAAGCTGGGTTAACAGTGAAGATGTCAAAAAGCAAGTTTGGGAAGAATTACTTGGATTATTTAGGTCACAGAGTGGGTTGTGGTAGGATGGCAGTGCCAGAGCAAGGATGAAGCATATGGCACAGTGTGGTAGGCCCAAAACCATCATTCCTTAGCAGTGTTGGGTATTACAGGCAGTTTATGCCTGAACACTCATCATTGCTCACTCTGTCAACGTCTCTTTCCTCACCACACACAGTTGTCTGGATAGGCGAGATGGTCGCAGCTTCAGACATTTACGTAAGTTGCTTTGTAAACGTGTTTTGTTGAATGTACCTGTAGATGATTGATGTTTTGTGTTGTGTGCTGATGCCTTTGGTTGTTTGGCATTGGTGCATGTTTGCATGTTCTGCGTGAAGGTATGGAGCTGCCTGTTGCTTTTTTGAGCAGACAATTTCAACGCACTGAGAAAAGATATTCTGTTACCGAGCTGGAGTCTCTTGCCATTGTGGCTGCTGTGAATTATTTCGATTATTTCTTGAAGGATGCACGTGTGACTGTCTACACAGACCACAAAGCATGTGAAGCGTTGTTATCAGGCAGCAAGTTAAACAACGGACTGGGAAGGATGGCATTGAAACTAAAGGAGAAGGAGATCGCCATAGTGTACAAGCCGGGCAAGTCGAAAGGAAATGCTGATGGCGGGCCTCAGCAGACAGGATTTAGAAGACAGTGATGCACTTAGGAGTCTGACCCTGTGGTGTGTCAGCTTAGTCAGAGAGGCCAAAGCTTATAACGGGGGGGGGGAGGGGGGGAAGGGCCCTGTGGGCACCTCCTGGAGAATGAAGATAAAGAACAGAACAGACTATGTGTTATAGTATAACAGAACTGAAGCAGGAATGTAACTATTAATTATGTGGTAGATAGTTGTGTCATTCACTTCCATTATTGTATTTCATTTCCTCATTAGTCTGGGCATGTGCATGTGAAGCAAAAAAGGCTGAGCACGTGTGTGTCTGGACGACCTTTCCCCGTTTCTGGATTAAAGTATTAACCTACTTATCTAGCTTGGGTGGTAAAGCTAGTCTTAGCTACTCAGGAGGGAGAAGAACTGGTGGCAGCATACCAAACTTGAGAGTGAGAGAGCTAATCCTTTCTAATTCATCCCACAAATAGAGTCATTGTTTATCCATGGTTGACCAGCAGACCCTTTACCGCGTTGCAATTGGTAAAGGGTCTGGCTACACGAGACTACTTGGAGCCACCATTACCGAAACATCTTATTACACCACTACAATAGGTGTAATCATTTTGCTCCCAGTGCGGTGTAGCGCTCTAGAAGGCGAGCACATCACTGTTAGACCCTAACTAACGTACCAATTCTATCTCTATTCTGCAGGAGTATTTTTTTTTTTGTTTCGTGAACTTGGTAATCTTTACCAATTCTAGCTACATTTCTATGGCTGCCTCAGCCTATTCACTTGTTTATTACTTATTTATTCCAGGGTACTTATAAATCCCACCACAAATTAATGAATTGGCTAAGCCAAAAATTATATTAAACAATACGTGTTCAAAATATAAGTGTTAAGGTGTGAACAATGACATTAACTGTGTATTATAGTCTAATTCTCCTCCAATGAAACAATAACACAAAATAAGTATTTTAGCAGAGCTACAAAAAAAAATGACCAAAAGAACTAACATGTAATAAAAAGTTTTTACAAAAAGACGTATAGACTATGGAAAACATTGGAGGTTCATCTAGTCTTCTATGCTGGCATTCTAAATAAAGAACACAACCTTAGTAAAGTTAAACATCACAACTTTAAACCTACTCCGAATTTCTAATATATTTAGAAGTGTGTCACAATATGTCTTTGAAATATAGTGATGTGCTTCAAAGGACATCACTAAATATTGTGCACACGTTTTTTTTTAACAAGGTAAAATTTAACTTTAAATATGAAAAAAAAAGAAGATATAATGTCTCAAAAGGGCTACATTCAATCAGTTTGCCTGAATAGGCCAAGTTTACAAAAAAAAATTGTGACTTGAAAAAAGTATTTTCCACAAAAAAATCACATATTTTAGAGCCTAACCCTAAAATAAGACTTGTTTTAGTTTGCAAGACCTAACAGAGCCTCTGAACATTTAGATCATGGAAGAGACAACCTAATTCAGAGAGATAAACACAATGAAATTTCATTGAAATCAATAAACCAACAAAACAGTAAAGTACGAAATGATATACACTTGCTCACCAAATATCAATCGGGGGGAAAATGAATGCAAATAATATGTGACCGTCTACAGGAAAATCGGGCACAACGCAGCCCCGACGAAAAAAATTTTTTTTGGCACTTACAGACTCCTTGGCAAGAAGATATTAAGCTCTCCAAGTTTTATCGCCGTAGCTTTAGCCATTCCCGCTATATATCGCCTAACCGTTCCCTTCGTTAGGCTTATTTAATACAATTTTAAGAACTAAATCAATCTTTTTACGACGTCTACGCATGCCGCGTTGTGCCCGATTTTCCCGTAGACGGTCACATATATACAAAGGAAAAAATAGGATTGTGAACTCCTAATAAAGTGAGAGAGGGATTGGAGGAGTGGGTTTAGAGCAATCCGTCTACAAAATCACAAGCAAGCCAGCCCTGTAGTAACTATTATAATGAAGCACCAAAGGTGTGAACCCTCAACACTACTATTAGCTATTGCAAATTATTTCTCAGACCAATCAGGTATCAATATATCAGCTGTGCTTAAAAACAGTAGACGTAAATGCTGTCTCCGTAAGAGAAGTAAATATGCAATAATTTCAATGCGAAATTGCAATTTAAATGCGAAATTGCAATTTAAATACTAGGTTAACTTCTCAACGGAAAGAAAAACTACCGCCTATTGCAAGAAATTAGCTCACAATTACGACGTGACAAAGGGAGGCACTACCCACAAAACCTAGTACGCATGCAGAGCTGATAGCTTCACATTTTCTAAAAAATCAGACCAAAATTTCAAAAAGTATCACAATAAAATGTTGTAAATCGTCATTCTGAGTAGTTGATACGTATATGTAAAGCAATGGTCAGTAATCTCCAAAATCAGAGTGTGACAGACACACAGACAGACGACAGACAGACAGGACAACTACTATAACCCTTTCACGCATACACGCTGAGGGCTAAAAAAAATTAGACCTTGATTTTTATAATTACATAATAAATGGAATTCTTAACAGTATCACCACCATATTCATGAGGATCAGTCCGACAACACAAAAAATACGAATATTTTTTTTCTCTCTCAAAGCAAGTTAGGACAAATTATTCAATATCATATTAGTCCACACAGAGAAGAATTAAGTATTTATACTTTCCTTTACTAACGTCATTAATGAAAGTTATTCCGATGGTCTCAGAGCCGTTTCGGGGTTCAGACAAAATATATGGCTTAGTCATTTCCTATGTGATAGATTCTGGCTCCTGAATCTCATACTGTATTATTTCAAGCGAACTGATGCTCAACAGCTACACATTCCAGTAGCCATTGGTTTCTTAATTAAACAAAACAACAACAACAAAACAACCAGATCTCTAAATTAAAATTTTAACATAGGAAGAATATAGAAACAAAAAAAACAAAAAAACAAGAACGTTATATTCCAAAATTGATTGTATATACAGTAGGAGACACAGAAAAATTCCGAATTCCGTTCCGTAGAACGGCCGTTGCACGATTAAAAAAACGGGGGAAAAATGGTACGCCGTTTGTTAAAAACGGCCGTTCCGTTCGACCGCGTTACCGTTTAATCTTTCTCGTTCACCGTATGTCTCGCTCAAAGAAATATAAAAAATCGTTTATCCAATAAAACGTTCCGATTTTTTGTTTATAGGCTCCAGGGGCGGAGCTTTTCGGGTTAAAAATTTTTGAAGCCGTCCTATTCGAAGTTGTCTCGCGGAGAATTGTTAGTTCGACCACCGCACAGTATCGACGTTTTCTCGAAGTTAGGGCCTTCTCCGGCTTAGAT
>WLWI01002381.1_pt1 | contig 16229 bp, 7 predicted proteins | sample 6701501 | NCBI WGS metagenome assembly WLWI01 (sample SAMN12718690, study PRJNA515312) | sponge metagenome | isolation source: marine sponge | host: Mycale hentscheli | place: New Zealand: South Island, Marlborough, Capsize Point | collected 2014-11-01
ACATGTTTTGTCCATTATTGTACTCCAATTAAACTGGCAGCTGCTTTATTGACATAAACAGCTGCATTCCAGTGAATTAGATTCTGTACATTGTAGTATGACTCCTTCTCATGAAGTGTGTATTCTAATTTGTGGATTGTACCAATATTAACCTTGTTGTGGAGGACACTCCAAACCTGGCTCCATTTGTTCTGATTATTGGAACAAGATCCAGTCCAAAGCAGGCATTCTTAGTCATGGACAAGAAAATTGTAACTGAAATAGAACATTTTTTAGACATTCCATTAGTATTAATGTCAGCTTTTTTTGTTTTTAACATTCAATATCCACTTGGATGCTCTAACTTGTATTCATTTTTTGAAATACTTGTTTTAAATTTTCCATCAAGGAAAGCATCTTTAACTGTTAAGCACTTTTTGTCTACCATTTAGAATTCAATAACTTAACTTTTATTATATCATTTTATTCCTATTATTTAGTTCATTTGAACAACAAAAAAAATTAGTGTAGATTAAGAAATGTGTGTAATCAACACAATTAATAGCGTGTTTGACACGCTTACATGGGGTGTATTACACACACTCAGCTATAAAGTGTGTCGAGCACTCCAATAAAAGTGTGCTTATTGTGACAATTAGAGCACACCAATTTCAGTGCAGTAATGCACACTTTAATTTTTACAGTGCTCAGTTGACATCATTGTGAACAATGAATCCTTCCATTTCTCTGGCTGTGAATTACCCATTGGCTATACTTTGTGACTCAGATATAATTCAAATGTGATTGTACACTAGTTCAGTCTGACTAAAGAAGTGTGCAACATTACCACTGGAATGAACTAGGAAACTGAATAGATTATGTCATGCATGCACTCACTCATCCTGATTAGAAATTAAGTAATATTTTGTATCAGTTTTCTGTGGGAATTTTACTTGTGTAAAAGGTGATTATAAACTTTTTTTAAATATTAAAATCTCGATTTTACCTTTAAATAATTGAGAGAATCTGGTAAATGGGGGGAAGAGATGGGTCTCACTTGGACACACTCCTGTATGTATCTATAACCAACAAGACTAAACTTAGCCCACACCATTGTTCAGCGTATGAACAAGATTCTTTAATGCGGTGACGATGAAGTCATCTGTATTTCCAGATTTCAGGACCCAATTCTTTCCCGAAACTTGCTGTAAGTTTGCCCCCATACACACCTGTGCTACAATTAGCTCTGATAATAATAATTACTTCATTAAACTTGCAGCAAATAGTCATTCCAGATTCAGCCAGATTAGTTGTGAAATTTGTCACTTAGCTAATCAGCCTTACTAAATTAAATGTGGTAGGCTAGAACGGAGTTTAACTGAGGTTAATGATGACTGGAAAAGGGTCGGCAGTGGGAGATGAGGGGCAGGGCCAAGCATGCGCAGTAGAGCAGGGGCATTCAGCTAAGCTATAGCAAGGTGGCAAGTGAAGCTTCTAGTTGTTTGGCTCTCATCCACCTCCATAAGCACAGGAGGAGTGTAGGTAAAGGGATGGGATAAAACACTTCCAGTGACTTCACTTCATAGTCACTGTGAAGGCTTTGGGTGGGCTGCGAGTGAGATAGCTCAACACTCACAAGCCACTTCCCCCAAGCAGAAGTCATCCCGAAGTAGTACAGGTAAAGGGGAGGGGCTAATTACAGCTGCAAAGACCCCACCTGAAGCTAAAGGGCTCATGTGGGGTCAGTCAGTCCATCATTAACCCCATTGAATATCATGTAATAGCTGTATTTCTCTCCTGGAGCATTGATATCCATTTATGAGCTGAAGTATGTATAATTACACGAAGATTCATTGGACAGTCTATAATTACAAAGACAAGTGAACGTATTGTATCAGGAAATAATTACGTACACATACACAATCACATGCTCAAAGACATGTACATAATGAACTATCCCCTCCTTAATAACAATGGTGTATGTATCTGATACCATACACTTCAATGTTTTCATAAATTTTAGAGAAAAATCAATGCAAAGTGCATAGTTGAATACAAGTCAATATTTCTGCTTAGGATAATAGACTAATTACATTTTTAGTCTGTATTCACATTACTCTGACCTTTAACAACAGTACCTGTAGGATGCACATTGTCCATTGTGCTCATATTTTTCTTTCAAGCTATATTATACATTCTTTTATTAAGTGTCTTTCTATAGTCTCAAGGATGTACACAGCATGAGAGTGATACCATCAGCCAGTGAACAAAAATCTATCATATTGGTAGTTGTGGTGAAAAACAAACTAAAAAAAACAAGCAATCAAACAAACCTACATATTTTTATACATATGGTATTATTAAACTGTACCCTCAATTACCCCACTCACTTGAATGGATGCCACATAACATTTTGTGAGCAACTGTAGCTACTCATCCTTGAATACACCACACACTTTATGTATGTGCTAAACAACTATTATCAAAATGCACTATTCTAGGTACCACCTGTTTCCTGATCTTGATGCCTAAATTGATGAGTATAATATGTGTGCATGATAGGATAATTGTGAAGTTGTAGCTAGTAGTGTAGTAGTATGAATGGATAACAATAATACTTTTACTTTTCTTATAACTTTATCACTTTTTGACCCAATTGAGACTTTGCTGAATGGAAAGCTCCTAAACTGATGGAGGATTAGAATGCAACTCTCAAAAAAAAGTTTGCACACATTTAGTTTTGAAGCTTATTATTAATACACTGTGCATGATGTTAATTAAACAAAGAATAGCATAATCAACTGCATTGAAGCCTTGGTTGATAATGATTAAATTCAGGACAAACATCTTTCTTAGTATGCAAACTACGGCAAGTGCTGTAACTAATCTAGCCCATTAGCTACCAGACTCAAATTTGGTGTGACAAAAAAATATCATCAGCAACATTTCGACCACAAATTTTTTAATTGAGAGAGGAGTATTTCTAAGTAGAGAAAGGGGATTTCTAGGTTCTCATGACACCCACCCCCTCCCCCTGCCCTTCTAATCACCTTAAGGTTCTGTACTCAAAGAAAACAATACTTAATGTATAAAAAATGTTCAATAATGTCAGCATTATAGCTACTCTCATTGATATTTAATAGGTTTGTGATTGCATGAAAAATTACTAGTTTAATACGACTTGTTGTTGGTCAACATTTAAAGTGTTTGTGTTAGTGTGAGGGAAGAGGGAAGTGCTGTGAAAGAGAAAGAATGCCTTTATGAGTAAATGAAGGCTGACGTAGCAGCATTTATTAAAGAGCATCTATGAACAACAATGGAAGTGTTAAGAAATACATTGATGAAGCAGTTACACCAATTTTCACATTACATCGACAATGACATTAAGTCTTATTCTAATTGAAACTTAACTTTTATAATTGTTTTGTTTATACATAATATTTTTATGTCAGCAAGCTAAATGTAAAAGTCCATAATATCAAACCCACTTTCCTCCATTCATATTTTTATCTACAGCCCAGTTTAGTAGCTTAATCTTTATAATTTGTGAAGCCAGCAGTGTCCAAACAGCGATGTCTGATGCTCTGCTCATGTATAACAATAACCTTAAACAATTCTTTTATAATTATTATTATGAAAGTGTCAGATTAATTGTCTAAAAGTAAACATAGTTAGCTATTAAGTATGAAAGTTTTGTTTATTTACAAGGCACTCTGAGGTGTAGCCTAATTTTGACTAAGCATAGCTGGTTCAATGCAATGATACATTCAAAATTCTATATTTTTATTTTTTATTTATCTAGTAAAAATAAATGAGCAAAAATAGGGAAATACAATATTAAAAGGTTCGTATACCAAGACTTATTTATGGGAAGTTATAACATTGGCAGTTAGAAATCAGTTAAAAAAGGACCATAACAGACCCAGAAACTTGCAGTATATTAATAATTCATCACAGTTGGGACAGAAATTTAAGTTTTTAATCAAAGTTATTATAAAATGTTATGAAAGGCCCTTATTAAAAAAAAAATGAAACGCACAAAAATATTATAGTAACTAAATCAATTATTGAACAATGGGTGAAGTCTCATCAAATTTGGTCACCTGACAGACATGTGTATCTTATTGACATCACCATGATGAGAGGTAAGAATGTCTTTGCCAAAAATAGTGAGAATTGGCTACTAGCTACTGTATACTACTTACAAGGAATTGTTTACTTTTGCATCACGAATTGGTTTTAGTGACAATGTTGAAAGTACAATCTGAAGTCTTAGCTAGCTACTTAGTAACTTGAGAAATAGTACAGTTGTTTTTAATAAATATATCATTCTTGGTTTTAGTATTGGTTGTCCATTCTTTTCAAGCTTCCAAACCTGGTACCAGGCTGAAAATTTGCGATGAAACTGTTTTGTAAGTTAAATAGCTGAGCCGTATATTTTTTGTAGGATTTGCTATAGCATACAATTATTTGCATATAATTATTTGCATTAAGTGTTATATGTGCATATATGAGAGAAAATATAGAAGTTTTTTTTTCCTTTTGAACATAACATTTTAAATTATTAAATATATAGGTCATAAACAGAGAAAAACTGTTATTATTGTATTTATTTTAACAGTGAAGACTGAATCTTCATAGAAGAAAATGTAGCTGTGTAATATTATAATAGCATAGCAACACATCAATTTTACTTGACATATCCTTGCTGATCAAAAGCACATTTTTGTAATCTCTTTTTAACTGTACATTTAATCACTCCCTTTGAATGCAGCTGCAACACTCAGACTAAATGATTTAACTCACTTGTTCTATTTTTCAATGTTTAGTAATAAAGTAGTATTAGTACTTAATAGTTCAAACTTCCAAGCTAGTAACAGTCAAACAAACTTTGAAGTACTGACCAGGACTATGTATTCCTCTGACTTTTAGCAGAAGCAACTCTGTCAATAATACAATACCTTAGAAACATCTATTTTAGTTACTAGCTATGACCAAGTGTTTGTTACCACAAGCACGTGCTCAAGAAGCTTTAAGACTAACCTCTACTACCAGTGTGGCAGTAGTCTCTTACAGCAACCAACGAATAGGGTGAATATTATTATGATGTTACTAATTGTAGTTGTCGTGATTTGTCGTCTTCTGTGGATGATATGTTTATTTGTATGGACAACTACAGCACAGAGTGAGTGACAGCTTAAAAATTAACAGTTTTTATAGAATGCTGATGGTGTATAGGAGTTTGTAGGGACTGGAGGGGCTGAAACTCCTATAAAGTTTTGTAAGGAGAGGAGGGTGGGGTTGAGCTACCCACAATTTACATAATTACATAATGATACTTTGACCTAGTAATAATATGCTTTAGTGACAGACCTTCCACACAAAAATGTTTTTATGCATCTGCAGTAGTTATGGTAATATGAATATCATAGCCTTTAATCGCTCAGTTTTGACATTCAGACCCCAAAATTGAAGAACCTTTAGCTGCCAATGTGATGCTGGATAAATTATGTGTTACTAGGCTTTCAGTGCAAGTTATGAAGAGCTATATATAGTACTTATAAATAGTATTTGTGCATCATTTATATTCACCTGCATTAAATGTCACAGCATTAGTTATGATTACAAGTCTGTTCAAGTAAGTCTGTTCAAGTAAGTTAAGGCCAAACACTAGACTTATTTTTAAACTGTTTGAATTATTCAATTTTGACCAGTAAAATCTAATATTTTCTCATGAATGAGTTAATTAGCTACATCAATTAGCTACATCATAATAAGAAGTTTTACCTATGAACTGGAGGTAAAGTAGCAGTTCAAATTTGCGAGGGTGAGGCTGGAAGCTAGTAATATTAAGTGTTGACTATACAATAGTGATGGACTAAATGCTGTATTTGTTGCTGATAATGGAAAGAAATTATTACATGTTATTCTATTACATGTACTCTTTAAGGTTGATACTTATGAAGTATTGAATAAGAATGTAAATCTAACAAGTGCTGAAGTACACTGTCAATTATTCTGAAACTTTAGTTTATCCAGGTTCTTATGAAGTGAATCCTCCTGCTATATCAGAGAATGGATCATCTGCCACTGGTCATTGTTGTAATGTGTCAGATTCTGGTAGAGTATGTAATACTCCACGTAGTAGTGTATTATTTGATGGTGTTACTCCCACACTAACTGGACTAGATGGAGACATGTGGGCAACTCAACTACTAACACTCAACACATCTACATCGTCTGCTTCTATCACATTTGACTTTAATACAGCATTTGATACAAATGGAGTTACAACATACAAAAGAGTAGAGCTTATTGAAATAGTCATGTTTAACTGTCTCCCCACAGGAGCCAGCAGTATTCAAGTTCTTGGTGATAATAATGTTATAGGAACTATTAATATACAACAATCGTGTAATAATCTTGTAAGAGGTTGTAATATGGCATTGTTTACTACTGCTAGAATTATTACTCTGGTATTTGATACATCACTGCAGCCATACATTGCTGAAGTATCATTCTATAGTAGCGACACTCGTCAATGTACAATGCCTATTGGAGAATTACCAAACTCAGTCAAAATCACTAATCCTTCAGTTCCAAATAATTTTACAGGTATTTGCAGTTATTTAACAATGTAATATTTTTCAGTTAAAGCTGAAGTTTTATAGAAATAACATGAAAACGTAGTAACACATGCATGTATATGGGAATCTGAATATCTGAATATCTGACTACAATAAACAAAATCTAATTATTTCCTTATTATTAAAATAGCATAAATTATTATTTTTTAATACCGTAGTATTACCTTATTCCAGATTAATTCTAATACAATTATCGTGATAATTTTGTTGATGCATGTACAGCTGGTGATACTGGATTTAACTCTAGAGCCAGGTGTATACAACGGGATATACCATCTGCCTTAAAGTCTTCTGACATTGACACTTCTACTTCTGCTATTACTATGTCAATAACTACCATCAGCACCTCACACAATAGGTCTTCTTCAGACATTATTATCATTGTTGCTGTGCTAGTAATAGCAATTGCAATTATGGCATTTATGACTATTTTCATAGCAATTTTTATAGTATGGAAAATATTTCACAAACACAAATTGCCTAGTGTATCTGCCACCTCTGAACATAAAAACACCAGTTTAATCAATATTGATGAAGGAACAGGGCAAGTTATACGAACTGGTTTAATTTCAAAGGATGAGGCTAGCATGGAAGAAAGTAAGCACTGGTCACAAGATTTTAACTATTCTTCAGTACAATTAGTTAATCTAAATAATACCACCAATGAAGAAAGTACTATAAAATTAAAACCATCACTATTTTCTAATTCTGAAACTGATACAAAATTAAGTCAAAAAGCAGCAGAGTCCAGATGCATGACAGGTGTCTATGCTACTGTTAACAAGAAAAATAAGAAAAAATGTGAGAATTCTCCATTGGAGTACCATAATGATAATGTGAAGGCTGGCAACGAACAAGATAGAGATTCAAACATTGCATCAATGTATGCAGTCGTCAACAAGAGTGAAAAACGTAAAGATAAGAATGATCAGAAAACGAAGTCTGCTATGGAAGTGGCAAGCATGTATTCTACTGTGGATAAATCCAGGAATCAAGATAATGTATCCTTGGAATCAGAAGGTCTCTCAGATATACCAGAAGAAGATAAAGGGAGTGATTAGATACAGAAATATAACAAATTAACGTATGATAATCGGTGTGTGAGAGTATATTATATATAGCTATTAGTTAAGTACTTTTATATAATGACAACTGGCTTATTTATTTTTTATTCCATTATTGTGTGTGACATAGATGGTATGTAAACATCTCATTATACATTATATCAAAAGCATTAGATAATATTTTTGGGATAATATGTTCTTAACTAAACATTTATTATGAAACCATTACATATGACTTCTCTATTGCATAGTGATATTGTACTAATTCTCCCCATCAAAATTTGGTGTCAAATTCAATTATTGGGCCATCCTTTTAAAACTTGCATCTTGGACACAGTGAATTTCGTTGGTATTGTAATATCTTTGAGACATATAGCCATGCACACTGAGGACAGTGAGTTTGATTCTTTGCTTGATGCTTGTTTTGTCAAATATACTTTCAACATTTTACTGTAAAAATATTTATATTGCAATGAGTAAATACATATAAGCCTGTAGAAACACTTTCAAAACTTCTTAAGAGAATACATTAGTAGACGAGAAAACATTGAGCGGGTTCATGATGCTTGTTTGACTTTCTACATCCCAAAAGTTGTTTGTGCATGGACCGGCTTCAGCGAATATAATGTTTTGTGTAGTGTATTTAATGTGATACAAATTTATTCCACAGTATTGAAAAATCATAGTGTAAGTATAGGTTACAACATGATGTGGTAGGATGTCAGGGAGACAAACCAGGGAGTAGCTGCCACCAGAGTGTCAAGAGCTCACACCCAACCCTATTACAGGCCCTTAGCTAGCCAGCTGCTGCTGTTTAAGGCAGAACAGAAGGTTCACCAGAGTTAAGTGTAATCGTAAGACTCATGAACTGACACTGGAAGGTGCACGTGTCCAGCAGGCTAATATGTAGTAAACCAACTGAGCAGGCGCAGGAAGTAATGAGGTAATGGTGATGTGGGTTAATTGGAGTGCATGAAATTCGCTAGATAGAAATAATAGATTAATGATAGATTAATGATGCATGCCGATAAAGGATAGTGATAGATGTTCAGGGTTCAAGTGGGAGTGGCTAAGGGTGTGGTCTGTCATGTGGGAGGTTCTACCACACATGACACGGAGGTTGGTACGGGATTTATACAGCCGAGGGCCGAAGGCCTGAAGATAGTGTAAATTCCGTACCAACCGAACAGAAGGGTGCAACCTACTTGTGCCATGGATCAGTTGCCTATTAATTTAAAGACTATTTGGCTTCTGTACTTTGAATTAATCTCAATAGAAATGTGAAATTTGCTTACGAATTTATTACGTAAGACTTAAAACTTCTATACTTTGAGAAAAAACAAAGAAGTAATTGTTTCCTACAACAACAAAGATTTGTGGTAGTAGTGACAACACAATTTCAAAAAACAACAACACCGATTCCCCTTTTGACTGACTTATAATTTTATAAGTATATTACTGAATGGGTTACTGTAGTTGAGCCTAAAAGTGAAAGTCTAGCCTTGGTGGAAGCACAGCTTGATTTGTCCCAGATAATGACTTCTATATTTATTAACTAAACTTAGGATGATGAACTTGTCGTTCATGATTGCTCACACCCATCTCCACATCCTCTCTGCCATTCTTAACCTCAGTAACCGTGGTGCAGGAAACTCTCTTCCAGACAATACTGAGGATTAAGTCCTGGCACTCCAGCTAGATACTGTTAGTGTATTACTGCTAGAAACTGCTAGATCCTGCTAGCAAGCCATTGCTACTTTGCTCACCCCATACCAATATTACTACTAGCACATCCTCACTAGCTTCTGCAAGCAGCTTCAGCTTCCTTCCCTACAGGAAGTTTAACATCCTCTGCAGTTTTATTGACACACTAACTGGACTAGATGAAGACATGTGGGAAGCTCTACTACTAATACTCAACACATCTACATCTATTATATTTAACATCAACACAGCTTTAAACAATAACTGAGGAGTAATAAATTGCGCAGGTTTAGAAACTTTATGGAAGTATAGTTGTGTTTAGTGCAATACCAGGGAAATAGTAGTGACCAATATTAGTATCTGTGGTTTCGGCAACTCAAATTTAGGTGTTCTTAATGATATTCCTCAATCTTGTCGGAGTCCCATCAGAACATGTATAACTAATTGATTTAAAGCCTTAAATGTAATAATTTAATAATGTGCATCAATAAGTCTATACATAATTGAAAGCAACATTCTATTTTATTCACCTTGACAGTTCTAATTCTGTCATCAAGGAATAACACAAATTGTTTGCAGTTTTATCCTGGCAAAAGACAGTAATATTAAAAAAAAAATTCAGTAGAGTTTAAAATACCTAAGAGAGAGAGAATAAATCTTATGAATATTATATAAAAGTTGAGAAAGAAATTGTGATGCTCAACATTGTTGTTAGCTAGTGTCCTGCACACGACTAGAATTTCAATTTTTTCTCGCTGTTTTTGTCATAATTAAGATATTTCAAATGCATAAAATACTTTCAAGAAATAGAACTACCTCACCAGTTCTTGATATCAATTTTCATCACATTTCTATTTTCGTATATAATATGGGAATCATTTGCGATATGCCAGTAGCCCTGAGATACAGAAATTATGGCTGCTGTGAAATAAGGTCAGTCAAGGTTGGTGGATATGGTAGGTGAGACCAAAATTTAGAAATACTAGGTTGCCAGGGGCGGCTCTATCACCTGGAGAGAGGGAGAGAGAAAAAATGTAACAAACAAAATGGTAATAAAAAATAACAGACAGCAACAGCGAAACAGTCACTACATACAATATCTGAAATATATATACATGTGTTCCTCATGTTAATCCATCTGTACTGTCTTTCTATTAATTAAGCTAAATTTTTATCAGTTCCCAATATTATATTACATTTTTCCTATCGTGGTGTGTTTTTCTCACCTTTTGTTATGCATATCCACACTCGCTTGTTCATTATATAAACTTTCTTATTCATTTAGCATCCTTTATTTGTGTCAATAATACCTTCTGCTTATCATGCATTACATTCTCTCATTAAATCATAATCATAATTGTATGAACTGAAAGTGAAAATAATTGCATCATTGCAAACCTGTAGCTATTAACTAGTGTTACTAGCAATAAACTAATGAAATAATAATTTGCACAATGTTTATTGGTCCATGTAAAGCTAAATATAGTAGACATTAATAATTTTACATTAACAATGAAATTTACTCAATGTTTTTAGCTACTACAATTCGGGGAGTGAATATTGCTTTGTGTAATGGTATGAATAGCTTCACCTTAATTTTAGGATGTACATTGCATTGGTGACAATGCCATATCCTCAGGAAGTGAAAATTTGGGAAAAAACTAAAACTAAGAATTCAAAGATATTTTTTAGTATGAATAACTAAAACTATGAAAATCTGGAATCTCTAAACCAAAACAAAACTGGTTTCGACTTTTTGCTGAAGAGGGATCAACTGAGGTCGAACTCTCTTCTGTGGTGATATAATAACACAATGTAAGCAGCAAGATTTCAGCCGAGAATGACTGAATCATTAAGAAGAATAAATTCAAAGTTTTTTTATTGAACTTTAATAGTAAAGGAGCAGATACTCTTCTGACCTTTTCATTGAATAATTAGTTAGTTTATAGTCAATATCATGTAGAAGAATTAGTTAGTTATACTATCAATTGACTTGGTTTTGGTTAATTTACATTGTCTCTCAAATTCTTCAATAATGAGACTCCTTAATGAAAGTAGTACTGGTAGTTTTCCCAAATCTTCAAAAATAACATATTTCTATATATGAAATTTTAGGTATTATAAATATAAAGTATGATATATTTTATATTGTTTAAAACCATTTGAAGAACTATGTCATTGTAATTTTTACTTTTCATTAGCACAACATTTTTCTAGTGGCAGCAAAAAATACATTTATCTTTAGCTATGTGTGGCATATCAATGGTCACATTTGCAGTTATAGCACTTCAGCATTTTGATAAGACTTCCAAAATATCTATTTTAGACACATGAATTGTTTGGTAACTTCCTTGGACACAATGTATTTTGGGATATTTTGCCTCAATATGCATGGGACCAAGTTGAAAGTATAAACAGTGTATGCTTATACTAATGCCAGTATTTCATAAGAACTCATCACTAGAAATTGGACAGAAAGAGGTAAGCCTTAAGATTAATTCTATTCTTGTTTTCCAATGTCAAGCCATTGTGTAACTCAATGATTGTTTTAGCTATTGTTATCACTATTACAAGGTTATAATAATGGCACTTAGACTTAATTTGATACACTGTGGGACCACTATCATTTATATTTTGAGATTTATACTAAACTACATAAATACTTGTATGTATATGCTACATGTGAGATATCTTCACAATGCTATTTTTAGGTAGCTGTATGACCAGATTCTGTATTGTACAAGACCATTACATTAATAGCTATAGCAACTGGCCTAGCACAACAGTTTTCCAGGCTTTTACAGCTACCTTACTCCTCTGGGGTAAGCCTACTTAACAAGTTTCAGCAGCTTCTAAAATATCAGCTGGGGGTGTGGGGAGCCCCCCACCCCCAACAGCCAACTTTGCACTACCAGCCTATAGCTAAACAACTTCAATAAAGAAAACTAGCTTAGAATAAACCACTTATTACACTGTAAGGGTAATATGGCAAGATATTTCACTCTCAGGCTTTATTTTACTCTCCTACAGCTTGTGAAAATGAAGTAGTCTGCTCATGAAACATTTCACTATATCACACTCTATGACTCATGTAATAAGTAATAATATATTATAAAATAGCGTGATAATATCTCTAGTGGTGTGAACTTTTTTTTATAACATGTCGCAGGATCATGAATTTGGCACCAGTTTTTACTCTATTATTATGGCAGATGTATTTCAATTCAGCACAAAGTAAGTTGATTACCATCCATGCCATTAATTAAATATTTTAGAAATAGAGTAAAGCTGATTTACTAATAAGAAATGTACCATGTAGTTTATCCAGGTTCCTATTCAGTGAATCCTGCTGCTATTTCAGAGAGAGGGTCATCTGCCACTGGTCATTGTTCTGATGTGTCAGATTCTGGTAGAGTATGTAATACTCCACGTAGTAGTGTTTTATTTGATGGTATTATTCCCACACTAACTGGACTAGATGGAGACATGTGGGCAACTCAACTACTAACACTCAACACATCTACATCTTCTAGTGTTACATTTAATTTTAATGGAGTAGATAATTACGTGGGTGTAGGAACTATTGAAGTCGTTATGTTTAGCTGTTCAATGAGAGGAATAGGAGCTAACAGTATTAGCATTCGTAGTAGTGATGACTCGCCTATTGGTACTATTAACGATATTCCTCCATCTTGTGAGTATCTGGTCAGAGCATGTGTATCTGATGGATTTACAACAACAGAACCAATATTATCTTTAACTTTCTCTGATCCACTTCAACGAGTCTACCTAGCTGAAGTTACACTCTATACTAATAGTCGTGCCTGTTCTAATGCTGTCCTCAATGAATCAGTACCAACTACATCAAGTACTCCAATGTCAGTATCAACTACATCAAGTGATTCACTATCAACTCCAACAAGTAAGTAAATCTAACACATTATATATTGCCTAGATTGTTTAATATGGTGGTTTATTGTATAATATGCATACCAAGTGCTACTTTAAAATGTGGACATGCACGATCTTAGTGCTAAAAGTATTTTAATAATTGAAAAGATATGTAGAAAGATTTTCAATTATTTCATATAATACAACAATTACCTTCCTTATTATGATCACGGTTCATATAGGGCTCACCCTGGGAATTCCCATCTCTAGCCACAGTTTCCCCTCACAAATATTTTTGGAAGTTAATATAGTACAATAGCCAAATTGAGCTCTATGGGTAGTAAAAATTATAAAATCATACATTGTGACTAAACACTGATCAATAATAGGCCAGTGCATCCATGTAGTGTGGGTTTAAAATATGGGTAAGGAAACATACAGCAGTGTTTCCCACCCCCAGCAATAATATATAATTATATGACACCTCAATGATTTAATTATACTACATTTGAATTAAGTTGATATTGGAAAAAATTACCATTAAATTAATGTCTGATAGTAATGTCTAGACCTAGCTCAGCATTTTTCTGAACAATACAACTAAATTAATAATTATTTTTATTGATTACTTTGTATATCTTTTGAAATAATACTCAGAAAGTATGACTACATTGAATAATGGAAGCTCTATGCCCTACGGCAATGATGAAGTAACATATGAAGGAACATCTATACATCAGACAATGAATGGAGTTAGCATAATAGGAATTGCAGTTCCAATTGCTCTGATAATGACTTTATCTGTGCTAGCAGTACTTGTGATAACTTTTGTGATGTTCAGAAAAAGGGGAAAAAAATTAGAAGCTCCAGTAATAAAATTTAGTAGTTCCTTGAAATCTAATGAAACAGCAGTAACCAATAATAATAATACTGCAAACCCTCCAGGAGTACAGTATGATTCTTGCTATTCCGAAATTCAATTATATAGTGATGTGTCCACAAGCGATGAATCTAGACCATTACAAAACTCTTCTGAAAATATAGAAGATAAAAAAGGATCAAAAATTGAACCTGAAATGGAGGAAAATATAATTCACGCAAAATCAACTCCGATTTATGCTGTTATTAACAAGGAAAAAGATATTAGCAAGAAGAAGCATGACGTGGAAAATATGGATTCTTGTGTTAATAAAGAAGTTCCTCCAGTAGTACCAATGAAGTCAGAAATTTTATTAAGTTATTTAGAGGAACAATAATTGATTTAATAGTTTGTGTGATTTGCGGAATGTAGAATGCTATAGTATTCTTATGCTATTGTTGGTAAAAATATGTTTTTGTAACTTCTAATTGTAATAAGTAACTTGAGTGATTACTAAACCTAATAAATTATGCAGTATAATGTATGTTGAAACTTTTTAGTGATTTATGCTTTAAAATTATATCAATTGTATGCTGATTAAACCCAAAAACAACAACAACAACTAAATCTTATGTGCTAAGAGTAACTGGTTATGTAAATATTAATTGACATTATAGGTCTATTTAGTCATGAAAACTAAAGAAAATTAAATATGGTAATAAGTTTACATGTTAAAAAAGTTTAAATATAACATTTATGCTTTGTATCAGCAAAAGCAAATCTATGTGAACACAATAAAAATTAATAATACTGTGGTGGAAGCAACAGGGAGAGAACCAAGTAGGCTTCCACCAGAGTGTCAGAGAGCACTTACCAACCCTTTCACAGGCCCTTAGTGAGCCAGCTGCTGCTGTTTAAAGCAGAACAGAAGGTTCACAAGAGTTAAGTGTGGTAGTTGTACTCAAGCATGACACTGAGAAACACATGCTCAGACCAGCCATTATATATAAAACCAGTTTGGTCATGCTCAATGGAAGTCTGGTGACACAGAATGGGAATGATGCAAAGGGAAGTGGGAGATAAATGGAATAAGTAATTAGCTAGTACAGAAAACAATAGAATAATAAGGCACTCTAATAATAATGTGATGTGTTTAGTGTTTTTAGTGGGGGTGTTCAGGGGTGTGGTTTATAGGAAAGTAGTAGGTATTTTACCACAAGTACTTTTAACAAATAAAAATGTAACTTTCATAATTACTATGCTCCACATATGACTCTATTTAAATGGGTTGTTTCTATACTGAAAGCATAAGTTGCTTACATAATATATTATATGATAATATACAATACTACAAAGAAATTGGATCTCTTATCTCAAGCAGTCTTTGGATCAACAAGGTAACCAACAAGATAACTTCACTGGCCAGCTTTATTTGAACTATTTTTTCTTCTGTTCCATTGTTTACTACATTACTATGTTAGTTTACATTGTGGGAATTACTTGGCACAATGGTAAGTTTACAGCTGTAAAATATTAACTATGTGAAGTTAGTATTGATGTCTGCTATACCAACTCATTCTGAAGCTCTTTCAATATTAAAATTTTCACGGTTTGAGTTGAAATTAGTTCTGAACAATTGACCAGCTAAAAAGAATCAGTAGTTTAAAATCACAAATAACAAAAATCAGCAAGTTTAATGTGTAAACTGAATAAAAATGGTTATACATGACAGTGAAAAATGAATCTACAGTCACCATAATGCATTTGAGTGCATAACAATGAATATTAAATAGATTATAATTATAGTGATTAAAATGTATAGTGCCTTCTTTAGTATTTTTTTCTAATGGACAATTTATTATAGAAGAATGTCTAGTTTTGGCTCCCAAATTTGAGAAAACAATTTTTTGTTATCTATAAGCAGTACATTTATAATAAAAAGTCTGCTTTGATATATCATTACATCACAACAAGTCTAGCAGATAATGCAAATTTATTACTACGCTGCTTTGCTAGCCCAAAATGTGAAATATTGTTGAATAGTAACTAGTCTCGCATAGCCAGACAGGAATACAAGGGAGTGGG
>WLWI01002383.1_pt1 | contig 16225 bp, 20 predicted proteins | sample 6701501 | NCBI WGS metagenome assembly WLWI01 (sample SAMN12718690, study PRJNA515312) | sponge metagenome | isolation source: marine sponge | host: Mycale hentscheli | place: New Zealand: South Island, Marlborough, Capsize Point | collected 2014-11-01
ACCCCGCCCAGGCTGCAGGAATGTTCGGCCGGCACATCCTGCTCACCCATCACGCCCTGTTCGGTCATGTCATCGAGGCCGGCGACGTGATCAGCGTGGATTCCGATGCGCGCCGCATCACCTGTGACTCGGACTACCTGATCGCCTTCTACTACGGCCAGGGCCATCAATGGTTCGGCGTGAGGCGGTTCCATCACCGCCTGGACGGCTCCCTCGAAATCGCAGACCCCCATGGGCTCGATGCGCTGCAGTGGGGCAAATGCACGCCCGAGATACTCAACTCCATCACCGTCTTCGGCCGCGTGCTGGAGGTGTTCAAGCCAGCCAGCAAAACGAGGTGCCGCCATGGTTGAAGCAGCATGCATTGAAGTCGCCCGACCCGACACCAAGCTAGATCCTGAGCGCTTGGTGCGCCCTGTGGCCCGGCGCGTCCGCAACCTGATCCTGCCGCTTGCGGAAATGCACGGACCGGACCTCCCTGGCGGCACCGCTATCGACGCGGCTGATGCTCTACTGATCGATGTGGCGAGGACAGACGGGACGTGGATGGGCGATGGCCCGCGACCGTCCATGCAGGATTTTCTCGACCAGGCTGCAGAGCATCTGGCGTCTGCCGCCCTGGCACTGGATTCGGCGGCAACGGACAGCAATCGACTTACTGCTGCCGGCCGCAGCCTGGTCAAAGAAGCCTGGCCTCTTGCAACTAGCCTGGCCACTGCCTTCAGGAATTGCCAGCTCACCGGGGACTCATCCGAGCTCTTGGCGCTGCAAGAGACGCCGCAGCCTGCCGAGGTGTCTGCGCCAGCGCCCAGGCCATCGGCCACGGCCGAGAGCAAGGAGCATCACGTCCTTGACGCCATCGCCTTGCAAGCGAGCATCCTGCTCGATGTGGTGGACAGCGCCGGCCGAACCGCAAACATCAACGAGATCCGGGGATTTCTTGATACAGCCCGTTTACTGACAGCCACCATCGGCAGCCTGGCAGATGGCATGACGGGCGAGACGAAACGGGGCAACCAATACGACTGGCACAACGCCACTCCAAATTAGGAGCCGACCATGCCAGAACAAACCGAAGTCTTCCCCGGCGTGCTGCGCCATGTGGAGTACCGCATGGCCGTCTACGTTGGCCAGGCCCAGGCGCTTATCGCTGCCGGCCTGGTCACGCGCCAGCAGCTGCCTGGCCAGGCCGGCAACGGCCGAGGCATGTGCACCTACGACGCCGACGGCAGCAAGGTGCACCGAGGCTGCTCGCGCAGCGCCAGCGCCGGCCGCAAGTACATCGTGGCCAAGCGCTGCGCAGAGGGCCTGCTGATCGAGGTCCGCCTGGTGCTGAGTCCCGAGCGCCGGGAGGCCATCGAAGCCCAGCGCGTGCGCGCCTCCTCCTGCTGGCCCTTCCCCGTGGTCGTCGGCCACATCCCCAACATCCCCACGCGCCCAGCACTGCTGCGCGCCCGATAGGAGCACCATGACCAATACCGAGAAACAGACCGAGGCGCTGCGCCTGGCCGACTGCCTGGAGCGCGACATCCGCCTGGAGTGGATGGAGATCGATCACAACACGGCCGCCGCTGCCGAGCTGCGCCGCTTGGACACCGAGAACAAGGCCATGCTCAATGCGCTGGAAGCGGTGGAGATGGACGTGGTCGAGATCGGCATGGGCGAGAGCACGATCGGCGATTCGGCGCGCTACAAGGTCGAGGACGTCCTGCAGCAGGTTCGTGCAGCCCAGGCAGCAGCCCAGGATGGAGGCGCAGCATGACCAACTCCGTGCGCAAGATGCTCGAATCGAAAGAGGCTAAGCGGGCAGATGCCGTGCATGTGCGGTATGAGAGCCTGCATGTCGAACCCGGCTTCAACCTGCGCCAGCAGGACGACGAGCTCGAAGAGAGCATCGAGGCCCTGGCCCTTCACATCATCGATGGCGGGAAGTATCCCCCACTTGAGGTGCGGCCCCGTGACGACGGCGGCATGTGGATCGTGGACGGCCATCGCCGGCATGCCGCCATCGGCCGCGCCCTGGCACGCAACGCACCGTTGCGCAGCCCAAAGGATGGCGAGGCCTGGATCCATGTCGTGCTTTTCGAAGGCAATGAAGAGGACCGCATCGCCCGCATCATCACCAGCGCCGCCAACAAGCCGCTGACGCCGGCAGAGATCGCCGAGGGGTACAAGCGGCTGAAGGCCTTTGGCTGGACGCCTGCGCAGATCGCCAAAAAGGTCGGCCGCTCCGCACAGCATGTGCAGGATCTGCTGGCCCTGGGCAATGCGCCGAGCCCGGTCCGCGAGATGGTGAAGGCTGGCCAGGTGTCGGCCACCCGGGCCGCCAAAGCCGCACGCAAGCATGGCGACAAGGCCACGGCAGTACTGGGCGAGCAGCTGCAGCAGGCCCAGGCCCAGGGCAAAAAGCGGATCACGGCGGCCACCACGGACAAGCCGAAGCCCAGCGCCAGCGAGTTGCAGCAGGAGCGTGCCCGCCTGGACTGGGTGATCGAGCATCGCGGAATCGTCTTCCACCTTGGCGGCGAGTATTGCGTTACCTTCCCGTTCGATCCTGACGCAGGAACCACGCCCTACCGTGATAGCCCCCGCGAGGCTATCGACACTGCAATGTCGCTTCAGAAAGGAAGCGGCCAATGACATACCGCCCCAACCCCGAGAGCCTGGCCGCCCGCTTGCTTGGCTACCTCGCGCTGCGTCCCGGCGCCAGCCTGACCCTGGCCGAAGTGGCCGCCAAGTTCGTGGAGCCCGAGGACGGGCGCAACATCCACACCCAGCTCATGATCGCGTGCGATCACGACATGCTGATCTACGACCCCGAGCAGGACAGCTACTGCAAGGGGCCGGTGGACGTGCCATCCGCCTTCGAGAAGACGGCGGACGACGAGCAGGCCTCGCTGCTGGTGAAGGCCCTGGACGAGCAAGCCGCACCGGAACCGCCCAAGCCCGCGCCGAAGCGCAAGGCAGCCAGCGCCACCACCAAGCCTCGGCGCCAGGAGGCTGGAGCACCAGGCAGCCTGGAGCGCATGGCTCGGCAGGCCGGCGTCTGGGTGCCGCTGTCCGGCGCCAAAAAGGAGACTGCCCTACAGCGCCTGCAGGCCTTTGCGGCGCTCATCGAGCGCTCGGTGCTGGAGCGCCTGCAGGCTGAGCAACAACCAGCAGGAGGGCCAGCAGCATGACCAGGTGGGTCACTTTTGAACGAGCGTCAGATCTCACAGGGCTGCCTGTGACCTATTTCCACGAGCGCACCGGATCCTCTGGCAAATGGCCGGAGGGTCGCCTCTGGAAATGGTTTGAAGGCCGCAAGATGATCGATAGCCAGGCTCTGGATGAATTCATCGATGAACGGCCCAGCTCACCCAGCCAGCGAGGACGGCGCAAGAGCGCCGAATACACATGCCAGGCGTGATCGTTCGCGACAAGTACCTGCAGATCGACCTCCGCGCCCACGGCTTCGGCCGTGAGCGTCTGGAGCTGCAGCCCACGCCCGCAAACATCAGGCACGCCGAGCGCATGCGGGCCGAGATCCTGGGGAAGATCGAGCGCGGCACCTTTGTGCTTGGCGACTACTTCCCAGACAGCCCACGCGCCCGCGCTGATGTGCCGAGCATGACGGTGGGGCAGTTGTTCGGGGAATGGCTGGATGTGAAGAAGCCAGAGCTGCAGCACAGCACCATCCACAGCTATCAGCAGACCATTGATAGCTATCACTTCGACGGCGTTCGGCGGGATCTTGTTGGGAATTTCACCTTCCGTTCTCTCAAACGCCTGCTGGCCAGGCTGCCCGCGAACCCGAAGACGTTCAACAACGTCGCGAGCGTGCTGCGCCAGGTGCTGGAGTACGGCTACAAGGCCAAGATCCTGGCCGAGCCCCTGCACGAATCCATTGAGATGCGCCGACGCCAAAAGCCAGAGCCGGACCCATTCACGCTTGATGAGGTGGAGGTGCTGCTGGGCAAGATGAAGGCGGAGGCCGCCAGGAACTACTTCGAGTTCGCGTTCTTCAGCGGCCTGCGCCCGTCCGAACTGATCGCCCTCACCTGGTCAAAGGTGGATTTGCGATCAGGCACTGTCATGGTCGATTCCGCGCTGACGCGCGGGCGAGTGAAGGGCACGAAGACGAGCGAGGTCCGCAAGGTAGAGCTGCCTGGCCGCGCCCGCGATGCGCTGGAGCGCCAGCGGAAGGTTTCGCAGCTGGCTGGCGGACGGGTGTTTCTCACCGTGGCAGGCGGAGAACTGGAGAACACGGATATGCCCTTGGATTCATGGTGGAAGCCTGCCATGAAGGTATCCGGAATCCGGCACAGGGACGCTCGCCAGACCCGCCACACCTACGCGACCATGATGCTGATGGCGGGCGTGACGCCGGCCTACGCGGCCCGGCAGATGGGGCACGGCATTGAGATGTTCCTGCGCACCTACTCGAAGTGGATCGACGGCGCGGACAAGGGCGCCGAGCAGCGAAAGCTGGACTCGTTCATCAGCGCCAGCAAGCCAAAAGCTGGGACACAGACTGGGACATGATCTGCGAGTTCGGCGAAGTTCCACTTAATTCCCCAGAGGGCATGCTGTATGAAAATACAGCCGAATTAAGCGGAACTCTGGCTTTAATGGGTTCGATTCCTGTCGGAGGGACCATCACTTTCCCAATGTTGACAACCACTTACAGCGCATTAAGTGGGCGTCTGGGACATAAGTGGGACATGAGCAACGCATTTCGGCTCGTTTGGCCACAAAGGAGAACGCATGATTGAAGGCGGTTCCTGGACCGTTCTCGATGGTCAAGGCAGAACGGTTGGCCAGATCGATGGTGATGAATTCGTCCGTGATGGCGACAGACTCATCTATCGAATTGATGGGGATGCCATCTATTCCATGGACATGCCTGCAAGGCTTGTGGCATTTGTGGAAGGCGCCATGGCGACCACACCGCAAGGGGCGGTTTTCCTTCGCTTTGTCGCGGATTGATCCCCTGATTCACCGAGGAACTCTCTGGGGCTGCTCGACTGTCAGCCGCTGAACTGAGAATGCAGACTGACCAGCCGCTGCGCCAGCGTCTCGGCGTCGTGGCGCATAGCGCCAATGGAGGTCGTTCCAACGGAAACATGGCCATACCAAATGTGGAAGCCATCAAGGCCTGGCAACGTGCCGACGGCGCAATCGCGGATGGCGCCTGAGATGGTGGCCGCCTGGAACTCCGCGACCTCGGACCGTCCATCGAGCACACGGGCCATGTACAGGCCTGGCTCCTCCTTGTCGATGTGGAGCGTATAGATCATGGCTTGCGGCCCGGGACCAGTTGAATGGACTCCGTGCCCCTCGCGCGCCGTGGCGAGATCCAGTAGACCCACAGACCCCGTGCCCACGCGCAGGCATAGATGATCGACACAGCGAAGATGCCCCACTGCTCGGCCTGCCAGCTGGCATAGAACCAGAACGGCTGCCCCAGCATGCCGAACACCGGCGCCCACTTGCGCGAGCTCTCTCCCCTGGCCTGGGAGAGCCAGGCCGCCAGGGCGCCCAGCAGGGCAATTGCGATCTGATCGAAGCTCATGGCTGCATGGTACGTGAGAGCGGCTGCGTGCACGCCAGCAGCGAGGCCCGCAGCCGTACCTCGTAGCCTTCGCGGCGGTCGATCTCGGCCAACGCCGCGCGCAGCAGGACGTAGGGATCTGCATCGTCGGCCAGGGCTTCGGTCGGCATGGAGGGCCTGTCCGGGATCGGCTCGCGGCACTCCACGGGCACGGGCACTTTGATCTCTTGGACATCGACGCGCGGCACGGCGCCGCAACCAGCCAGGGCCAGCGCGGCCAGCAGCATCAGGGTGCGCATCATGGCATAGCCTTACCGATTTGCGCTGCGGCCTGCACACGCGCCAGACGCACTGCTGCATCCATACTGCCCGCTTCGCTGATCCTGGCCCAGACGCGGACATCCACGCCCGCGCCGAGCCGCCACACAAAGGCGCCGGCCGCCTCCGGCCTGATCTCAGTGATCAGTTGCAGATCTTCCTCAAGTGCGCGCGATGCATCGTCATCGTTCAGCGGGTCCCATTGCTCAATTGCACTGGGCGGGATTTCGCACGCCTTCGCAGCAAACATGAGCGCGTCAGCATCAATCATGTGGACTCCTGTTGTCTCCATTGTCATTGTTTTGACCTTCCTTTGAGCCACTCGCCGCCCAGCGTCTGGAGCGCGGCGCAGCTGTCGCCGGCAGCGGGCTGGCGGGACAGCGTGTAGTCGGCGCGGGCGTTGAGTGCCTGGGCTTGGCCAGCGGCGGCAGCACGGGCCGGCGCCGCCTCGGCTGCACGCTGAGCAGCCACCGTGCCCAAGGCCTCGGTCGCGTCGCTGCAGGCCTGGGCGCCCTTGAGCGCACCGTCGCGCTGGCCCGTCATGCTCCCCAGCTCAGCAGCAGTCTTGGCCGCGTCGTCCCGGGCGGACAGCCAGGCCCAGCCCAGCAGGGCATTGCCTGCCACGCTGGCCACCAGCACGGCCACAAGGGCCGGCAGAAGCTTTTCGCCGATCATCAGTTGTCCTCCGCAGCGAACAGCAGGTTCTCCGCGCCTCGGTTCGTCCAGCCACGCCCGAACTGGTCGAACTTGGCCAGGCTGGCCCAGAACTTCAGACGGAAGCCCAGGAAGCGCAGCAGCACATCGTTGTGCCCGCGCAGCTCCTGCATGCTGTCCAGAGCGGCCTGCGAGCGCGGCCCCCATATGCCGTCATCCGCTACCATCACGGCCCGCTGCAGGATCCGCACGGCGTTGCCCCGGCCGTGGTTGACTGCCGCATCGAACATCTGGAATTTGATCGCCGGATGAGCGCGCCCGATCACGTCCCAGAAGTCTTCCAGGTAGATCGCCTTGGCCTGCTCCAGCGTCAGGCCCTTGATGTCCAGATGCGGGTACGAGGCGGCGGATATGCCGTACTTGGTGCCCTTGAGCTCGCCGCGGCCTTGTCGGCCTCCGGTCCAGTTGCCGTCATCGGCAGGATTGGCTGTGAACTTCCCTTCGTGCCCGATCAGCCTGTCGAATGCTTGGTCAAAGTTCATTGTCGTCTTGCCTCCGCATGGGGTGCGCGGCACCATGCCAGCGCGCCACGTTGATGAGCAGGCCCGCGAGCACACAGGCCGAGAAGATGGTGTCGCCCACGGTGGTCCAGGTGCCCCATAGGGCCGGCTGCATGCCCGAGGCCAGCGCGCCGGCCAGGAGCAGCGCATACCTGGCGCGGGCCAGCTTGTGCACACGGGCAACGTGGGAGTTGAGCCTGCAGATGCAGGCCCAGCCGATGGCCAGGCAAATGCCCAGGTTGAGCATCGCGAGCAGCTGATGGGATTGCCATGTCATGGAGTGCCCCCTTCCCCGCCGCCGCCCGCCTTGCGCTCAAGCACTCGGCCGGCGCGCTCGAAGACCCAGCGACCCAGCCGCGGCCAGTCGTCGCCCACGCCGCCCACGACAAGCGCAATGGGCGCCAGCATCCAATTCGTCTCATCCATGCCCATCCAGCGCCCGGCAAGCGTGGCCAGGCCGGCAGTGATGAGCAAGGCCGTGGCGTTGAGCCGGGCGAAGTAGCCCACGGCGCCGAGCCGCGAGCTGGGATCTCGCCGGCCCAGTGCCCAGGCGGCTCCCACGGTCGATGCAATGAGGATCACCGCATACGGCCCTATGTAGCCCGCCATCGCAGGCCCGAAGAGCACGGACGCGATTGCCACAGCTGCAGCTGTTGGTTCAAGTTGATTCATCGACCCTCCTCCGGGCATGAAAAAACCGCCCGAAGGCGGCTGTTGTGGAGTGGGACTGGTCAGAGCGTCACAGCGAGCGCGAAGGCCTCATCAAGCGACTGCGGCGTGCCGCCGAGTTGCGTCCAGAGCTGCTGCAGGAACGGATTCGCGCGCTCCCATGTGTCCGCCTCGTACTCGATCTGAGCCTCTCGCTTTTGCACTGGGTCAGTGATCGCTGCAATGGCCGCCTCCGCGTCGTCAAGCACCCCATGGGTGAGCAGTGCGAGCTGCCCCTGCCGGCGCGTGCAGGACTTGGGGATCAGCGCGGCTGCAGCTTCTTCGCGCTGTCGCTGCAGCTCGGCCAGCTCCTCTGCCGACAGCGGCACGACAGACCACTGCTGACGCCATACGCCTTCGACCTGCACGGGATCGACCTCGACAGGCTTGTGCGTGTCCGCGTCATGGGGCGGCGTGTCTGATGGCTCAACGAGCGCATAGCACTCCAGGTTGTGCGCCATCATTGTGAGCGGGTGCAGTTGCTGGATCTGCGCGACGCTGAGCGGGTATTGCCCGGTTTCGGTGTTGATGTACATGTTGGTCCTCAAATAACGCGGCCGAGGCGCGTGCCGGTCGCAAGCCAAGTGATAAACGAGTTGCCGTCAACGTAGTAACCCGCTGCAGTGCCGGGGGCTCCAGAGTCTGGAGCTATTGCGCCAGTGCCGCCACTTGAGCCTGCCCCTCCAGACAAGCCAGCAACCCCAATGCCGCCACCAGAACCACCGAAACCGCCCTGAGCCCATGGCCGCGTGTCGCCCGGGAAAATTGCGCCCGCGTAGCTGACATAGGTGCCGCTTGTCGGCGCCGGACTTGTGTCCCTGGCGACCATGGAAACCGTCGAGGATGTAGTAAATCCGGCGCCATTTCCGCCAACGCCTCCCTGGGCCGAATCGCTTGTGCCTCCTGAGTAGGAGTAGCTCGCGCCACCGCCATTACCTCCGCGCCCACCGCCGCCGAATATCGTGCCGTTATTTGTAACGCGGATTCGGATGCGGGTGTACAAGCCAGTGCCGCTATTTATCACTCCGCCGATGCGACCATTGTTGATTACGTGCAATACATCATCAGGAATGCCAGAGATTGAGAGTGTCGCAACATCGACACCAGGGTTGATGACGCACTCAATCTGCATGCCTGTAACGTATCCTGCCGCCGTTGCCAGGGCCAGGATATTAGGGCTTCTGACATTAGCAGAGATTACAACCTGCACAGGCCGATTAGCGCAGGACATGAGCCATCGAACTGTCATGGGTTATGCACTCCTGCGATGAAGGCATCAATAAAAGATCCCTCTGTATTGAAAAACGTTAGCGTCAGCGTCTGACCGGCTGAATACGTCGGGAAAGTTATGCCAGCAGGAAACCGGAAATTGGTGTTAAAGCTAATAGGCCACGCACCGCCAGAGAATTTAAGGCGTAACGTCATTTGGTCTCCAAGCCCTCTAAATGCTCCGGTGAAATATGTGTTGTACTGCACTGTCAGCTGATGAATAGAGCCCTTTGATGGGTCAAGGTAGTAAAGTTTTGCGTCACCAGGCCCGGTTCCGGTACTCGATGCATAAACATTTTCACGCTGATCAGTTGCATCAAGAGACCGCCGCCACGCTGTGAATACTCGATTGATCTTCCATCGAAAATAGTGCGGCGTTTCAATAGTTACCCCAAAAGCCTCCTGGAGTAAATAGTCTTGACCCGAAAATTTAGACTGCCGAATATAGTGCCAAGTATCACCGCTTGAAGGCGCATTGGCCAGATTCAGGCCAACATAGAGGTTATTTTCCTCAGGCAGAGAATTACAGTCGGAACCATTAGCAAGCAGTTGAGCCGATATCCTCGATAACACTTCATTTGCCCGAGGCGCCTGGCTTCCAGTCGCTCCGGCCGGCACATTGATGTGCCCCGTGAACGTGCCGCCCGTGGTCGGCATGTAGACGCCCGTGATGTCGCCCCAGGCCAGTTGCCACGCTGCTCCATCCCACCACCAGCCTCGCATGTTGAGCGCCGCATTCGTGCCCGTGTTGGTGTACAGGGCGCCGGCCCGGAGCGGATTGCCCATGTTGTCTGTCGCAGGGTGCGAGTTGACGGCCTTGCTGCCCAGGTACATGACCTGCATGGCAGTTAGGGCGCCCGTAGCCGTGCTGGCGTGCGTGGCCGCCGTGCCAGCACTGGTGGCCGCGTTGCTTGCAGAGGTTAGGGCATTACCAGATTGGGTGGCCGCCGCTCCAGCACTGGCGGATGCATTGTTGGCGTACGCCAGGGCATTGCCTGCATGGCTTTGAGCCGCCTGCGCAAACTCCTGGGCGGCAATGGCGCACGTCCGGCCCGCGACCGCAATCTCGCGCATGCGGGACACCGCAGGCGGAACACTCGTCGCATATGCATAGGCCTCGTTGTTGAAATTGGTGCTGCCGAGCGCCGGATAGGGCGAGATCGGCAGCACGTCCGGGATCGTGACGATATCGGTCATACGTTGCCTTTGATTTGGATTTCTGCGCGGGCAGTTGGGCCGCCCGAGGAGCGCACGGTGCCCGTGACTTTCCCAATGGTTGCGAGGTGAGAGAACTTGGCCAGCTTGGAGACTTCGATGGCCACGACCTTGCCTGCGATCTGGGTCAGCAGCGAATCGATCAGCGGCGCCTGGTCAGCGGCGACCACGACGGACAGGCTGATGTTCTTGGCCTTGCGTCCCTCGATGTCTTCGTAGGTGCCGTCCGCGTTGTCCTTGGTGTAGCCGTAGTCCTTGGTCGTGACCTCGGCGCCATCCTCGACCGCGCTGAAGCCGCCCGAGGGGGCCAGCAAGGTCTTGTGATTGCCGACGCTGATGTAGCCGACAGCAGCCTCAGCCGTCGGCGCGGTGCGGCGCACGGTGATCTTGATGCGCTGATCAGGATGCAACGGGATGCCCCGGAGCACGTAGTGATCGCCGCGCTGCAGATCGCCGAAGAGGTATTCCCATTCGCCGTATGCCTGCTGCCAGAGGTCCGCGTTGATGGGCGGAATCAGGTTTGCCCCGCCAGGACCGGCCGTGATTGTGATGCTGAGCGAGTCGCCCTCCAGCCCATACAGAGCCAGGCCGTCGGCAAACACGCCCTTGAGCTCGTACGTCAGCGACTGAACAGCGCGGGCTTTCGTGAACAGGTATTGATCGAACGGGCACCAGCGGTTAGTTGGCTCCTTGAAGAGCCACTCGGCCGGCATCTTGTCCGGCGTTGTCGCGGTGCCCGTGTGATCTTTCACGCATTGATAGATCTTCCTTTCATACACGCGGCGGTCGCCCACCTTGTAGTTGCCGGAGCCGACCCACGCCACCTCGCCCCGGGCTGCATCCAGCTCGGGAATCGACGTGGCGGGGCCGAACGAATCCGGCGTGATCGCTTTCGGCAAAAGAATGTTCATACCGTTCCCACTCTCAGGACGCCCGACTCCGCCACGGTGTCGAACTGCTCAGCCATTTGCGGCATGCCCGCTGTGTTCTGTGCCGTGCGTTGGCTTGCGGCACGCACCTCGCTGAGTTCAGCCCTCAGCGCGCGCACCTCAGCTATCAGCGCGTCATTGCCTCCCGCCCCGCTCAGCATTGCCTGCGTCTGGGCCGAGGACCAGTAGCGCGCCGGCCCCGTCACTTCCAGCTCAGGGCCGCGCTCGCCAACCAGGCGCAGGCCTCCTCCAAACATCCCGCCAGTGGCGAACGCCGGAATTCCATTGGCTTTGAACCAGTTGTCCCAATCACGCGCATACAGGCCCGAGAGGTCTGCCAAGTCCTGAGGCTTGAGGTTGTTTTCCCTGATCCAGGCGTTGAGCCCGGCAGCGTCGCCTGTTCCATCGAACTGGTGATAGCCGCCCGCGAGCTTGTCGAGCTCGGCAACGCGGCCCGGGTCCGTGATGCCCTCGTACCAGGTGCCACCCGAACCGTCCGCGCGCGGGCGCACGTACTTCGGGTCTTCCACAGCACTGCCGCCGCCACCCGGCCCCCACACAGCGCCGCCGCTGGAGCCGGGCTTTTGACCCGTTCCGCCGCCGTTGATATTGGAGCCCGGTATCAGCGCATGCAGGGCCTTGACGGCATCCTCAACGCTCAGCGTCGCATCGATCTGCGCCTTGTTGTCGGCCAGCTGGTCGCGCCAGTACGTGAGCGTCTTGTCCAGGCGCTCAAGCTGCTCCTGCGAGGCCTTGAGCTGCCGCTCCTCTGCACTCAGCTGCGCATCGCCCTTGTCAGCCAATTCGCTGAGCTGGCCAGCGAGGACCAACGCATCGCGGTCGCGCTCAAACTGGGTCGCATAGCGGCCCGAATTGATGCCACCCCGCGCCGCACCGATGGCATCTGTCAAGCCCTCGTAGTCGGTGAGCTTTCGCCCGCCGCGCACGCCCGACAGCGCCTCTTCGATGTAGACCATCCCCTGGGCCGCCAGCATCTGCTTGGTGGCATCGACGGAGCCGTACAGGTCGCGGGCGTTGCTCTTGAGCGTGCTCAGCGCGCTGGACAGGCTGCTTATGGCCTCCTGGCTCGCGCTGGCCACGTCCTGCCAGTACTTCTGCTCACGCTGGATCGCTGCCTCGAAGTTCGCGTATGCAGCCTCCTTCGCCTTCTTGCGCGACTCCTCCAGGGCCTTGACCGCCTCGTCTGCCGCCGTCTTTGCAGCTTCGGCCGCCGTGTCCGCCGACTTCTGCGCCGCATCAGCGGCGACCCCGAAGAGCTGCGCCAGAGCCAGGAGCTTGGCCGCCAACTCCGTGTTGCCAGAGGCCAGGGCATCCTCGATCAGCTTCCTGAAGGCCTTCTTGGCCGCCTCGCCTCCAGCTGGGTCGATGTCCACGCCGAGGCCTTTGAGCTTCTCGCGCACCTGACGCTGCAGGATCTCGGCGCGCTCGGCTTCGGAATAGAACCCGGCGTAGAAGGCGTTGATGTTGTTCGTCAGCGCCTCGATGCCGCCGGCGAACTTGAGCAACTCCGTCTGAGCTTTGCCGGTGATATCAGCGAACCCCGTGAGCGTTTTGGCCCAACCGTCGAACGCCGCCTTGACAGCACCGATCTGCTGCAACACGGCGTTGAGGCTATCAAGGTCCTTGACGGATTCCAGCGCTTTAGTTGCCCAGTCTGCATCACCGAGCGTCTTGCTCATCGCCGCCGCCACATCCTTGGCGATCATGTCCAAGTACTGTTTTTGCCCTGCTTCGCCATCTGCGAATTCGCGCGGCGCCCACTTGTTGTTTTGATCCTTGGACCAGTCAACAATGGTCTTGCCGTCAGGACCCACGATCTGCAGCGCGCCCCAGGCGCCGTCTTTGCTGCTGTCGTCTGCAAAGCCGGTTTTGACGATGTATCCCGTCTCGCGGCCGAAGCTCTTTGCGAACGAGTCGAGCATGCCGCCCACGGACTTGGCCACGCCGTTCACAAAGTCCTGCGCGCCCTGGTTCCAGTACTTGGCGCCCTCGTAGTAGCCCAGGGCACCGTCTTCGCGCCGCTTCACAGCGGTCGTCTCTCCGCCAGAGTAGACGGCATCCGCACCGTAGTGCGGGGTGCCAGACTTGTCGAAAGACTTGATCAGACTGATCAGCGCAAGGGCAGCTCCCGCCCATGGCAGAGCCGCGCCAAAAGCCTGCATGCCCCCGGCGAACAGCTCGCCGCCAAACATCATCTCGATGCCACCGGCCATTGCGGGCATGCCGCCCATCAAGCCGGCGCCGAAGTTCGTACCGGCAAACAGGCCGCTTTCACCCAGCAGCCCCAGGCCAGGGATGCCCCCGCCGAAGCCGCCGCCCGAGGCCCCCGTGCCGCCCACGCCTCCCAGCCCCCCACCGCCACCCTGAACCCCGATGAGCGACGCCACAACCTGGACCACGAACGGTCGCAGGAACATCTTGTAGATCTGGTCCGCCACGGTCGTCTTGAACGTGGTGGTCAGGCTCTTCGTGAAGCTGTCCCAGCCGTCACGCCCGTTGTTGAGCATGTCGGCGAAGCCCTTGCGGAAGATCTCGTCGTACTGCTCAACTTGCTTGTTGACGTACTCCTCCTGGATGCGCAGCAGCGAGGTCTGGGTGTTGGTCTCCGCCTTCTCGCGGGCCTTCTGGCGCAGCGTCTCCCGCTGCTTTTCGTTCTCCTTCTCGTCACCGTTGTAAATGGTGCGGTTGATCTCCGCGATCTCCTTGGAGAGCTCCAGTTCGATGCGGCGCTGCGCGATGATCTTCTTGCGCTGCACCTCGTCGGCGCCCAGCAGCGACAGGCCCTCTTTCTGGATCTCCAGCTCATCCTTCGCGGTCTGCAGGGACTTGGTGAGACGGTCGTCCATCTGCTTGAAATCGGCCTGCTGCAGGGCTGCCGTGTAGCGCTTCTGGGCGGCGATCTTGGCCTCCAGCGAGGCGATGTACTTCGGGTCGAAGCTGTCGCTGCCCTGGGCCTCGGCCATTTGCTGCTCAAGCGTGGCGAGCGTCATGCGCTCGATCTCCGTGCGGCCCTTGCCGAACACGGCATTGGCCGCCTCCTGCTCGCGCGCGCGCTCGGTGAGAGAGTCGGCTGCCTTGTAGTTGCCGGCGATCAGCGATTCATAGGCCTTCTGCGACTTGTGCAACTCGTCATTGCTGCGTACCTGCGCACCCCATGCGTCGGCAATGGACTTCGCCTCTTCCAGCTTGGCGCGGGTCTTCGCGTTGGTAGTCCTTTCAATCTGCGCGGCAAGCTTGATCGATTCCCGCTCACCTTCGTTGAGGTCAGATGCGGCGGCGCCGAGTGTCAGTAGCTGTTCGCGGTACTGCCTTGCGCCTGCCAGTTTGGCCTCCAGTCCCGCCATCTGGTTCTCGGTAACGTTGATCCCGCCGCCCGCGCCCTTCTCGGTGTACCGCTTGTTGATTCCTTCGACGGTGTTCTTGTAGCGCGTCTCCAGATCAGCAAGCTTCGACGCCAGCTCCGGTGTGTTGGCATAGGCTCGCTTCGTCTCTTCAACCGACTTGTTGTAGGTGTTCTGAGCGATGGTCAGCTCTTGCTTGCGCTTGACATCCTTTGTCGCGAATTGGCCCGCAAGCTTGTCGAAGTCCTCCATCGCATCGACGTACTCCTTGTTGGCGGCCTGAGTCTCGGCAATGGACTTGCCCGCAGCGCCAGCAAAGGTCAAGAACTCGGACGCCTGCTGAATCCGCCTCTTGAGATCCTCCACGCCCTTGTCATAGCTCGCCCGCATTTCTGGCAGGTCGTTTTTGGGGCCCGCCGCGATCTTGTCCGCGAGCTGCTTTTGCAGCCTCTCCAGTTCTTTGGCGGCTTGGTCCGAAGGCGAGGTCTGGCGTCCCACGCCGAGAATGGCGTCCCACATCTTCTTCGCGCCGCCCGTCACGATCTGGACCGCGCGCTCGATGTAGCCCAGGTTCTGGGTCAGCTCATCTGCGCCGGTCTTCATCGCGTCTGCGTAGGCCTTCTGAGCCACAGCCGCAGCCTCAGCAGTCTTGCCCTGCTTCTCCAGCGCCTTGATCTGGTCGTAGATGCTCGCAGTCAGGTAGTTCATCTGCTCGTTCAGGGCGAGCGATGCCTGCAGCGGATCCTTGGCCAGGTCCGCAAACTGCTTGGCCGTCTCGCTGACGGCTTGGCCCGTGGTCTTCTCCCATTGCAGAGCGATGGCGGTGAAGTCCTTCAGCTGGTCGGATGCGACCTTGCTGTAGCGGGCCATCTCGGCCAGGCCTGCAGCTGCGGCGCCTTGGGTGCCCGATGTGCTGGCGATGGCACGGGACATTGCATTCAGCTCATCGACGGTGGTGCCAGCTTGGTTGCCGCTCAGCACAAGCGCCTTGCGGAAGGCATCGGATTCCTTGCTGCCTTGGTAGTACGCCAAACCGAGCGTGCCCACAGCCGCTGCAGCCACAGTGAACGGGTTCACCAGCCCGACAACATAGCCGGCCATGCCCCGCGCCGCTGCGCCAGCACCGCCAAACATGTCTTTCAGCTGGCCGCCCTGTTGCAGCAGCACCGTCAGCGGGGCCTGGCCAGACTGGAGCGATACAACGATGTCCGTGAACTGCGCCGGCACCATGCGCATTGCTGCAGCGGTCTGCGCAGCCGACACGCCGACCTTGCCCATGCCGGCCTCCGTCTCGCGCAGCTTGGCGATATACGGGGCGGCTTGGCTGGCGACACCCAGCTGCGCAGCCTGCAGCTCCAGCAGCTCGGCCTTGGTCTTTCCCAGGGCCTGTGTCTGAGAGCGCAGGGATTCAAGAAACGAGCTCTGGCCCGCGTCCTTGGCCTGCTGGGCTTTGAACGAGGCGAGCGCATCCTCGGCTTCGCGCAGCTTTGCGACCAGCGGATTCAGCTTGGTCGCGTCGAGACCGCGCATCTCAATCTTCTGCTCGAAGGCGCGCGACAGGCTTTCGCCCGCCTGGGCGGCGATCTTGGCCTTTTCCGTGGCGCGGGTCAGCGCCTGTGCCATGGCGCTTTCGGCCCGGCCCATCTTCTGCGCAGCCTCGTCGGCACCATCGCCGAT
>WLWI01002384.1_pt1 | contig 16221 bp, 14 predicted proteins | sample 6701501 | NCBI WGS metagenome assembly WLWI01 (sample SAMN12718690, study PRJNA515312) | sponge metagenome | isolation source: marine sponge | host: Mycale hentscheli | place: New Zealand: South Island, Marlborough, Capsize Point | collected 2014-11-01
GAAACTCACCCCTAGTGAAACTCACCCCTAGTGAAACTCACCCCTAGTGAAACTCACCCCTAGTGAAACTCACCCCTAGTGAAACTCACCCCTAGTGAAACTCACCCCTAGTGAAACTCACCCCTAGCGAAACTCACCCCTAGCGAAACTCACCCCTAGCGAAACTCACCCCTAGTGAAACTCATCCCTAACGAAACTCACCCCTAGCGAAACTCACCCCTAGCAAAACTCACCCCTAGTGAAACTCACCCTTGATAAGGCTCGTTCCTCTGGTTGCTATAAAACAAGCAACAGTTGCGGTCGTCGAAGAAAAACCTAGAAAATCAGAACATCTTCAACTTCATCTGTGCATGATTCTGACTCAGCTCAGCACCCGTACTCTCACATATGAACACACATCTGCATCCTTTCACACTTTCATTAAAGAAACAACAAAACTCTTGCACGCAGACTGTTAAGTTTTGAAAATAGCAACAGATATACTCATTCAGAACCATCAGTCATTCATACCAGAAGCCTTATAAGGTACACAGAAAATCAAGGAAACAAAAGAAAAAATTAGCTCCCAAATCTGTACAGTTCAATATTCATACATTGTTTTAAAAACAACAACAACAACAACAGCTATACGAACTGCATTTTGAATGCGTGGAGTGAGAAGTTATCTATAGCATTGCTACACTGAATATTTGTGATGTAAGCAAAAACAAACTTAATGTTCAAATGCATAAACTACAGAGTAAAGGAGCACACAATAGTGCCAATGTATAGTAAGATTTGGATATAGGATAAATATTTCAAAGTGCAATTATAGAAAATACCTGCTCAAATAATTATGACAGCACAATCAGCAAAACTGTTCATGCTACTTCAACACAACGTAGGTATTAGTCATTTATTATTGTAGCTGGTTGTTTTTTTATTCAAAGCAGGGTACAGTAAAATAAAAATTCAAACTGCTCTCATTTTCACCACTTCACACTCACAATATGGTAGCTAACTAAACCAACACTCTTACCATCTCCTTCTCCAAACTTTGATGGGACCCTTCTGACTCTGTTTGACCAAATAGCCACATAGCTGCTGCTTTGAAGGTTCCTATCCCAGAAGAAAGTAATATAATTCGGACGAGGTATTAAAAAGGGAACAGCTGTTCGCTCAGCTAATTCTTACAGCGAATACGAGCTTACCTGTGCGCCACCAACGGTTGCTCCGGAGTTATCTTTAAATGGTGAGGTTATTTCTTCCCAGCCTTCCCCCACCGCTTCTTGTTTTGCAGGTGTCCGGGAGTCCTTCGCAGGACTCCCCTCTCCTTCGCTCATATCAACCAAACAGCCACACAGTAACTGCTGCTACACAATCCGTCCCACCACTGCACCACCAATATAGATCTAAATTTTCTTTTCGTTTAAATAAAAATAAAGTGGGCGTTGATGAAGCGGAACGTTATCGCTCTAATAATGTACGCGGTGAACATCATAACAAAATGATTCGTTAAACCAAACATTCTTCAAAACGAAAATGGTAAATAAAAAACATAAAAATCAAAATGGGTTCATGAGCATGAAGATTTTAATTCACTGGAAGTTTGATCAATCTTGTCATATAAAATGTTACAATCCACTTCCAGTTTGAGCTCCTTGCCATTGCCATAGACTACCACAGTCAACTTCTTCCAAAAATCAACCGCCACAGTGAGTTCACTGTAAAAAAATCTGAATTCTTCCACAGAGAGTTCATCAAGAATATTTAGTTGCTGCTGCCTCAAGCTAAATATGTTATTGCCCGACATCACCTCAGGCCAGACACGATCTGTTTTATCAGACAGCGCCAAATCCTTCTGGGACAAGACATTCCGCAGAACAGCTACATTGTCAGAGAAACTGGACTCAAACTCGTCAGACATCATTGTGTCATTGAAGTAATTTAACAGAAATGAGTTGATGGAGTTAAGTACGTGATCCGGATCAAACTCCTCACTCTGGACTAACACTTCAAACGAACCGATGTTCTCATGGACGTTGGAACGACAGAACGCAACGTATCCCAGGAGTTCAATAGTACGCAGCTGAGTGAAACACACATCCTACAGCAACAAAGACAGAACGGGTGAACAAACTAAAGATTATTTTTTTTATAAAGTCATGAAATCAATCAACCTATCTTTTACAAAAAAACAACAACTACAAAACACAAGATGATAATTCATATAACAAACAGGTTACAGTGCACATTATACTAGCAAGATGTAATACATGACACAAAATGTACACGGTACTTAAAAACCAGAGATAGTTACAATTATCATGTAAAGATAATATGTCCTCACAAATACTGCCACCGCACCAGTATGTACATACACATAATACCTACCTTAATGACAAGTTCAAGCAGAGAGAGATAAACACCATTGATAAGAGATTCAGACGTGCAAGTCCCATTGGGATAAGGATCGCATATACTACCCGCCTATCACACACACACACACACACACACACACACACACACACACACACACACACACACACACCAATGGATAATAAAAGCATAATTGTTATAACTATCACACACAGAGGATGAATATTGAGATGATTTAAAGTGATGATTCATTAAAACATCCCATTGCTATGTATAATTACACACCACTACAGGAAATGTGTTAGAGTACAAACTCAGTACCTCCCATGAAAATCAATACTAGGACATACAAATCCAAATCAACTACATACAGTACAACTACTTGCATACAAGAAATGTACACTCAATAGTGCTGTAATGGAAAAACAGAATTCTCATGTGGGATAGGTCATCAGAATAGGTGCTTCATTACAATACATTACCAGTTCTTTCCTCTTTTTTTCTTTCTTTCTAGTATGGGACTGACTAACAAACTATAGCCCCGTCCCACAGAAAAAAAATTTAAAAACTAATATACAAAAGTACATACGTGTAATGCATACATACCTGAAACACAATGTTGACTACTGAATTAGAGTCTATTGGGTTGAAGGCCGGCAGAGACAGTCCATACTCCTTCCCTTTCCCCAGCTGCACTCTTGTAGTTGGATATCCACTGACACCAGTGGTGGGAGTGCTGCTGAGATGAGGAAGTAGTAGACTGTTCAAGAGATTTCCATACGACTCCGTCTACAAGAGGAAGGAAATAAATTAGACGGTCTTAACTTACGCTATTATGAAACACTTTCGATTACATAAAAATTTAACCCACACATACAAACCACTCACAATGTCATTTGTCGTGCTCCCATGCACCAGGCACACAAAGTTGAGGTCATGGAGTAAGTTAGAGGAGGCAAACTGTAAGATGGTTGCCAAGTCCAGACCTTGCAGCTGCTGCAGTATGGCTTCATTGGTCCACGTGGGTCTCTCCAGCAACACTCTGACAATATGGAGGAGTCAATACATCACAATACGAGGCATACTGTAAGATGTGACCAATACTGCCAGACTAGGACTGGACACTAACTTATACACACATGTCAACCAGCTGTGATGATTAATTGTTTGCTACCATGCAAATGTTTCAGACTCAATTCTGAAACATTTTATATAGAAATACTTTCAAGTTTAATTATTTACATCAGATTCATGAAATTCAAGGTAAGTGTACTTTGTGTTCCACATTTCACGCTTAGATATATCTAATACTCACCGCTGCAAATAGCCATATGTGTACCGAAATGGCAGGTTAGTGAAATTGAAGTTTTCCAGAGTGTTAGAAATATCCGCTATAGCCAAGTTGAAAGTCACAGAATTATTCAACACATTCCCATCATTCAATAGAGCTATGAGAAAAAAGATAGTTTACAAAAATTAGCACTTAACATACATTGCACTAATGACAACAACAACAAAAAAAAATTACACATATGTACCTCTGATGGTGGTGTTGAGAAGTCTGAGGATGATCTCCGTGTCACTGAGTCCCCCCAGCTCTAGCACTACCCCTCGTGGGTTGGACTTGAGGCTCAGTGTATATCCCACTTCCTGGGCACTGTATGCTACAGAACTGAGCTGCTTGTTCACCATGTTCAAATACACTCGAGCACGAGCTAAAACAGAGTCAAAAAAATATTGTCAAATGCTAGAACCCTAAAAGTAAGCTATAAACAACAACAACAACAACAATAACACCAACCTTTAGCATTTTCCCACCCTTTACCGCATCATATATTCACCCTTTACCACATGTTTCCATCCTATATGTGTCCACCCTTCAGCCCATCACACATGGCCACCCTTTACCTCACAGTTCATGCTTGTTTACAGTGTTAACCCTTTCCACACCGACTTTCTTCAACACTTCGGGCGTCTATTAGAATTCGAATTTGATTTTGGAATATCTACCGCAAAGCAACCGAAAAAATCCACAAACAAACAGCCAGGCATATTAAGTAGGTAGCTATAGCCATATAACACAAACTAAGCTTCTAAAAGCTTGAAAATTAACCGGAACCAAGTTTCAAGGAGACTCCAAGGAACAAGATCGATTGCGCTCGATGTCTGCATTTCTTTTTTAGGCATTCTACTTCCTTTTACAAAAATATTGAACCTGTATGGGCAGATGAAATATTATTTTTTTAATTGTCTGAAAACGGAGATTGAGAATTTTTTTGACTGAGAATTTTCAGGACGCCAAGCACCCCAATTTTTTGTTGCCTACTGACTTCAAACACTCAGAATAGAAAGTATGAAGCCTATGGAGAGTCCCTCAGCATTTTAGAAGAATACAGATAAAGTTTTCCTACGACAGCTTAATCTAAAATAGATTGTATTTTCTAATGCGGACATGTTCTCGCCCGCATATCTGTGGTTACGGCGTCGAAAGGGTTAAAGATCTGACTAGGTGCTACATGTATTTGCAGCGTGATGATGACAGCTCGTCAGCTCCCAGTTATTAGTATTTATAGATAGCCACAATGTATACACTCAGTTACATGTATGGGATCTATCAATCCTTTACCTAACATTCTAATCAACTTGACCACTCCCTTCCATCTTACCTGCCCATTGAGCAGATTCCATTGCCTTTCCAGTCTTGAACTCACACCTCAGGTTCACTTTGGGCTCATTGAAGGTCCTAGTGTCAGGGAAAGTCCACAACTCAAACAACAGACTGTTGGATATGGAGGCAGGAACAGACTGGTTAGATGGAGGCACAGGCACGAGGTTGGCATCATCAGGAATAAACATATTGGCATCTGCCAAATAAAGTTCAGAATTACTGTTTGAATTCTCCCAGTACTGAAGCAGTTCAGTAGGAATAGTATAGATAGTGAATGGAGTGGAATAGACTGGTTCAGACATGTCCAGCACTGGCAGAGGAACGGTGGAGTTGCTAGCAGGAAAAACATTTTGACTCAATACCTGAAAATTGTCTGGAGAAGTGGTGTTAGCGGAGACATTGACCTTCTGAGTTCCAATGAATACCAAGCAGTTTCCAACTGTAAAGCGACGCAAAATTGATTGTGACAACAGATTAAAGTCTGGTTGGAATCGTCGTGGATTAGGAAGGAAGTCAGCTGGATGATCATTGACCCTCATGGTAGAGGATATATCCCTGGAAAAAATAAAATAAAATAAATGAATAAAAAAAAAAAAAAAAATGAACAACAATATAACAAAAATCTGTGAAGATTTAAGAGAAAGTATGTATTAGTGAGATCTTTTCAGCAACATTCTGCTATGAAAATCGGCGACAGCCAGTAAGAATCGACGGGCGAGATTTACGCAGCAGCTACAATGCTATGCACACGCGGTCAGATCTTACATAGAAATGGCATGCTAAATGGTAGGCCAGCTTCTTCTTCTTCTTTTTTTTTTAATCCATTGCACTGTAGCTACACTGTATCATTCACTCATTATCTCCTTATTTCAGGATTATCTTCCTCTGGAAGTCCATTTTCAGCCTATGGCTCCTCTTAATCTGTTCAAAAAAATACGTCTGATACAGGTAGAACTTCTGGGCTAAAGAATGACATTGCCTCCAACTAGAAACTACTCGAACTGTATGTTTCCAAGGCTAAAGCTGCACACATGTGCAGTTACCTATACTATTTCACTTAGCTACCGTGCTATTTCACTTATGTAGTTAGTGGTATTTCACTTTCCCTGTGTGATTTCAACTGAACAGCAACTTTTTTCCCATACATTTTTTTGAATGGGCAATTTATGCACTATACTATTATTATACACAAAAATGCAAACAGCTAGATAATTGGTGGGCACTGGGCATGCTCACTTAACACCCAGGAAGCTCCAAACCATTACATTTTTCACTCTTTGCTCAAAACACAATGTTTCATATAATAAAATTCTGACCAGAGTAGCTTCTGACAAAAGCACTAGCAACTAAAAATGGCAGTTTTAAATTACATATGGTAAAGGGACTTCAATGCCATAGTAACCACTCGCTGCAACTGTTTGACAAAAATAAAAACATTTCTAAGGAATTACTTCACAGTTTAGACCCTAATCATTTGCTCACTACTGTAGTAGCCAAAAAAGCTGTGTAAAGCCATATAGTATGTTCATTTGTTAGTTAAATCACAGATTCACTTCTTCTTTTTTGTTGTTGTTGTTGTTGTTGTTGTTGTTGTTGTTGTTTTCCAGCTTAAAAAAATATTTTCTCCAATGAACAAGAGATATGGCAGAATTAGGTCTAGGGCTATTAAATGTTTACTTCGTGCTATTCTTTAGCTAAGCAGTAGCCGCAACACACAACACTTTCACACACAATTGTTCGCTGTACCAACACAAGACTATCTTCCTCGCTTGACTATTGGATAATGGGTTTTCAAGTAAGAATGATTCTGTTGCATAGGGCTATAACTATGACAAATAGCGCATTAACAAAGATGTCTACTGCTACTAATGTAGAAAATGAACTCTGGTAAGCTTGTAAGACCTAATTGCATCAGCAATAATTCAGATATGTCAGAGACAACGTTAGTTCAAAGAGTTAGTTGAATGATACGGGTAAAGACCAATACACAAACAAATAATTCTGTTTAGTAGAGCTATGGGATAAGCTCGATTTCCAAATGAACACATAAATCGTGAGGGTCACAGTACAAAAGGACATATGTACGTCAGTCATCCACAAGTATATATAAACAAATATCCCAGATTTTCAATTGCGTTACCCCTGATAGTGTCTCCCTCGATTCGCTCACTCACTAATTGCATAATCAGAGTAAGTGTAATATGGTGAAATATTTCACAAGCAGACTAATTTATTTTCACGAGCCAAAGGCAAGTGAAAATAAAGCTTGAGTGAAATATCTTGCTATATATCATCACCTCTGACAAATGTAATAAGTGGTTTATTCTATACTAGATATCTTCACGCAGTAGTTTCTACTAGGGATGTAGTTGTTAGGCGGGGGAAATATCCAACATTAAGTTATAACAGTGAGGGTCGCTCCTAAATACCAACAACAAGAAGTGTACATGCTTCGTTCTGTATCCTCAACCTACCTAAAACAGTGGTGGTAGAACAATGATATTTCGTGAGAATTTGAAGACTTTATGTTCTATCTATGCGAAAACAGACTTTTTCTTTAGCTATCATTCTTAAGTATCAATTTATGCTATTAGTGATTTTCATCTGTTTTATTCACTTTAATGTGTGAGCAAAAAGTACGTAACAAATGTAGCAAGCGACGCGTGAAGTGCTAACTAGATACAAGCTGCGTTACCACATACCTTGCCATAATTTGGTCTTGTTGAATTATTCCCAGTGGTAACTGTGGTATAAAATAGTCCAACCAGGGATTTTTTAGGCCGTTTTAGGGAGGTATTTGCCCCCCACCCCACCCCCTGAAAATGGTTCTACCCGCCCTGAAAATTATTTTGACCTTTACAGTGAGATCTGCCACAAAATTTCATCAATTTCATGGAAATGAGAAATTCCCCTGAAATTTTAAAAATGTTGATTCGACCCCATTCAAGTTTGGTGCCAAAAAATACTCCGGCTAAACCATGGCAACTCTCGGAATTATCGCTAGATAACCACCCTCTCCCTCAAACATGGTTTAATTATTACATGTAATTTAAACACCTTTGTGGTAAAAAGTTATATTTTGTCCGAGGCAATTGTGGAAGGTGCCATCACTTTTTTTGAGATTGATATCACTTTTATCAGGTACTAAGTAACTATAGTATTATATTATATATATATATACATACATACATATACGTATATACACACACTTACGTCATATTACTTTACATTCAGGGATTCGTACAGGGTTTTTTCGCTGGGGAGGGGGTGGGGGATTTGGTGGAGGCACAAAAATATTTTAGCCACATGAAAATGGTGATGTCACAACTATGGAACAGATTATTAGATGAAAACTTAGACAAACTATTACAAATTGTTATTGAAGGGCCAGAACTAGACAGTCATGATTTTGAAGAATTGTTTGACATCTTAAAGAAACTAGTAATAGAGTAATTAAGCTATAGTTTTTCATACTTGTACGTACTGATCTTCTTTTTTTTTCATAAAAAATTCAGTCGGGGTAAAAAAAATTGAGGGGGGGAAATCCTAGAGCTCCCGTAGTCTGTTTGAAACCCTGACATTCATAAACAAAAATTAAGCCAAATGCAAGTATAGCAAGTAAAGGATTATCATGCATTAAATTCTTTACACGATACTTACTTAGCATAATCACTTGGAGATTGCCTCTCTTTGTAATCAAACACTACTTGGTTGACATTGACAAAATCTGACCACTTCGAATGCAATTCATCACTGATATTCTTGAAGTGATTCAGGAATTGAAACACAGTCCTTATCACCTGGCTGATATTAGCAAGTCCTTCATCTGTCAGAGTGATCTGAAGCTTGAACAAGTAAAATGAATCTGCAGTGACCTCCACACCAGCCTCTAAGGCAGAAGCCAGACTGCGACGCTGCAAATACTTGAATATGCTACCATCGCCCTCATAGCCGAGGTAGCGGCCAATAAAGGTGTCAATAGCACTCCGAGGATAGTCTTGAAGACTAGGGGTCTGCCAGTACATGGTCAGGGTATCTGTGGACGCCTGAGGTTGGTAGACCACTATCCTGCCAGATAAACCTGTGAAGGGTAGAGCTGCTGTGTAGGTCAATGGCTTGGCTCCAGTGTTGGGAATGTCAGAGAAGGAGCGAGTGACATAGTCCAGTAAAGTAGAGATGTTCTCTCTGCCATACACTACTAAGTTCATCTACATACATACATACATACATACATACACACCCACGGCCAATAGACACGAAGTTGAATTGAAAACTACATATCCACACATGAAGCAACAAATTTTAAATTATGTGATCAGTAATCAATGTAAGCCCCACCCCCTCACCAAAATAAACCCTGCAATGATGAGGTCATAAATTTATCTTCATGCACAATATAAACAGTCCCCCCCCCCCCCACACACACACACCCCTGAAAGAAACCCTTATTATTATTATTATTATTATTATTATTATTATTATTATTATTATTATTATTATTATTATTATACTCACGGTACTGGCAGAGTATCTGGCATGGTAATACTTCAGAAGCTGATCTCTGACGCCAGTCTTATTCAGAGTCTCAAAGTCGCCAGTGGAGAAAAGATGGAAAGGATGGTCACGACTAGAAACATATTTGAGCAGCTGCCACACCTTCCACCCGTCATTGAGCAAGTTCTTCTGATGCTCCTGGTTGACAGCGTTTAGTTCACTTTGCACGTACTCAGATTCAAAGAGCGGGTCGATGAAGAAGTGAGCAAACATGTCCAGAGCATGTTCCAGGAAGTCTGCCTGGATGTTGAAGAAGTAATTGGTCTCCTGAGTGCTGGTGTATGCATTGTCGTAGCCCCCATGAGTGGAGAGGTAATTGGAATACTCGCTCTTGTCCGGGTACTTCTCGGTCCCCAGGAACAACATGTGCTCACAGAAATGAGCCAAGCCAGTGAAGTTTTCCGGGTCGTTAAAGGAGCCGGCGTTGACGTTCATGGAAGCTCCGGATAGGTCCGTCGTTGGGTCGGAAATGAGGACTACTCGAAGGGTGTTGTTAGGTAATTGAATGAATTGATAGACACGATCGTCATGGGGCGACGGGCACATGACTGAGTCATCACTGCATGTTGGAGGAGGTGGGGTTGTGGGTGAGGTTGTGGGTGGGGTTGTGGGCGGAGTTGTGGGTGGAGTTGTGGGTGGAGTTGTGGGTGGAGTTGTGGGTGGAGTTGTGGGTGGAGTTGTGGGTGGAGTTGTGGGTGGAGTTGTGGGTGGGGTTGTGGGTGGAGTTGTGGGTGGGGTTGTGGGTGGAGCTGTGGGTGGCTCAGTTGTAGGTGTTGTAGAAGGTGGAGTTGTGGGTGGAGCAGTGGGTGTGGCAGTAGGCATGGCTGAGGTAGATGAAACTAGTGGTTGTGTAGGAGAAGATGAAACAGGAAGGTAGTTAGTAGACACTGACTGGACGTCAGGTGTCGAGGAGCTTAGAAGAGGTATAGCCATAGACACCGCGACAGAAGGCTGGACTGCTCCACTAGAGGACAGAGTAGGAGTCAAGCTGACTGAAGCTGACACGCCCCCAGGCACTGATCCACCTGGTGATGATGCAGAAACTGACTCTGCAGGAGTAGTGCTGACATCCACCGGCAAGCTACGCGTGGGGTTCGGCTTAATGTTGACGGAAGATGACATCATAGTGACCCCTGCACTCGCGGATACCAATGCACCAGAAGTAACCACTCCAGCTTTACTGGATACGCCGAGTGCCCCACTGGACTGCTGACCCGCATTGTGGCCATTATTCTCTGGATGGTTGTCGGACTTGTTCTTCAGGACAAATCCCAGTGTAATACTGACAGCTAAGGCGATAACTAGCACCATGGTAAACACGAGCACTGCTCCAAAGCACATGTGGCCTTTGGCACACTTGCACTTCCGCTTCTCCACCTCGGAGTTGATGCCATACTCGTCATCTTCTGGGTCGTCAGCAAAGGTTGATAGGAGAGGAATACCGTCTTTGTACGACATGGCAGAGTGAAAGTGAAAAGAAAAAATATGAGCTCCTTGATCCTCTAACCTGAAACGAATACCAAACGACAAAGAGTTTTAATAATTTAGATCCATCCTACATAAAATGGAATTAATTTTATCCTATCCCATGAATCATTATTTATCTTCTTTTTTTTGTTGTATTAATCCAGTCAGTTGAATGCATTGGGATTGAGGGGGTAGTGTGAACAACAGAAATGTAATGTTACAATACATGAGTAACTATGAAGACATAGTGGAGAGAAGGAATGAGATGGACTGTATTCAATGTGCTGGGGACACTGACATTAATTTCTCCACACAAACTTCAGTTTTAACATGTGGAAGTTGTATTTCCTGTCCTCCTGAAGCTCAGTAATGCCAAGCATTTATTCCAACACTTGACATAAATTGTCATGTGACTCCAACAAATAACAATAACTGTACAAGAACAATGGTTGCCACTTGAAGTACATCATTCAAGAACTTGTGACATTTCCCAATTCCATTCAGTGCTCATGTGTACAAGTGGGAATCCTTTTAACTGCTACATGAGTTCAATGGGAACTAAAACACAACCATTCTTACTACTAGGGACTAAACCTTGCTTTATTACATCCATGAAGTAACCTAACAAATACTGTACAAGACACGTTCAGTAAATCTTGTTAAAACAAATGTTAAAAAATAGAATCTATTTGTCATTAGGACAAATGCTGCATGGATTGTACTAATTAATAAAGTACACACGTGTGTATACAAAGAGTGGTAACGATAATGGAGCACAATACATGTATGTACCAAATTGCAAGCATTCACATATCAATATATTTATACATACACACACATGCCACCTAAAGGTAAAAGAACAATTGGTCTATCAATTGTTTGCCTTCTAGAGTGATTGAAATATGAATAGTTCACCACTTGTGAGCAACGCAAGTGAGCTGCAGATCAACGAATGAATGTTTTTTCAAAGATGGTGAATGCAACCTCACTCCAACTTGGTCAAGTTGTTCTTCACCCAGCACAAATTACATGGAGAAAAAGTAGAGTAGATGGGGGAAGGTCATGTTGGGTAGAGTTTAACAAACTGGTCTGCTTTAACTTGAACTTTCTATACGGTGTTATTATAAATTTCTTTAGTGGTTACAAGCATTTTTTTTTTAAATTACAAAGGTGTGGTCTTGGCCAACAAGCTTATTGAAAGTAGATACTTCTGTACGTGTGCCTACATGTGTGTGTGTGTGTGTGTGTATGTGGCATGAGATGCAATGTAATTGATACTCTACTGCTACCATGATTGTCACGTTCCAACCCTTCATCTTGAAAGAACCTTTCTTCACCAGTGCTCTAGTCACTGAGTTATGACAACCCACAACTTCCAACTTAGCCATCAACTGTCCATTGGGTATTTCTTGGAGGCCCCACCCGCTTATACGGGTGTGTCCTATAGTCACATTGTTAAATACACCCAAAATAGCTGAAATCATGCATTCGTGATAGCATCTAGGGAGTACAGGGGCAAGCATTAAGGTGGAGAGAGGAGGCTATGGGGGTGCAACACATTATGGGTGCACCAATCATGTGACTACAAACATAAATGGCTAGCACAACTATTCAATCTCAACGAAGGGTTCCCTGCAGTGAAATTTTCAAAGTTAATAAATTAAAAATTTTTGATGGGACATCCCATGGGACTATTTTATTGCCCCATGGGACCACTGATGACGTTACTGGACAGCACTTCCAAGCACAAATGTTTCGCTTGCCAAGTGCTGGGCATTATTTACCAATTTCATATAATAGGAAAGAGAAAAAATTTCATGAGTCTGAGATTTTTTGGTATGTAGCAAAAAAAAAAAGGAGAGAGAAAAGGCAGCCACGTGCTCCATGAGTGTCTAGTCACCGACTGGTTCTCAAGGCGAGTGCATACCTAATTAACACAGTCCTTTCCTACAAGTCACTCTGGGACACTGTGACGGGTGTAATCATCTTTTCCTCATGTGCAAAGGACTGTCACATGCATACTTCACACTTTCACATGCAAACACACGCAAACCATACATGCACACAAACATACATACATACAGTGTATATATAAACTCCAAGTTAGGACATGATATGTACATACGTTAGATACCCACATACCAGAGAATATATAATGCTTCCTGCCCCGCCCTCACAATAGCCAAGTACGTATCCTAATGTGCTAATTAGTAGAACATTAAACAAAACATTAAAATGATCAATTTACCCTTTTATTCTATTAATAAATTGAAGTAAAAATATTCAAATGATACTCTGAAAGGAATTTGCCCCTAACTGTAACTGTTAATATACCATATTGTGCATCACGACATGTGTTTGTATGTATATGCGTGTAGTACATTGTGCATATTATTCACGGCATAGTGGGTATCCTTTGTATTCGCTTCTGCTGGCTACTGGTTAGGTCCTACTAATTCAATACTGGTCTCCTTTAGAACAGGCTTACCAAGAGGTTGTCAAGTTATTTGTTCTACAAGTACTGAATATGTCAAACATAATGACACACCCCAACTGAATAGTCAAAACAAATAACGTATGGTGTACATACATGAAGAGAAAACAAGACAACCTCGGCTAAAACTATGGTAAATCAACGAACAAAACAACATGGCTCATTTATTATGTAACACTCACTTACCTAAGTCTAGAACTTGTTTGTCCCTACCGTACCAAACCTTCACGCTACGAAACACACAAGCTAGTAGAGGAGAAGACAGAGGATGCCGGTCGAGTATTCCCCTTCTTTTCCGGAGGATTTCGTGCGTTACACCCCCCGAGTACTTTGACCCCGACATTGAAAGCTGGTAAAGTGACCAACCGCAGGGGAGTGTCTGCTCAATTAGTGCTTACTCGACATATTTTTTCTTGCAAAGGAATCTGCTCATTTGTCTTTCGTTCCTGTTCATGATTTTATGCGTTTTTGGCGGAGTTTGCTGGTCTGGTGGAAACCTTGTCAATTAGAATTCGTCTGGTGTAAACCGGGTTGGTTACGCTCCTCTACAAGTCCTTTAAAGGCCGCAGGTATCACTGGCATGCTGTCCACACGCTTCTCCTCAGTCCCCAAACCACCCAATATCCTCATTTATCAGCCAGACAAAGATCTCACCAACAGAGAGTTCATCAGAGTGAAGCAATCCCTGGAGCTTTGCGTGACTCCAGAGAGGTATGTCATTTATCCACTGGGATCTGATGATATAATTACGCACACACCTTGGAAAGATAACTGTAAACTGCTAGTATTGCCTCCTGTGTCTGGCTCCAGTCAGCATGATTCTCCGAATGAGCTCTCGCCACGAATGATAGAAGAAATTGTTACATATGTACAATCGGGAGGTGCCATTTTCAGTCTGCATTCTCAGTTCAATGCATTTTTTGACACTTTTCTCTCAATTTCGAATAACTCAGATTCGAAAACAGCTGATCTATGTGTGGTTGAAGTCTGTCAAGGTGAAGAAAAATACCAATTTTCATGCGTCCTGCCAGATTCTGGTAATAACTACGACTTTGAGGGTGTATATTTGAACATTCCATTGGCTGAATTGATTGTGAGCAACACTGATATGGCGTTTTCTGTCAAAAGTTTGAAGTGTGTGAAATCAAATTATAACCAGTCGAATAATTCCTTAGAGAATGTAGCTGATATTATACCATCTCAGTCTGAGTCCGAGCATTCACGTACGCCATGTGTTTGTAACGTTGTATTGAAAGATAAAGGACGGGTGGTGCTATCTAGTGTAGACATGTTACCAGTTATACCCACCAAATTGGAGCTAGAGATGCTCATGGACATAAGTCGAGGTGTGGCACAGAGAAAGCAGCTGCTTTCCTGTATCTTGAATTGGTTTGGCATGGAATGTAGTAAAGAGAAGCTTCCAGATCTCACACATACATTCCTTCTTTGCTCAGAAAAGGTAAGTTAATTTATAAATTATGGAGGTAAATTTTCCGTATTTGTAAACCTGTAATATGTTTAAACCTTTAATGTTTAGTGATTGATTCAATAAAGGGTCTATTAGACCTTCTGTATTGTGTGTTAAGTTAGATAAACAATTATGTATGACAACTTCAGCAGGTTCTATTGGCAGTTAGTGTCATTTAGAAGTTTGTTTTGCAAGTTTAGACTTTTAAAATTAGGGCAAGAAAACCAACACAACCTCTGGGTGGTGGAGCTTTTGGATAGATCAATTAATTATTTTATTTATTTGTTTGTTTGTTTATTTATTTATTTATTATTTGTTTATTTATTTTTTTATTCATTTATTCATTTATTTAAACTGACTGGTTTATATTGTTGTTCCATTTTTTTCTTCCCTTTTCCTCAGAGTCGTGATGTTTTTCTCAAAGCCTTGTCATCGCTTCATTGTGACACCACCATTCCAGGCCAGGAAGTTTCTCTCCGGCTACTGGCTAATGACTTTGGCAAAGAAACACCCGTTGACGATCTGCCACGCCCCTCCGATACACAATTCACCATCATCACTCGCCCGGCAAAATGGCAAATTGACAACCTTCCTTTTTCAATGGATGATTATTTTGCGGAACTCAAGACTAGAGAAATTGGGAGGACGTTATTGCATACCCCTGTTATTACATCCACTCAGCTACCCTTTACCACCAACATGTCCTTCTGTCAGACTTTGTCTTCTGAAATGGGTGTGGCTTGGGTGGCAGCACAACAGACTCGTGGAAAAGGTGAGTACTTCATACGATGAATGCACTTTAATGTGTGATAAGTACTATTAGTTGTTTTTTTTGTTTTTTTTTTATGAAAGTACAACTTTTTAGTGGTTAAAAAGTAAAATTTGTCTTCAGCTATAATATATTTGTACTTCAAATATAATTTTTAAAAACTTCATGAATACTAATGAATCAAAGTGGTCATATAGCAGTCCTTTTTTTTTTTTTTTTTTTTTTTGGTGAGTTTTTGTTTGTTGTTGTTTTAGTTTTTGTTTTTTGTTTTGTTTTTGTTGTTTTTAATAAGAGAATTAGTTTTGGGTACAGATCTACATATGTATTTGTAGTGGCAAAAACAACTTTCATGACAGATTAAGTAACCTGGGCTGGCTCACTTGCTGTTTGTGCACAAGAACACCACTAGTATTTGTTGTAATTGTTGTTGCTATTTTTTAGAT
>WLWI01002389.1_pt1 | contig 16213 bp, 10 predicted proteins | sample 6701501 | NCBI WGS metagenome assembly WLWI01 (sample SAMN12718690, study PRJNA515312) | sponge metagenome | isolation source: marine sponge | host: Mycale hentscheli | place: New Zealand: South Island, Marlborough, Capsize Point | collected 2014-11-01
TTTCCAATTGTTAGGCGATCGCTTATGGTTGATCTTGAGTTGGCCCCCCCCCCCCCCCCCCCCCCATAGTGTAGGAATCACTAGTTGCCAGGGAATCTGACTGAGCATAACCAAGTGCGAAAGTTTATAGTTTGACAATTAACCGTTGATTTAGGTAGAACTTACTCTGAAAGAAGATTTAGGACCTTTCATTGTGCTACTTTTTTAATTTCGGGCTAATTGTTGAGAAAACGCGAAGCTTTCAGCTCCGCGTAGGTACCAGCTTTTGTGGATAACGCCCCCCTACTGTCACGTCATAATCACGTGAGCAAATAATTTCTTGCAGCCCGCAGTGTAGTTTGCTTTTTGCTCAGGGAAGTTAACGGAGTTGAAAGAAGTTAAGTTTCGCGTTGAAAATGTATACTGGTGAGTGTTTCTGGCTAGTTTAGCTCCTTCTCTTATGAAAACAGCAGTTCCATGTACCATTTTCATTGCTCGAGCTATATTGATGCCTCATTAAAATGGCTAATGGATTAGTTCTTTTGGAAGGAGACTATATATTATAGCTAGGTAGTGTTTAAAAGCACTAAGGGTTCGCACCTTTGTTATATATGCAAGGGGTTTATACTTTAGATTAGCTACAATTAATTATCACACCTTTTTGACTAATAAAATCTTGCCCAAAATCAAATACACCATCATTTTATTACATCACCTGGAAATATTTGAAAAACGATTTTTCAAGAATTTTAAAGTTTGTATAAATACTGAATACTATTTTGTGAGAGTCTGGAGTGCACAGTCTTTGCTGTAAGTCAAGGTACATGTATGAGGTTACTGTAGAGTCTATTCAATGTTCAGTTGTACAACCATTCGATTCTTAATTTATATTCTGCAGCATTTCATGTTTGAATGAATTTTGAATAAAATAGTAATTAATAATTTTGACATATAGTAGATTTTCTTTTGCCTAATTTGTATGCTAGTATACCATGAAAGGCACAACTGTCCGCTAGGTCCATGCATATTTATCGGAGCATCCTCCCACTCATTTGGGTGTGTCCTATTGTCTTATTTTCTAATTAACCTGTATCGCCCAAAGCATGCATTTGTGACAGCACCATGTGGGGGGAGTGGCCTAGATCCTGGGCATCGAGGGAGTACAAACACAAGAAGCTAGCGTGACGACTATTTGACACAAGAAAGACATCGTGCTGTGAAAGTTTCCAATTAAATATATCTGAATATTTTGATGGGACAGGGGATGATGTCGATGGTGGGCCACACAGGTTTTGAGTCATATGCTAAAGTGTAGGCATAACAACACCAATGTTCCTGTGTTCATATTGTCAATGGGTGTGGCATATTAGTAAATTGCATCCCTGCTTTTTTCTGGACTATCCCTTTTGCTCCTTTGACTTCTATGACTTTTTATAATATGTTGAATATTTTATGCCTAAGAGTTCCACACCAGCCAGAATCTGATTTAGACAAAGGCCTGTCCAGAAATGCCATAAATTGTCCATGCCATCCCACGGTCTCATGGGACTATGGGATTACATGGGATTGTCCATCCCATCCCACAACCCCATGGACATTCCATGGCATGTCTACCTGTCCCTCTTGCAGATTCATGTGTGTCCCGCTGTCCATCTTATCCCACGATCCCATGGTTCTGTGAAATAATTTTTGTGTAATACGAGAGTTGTTTTTATTAATTTTTGTATCATCAGCCATTCAACATATTGTATGTTTGTATCCTTATCAGCATTAACAGTAGGAGACAAAGTAAAGTTCTGAATTCCATTCCGTAGTATAGCCATAAAATGGTAGTCTTTTTACTGTAGTTTTACTGTTGCGTTCCATACCGTTTTGACTAAACAGCCAACAATGTATACTAAAACGGTTAAAGTTAAGCTTTTCTGCCGATTCACCGATATTTTCTAGCTAGAAACTCTTCCATAGCTATATCAGTAAGCTAAGGCCTTATATCGACCATTAAACACTACGGGGATAGTGCAAAAAGCTCGTACTAAAATTTAACATGCTTTAGTAAAGCTGTAGACCGAAGTTTCGACGGGCACACAGCTATGACGAGGTCTGCACTTCATAGGTCTTCTGTTAGCTACTGATGGACTTTCAGTAGTTAAAAAATCTAAGCCTAAGAAGGCCCTAACATCGAGAAAACATCGACACTGTGTGGTAGTCGAGCTAACAATTCTCCGCGAGACAACTTTGAATAGGACGGCTTCAAATTTTTTTTTTTTACCTGAGAAGCTTCGCCTCAGGAGCCTGTAAACAAAAATTCGAAGTTTTATTGGATAAACGATTTTTTATAATTTCTTTGAGCGAGGCTTGCAGTGAACGAGAAAGATTAAAATGGTAACGCCGGTCAAACGGAACAGCCGTTTTTTTTACCAAACGGAACAGCCGTTTTTTTACCAAACGGAACAGCCGTTTTTTTACCAAACGGAACAGCCGTTTTTTTACCAAATGGCGTACTGTTTCCCCCCGTTTTTTTTTAATCGTGTGGCGGCCGTTCTACGGAACGGAATTCGGAACTTTATTTTGTCTCCTACTGTACCCTTTCTTGCATATTAAACCTAATATGACACCTCCTTCATTCGCTCAGTCGGCTTATCAAAGTATGTCATCACGCCTTCGATGCTCCATTGATTTGACACTAATCACACCACGCACTTTGCGCGTGCGCTCTAGCTCAACTCTAAGTGTTCATTGTGACACTTAGAGTTGAGCTAGAGCGCACCTACATATGATCATTGGATGGAATGAACAGTGGGAGTATCTGTAAGAGGGACAGGTGGACATCCCATGGAATGTCCCACTGTCCCATGAGACTGTGGGATTGGATGGACAATTTACAGCATTTCTGGATGGAAGCCATCTTAATTTACTTGGCAATTCACAGTTCCCTCCTGGTTTGTGTACTTCTAGCGATTCTATTTTCACAGCATAGCTAAATACAAAATGTAATATTAGGTCTATACATAGTAACTTCTTGTGGTAGTAATAACATTACGTTTTTATACTCCATGTTCCTCAATGATTGGATGAAAATGGCATTGTTGTTTTGCATAATACAATTTTTAATTTGAAGTTTTGTTGGTTGGTGTGGTCTAGCCTGTTCATTTGTTCTGGAAAGTTAGCAATTATGTATCTGTATACTTTGTATTTAATGAACATACAGTTGATGTGTATTATTTCATGCACATTTCCCCTCTATGGTTTAGCTGATGGAGAAACATTTTAAGAAGACTGTAATTCCTTATGATGATTTGGATCAAGAAATGAGAAGTCCCGACATTCATATTGTCATCTTTAGAACACTGGAATTACAAACAGAATAAGTAATCCTTTATTTCACTCTGTGTTCAATTCTGAATCAAATTAAGACTTTGCTAAAGTTAATTCTTACCCTTAAGTGTTTTACAGCAATTATCTATACTTATGTCACTAGCTGATGCTAATGTGATATAAAGTCTATGAACATTTTGTGACATACATACGTAGGGTATGTGAAGAATGACAGCACTAAGTCTTGTTTATTTTGTTGCCATATTCTAGTGAATTCTCTCAGTAGTAACTCCTTATACCACATTCCCATTCATCTCTATAGACTCTTCTGTGCCTGATAGTTTTGAAGTAACTCCATAGACCTGGTTCTTTTCCATATCTTCTTCACAAAAATTATGATTTTTTTCCGGTATAAATTTTCTTTACAAAATACCACTAGCACTTTCTTTTAATGTCAGATGTTGCATGTAGTAGTTTAATCAGCAGTAGCTGTTTTAGTGATATAATAAATGCTTTTTGTTCATTATCTTTCTGTTCTTGTTGTGTTTTATTTCATAATAGGAAGTAGAATAAGAGTCACCATAGCTAACAGCTGCTGCCAGAAGTGATACTAGCAAACTGTTGAATTGATTCCTTAATCATCAGCTTCTAAAATATGTAGATAATAGGACAGTCGAAGACAGAGGCAAATTAGTATCTGGAGATTGTAACTACATTAGCTAAACTAATTAATACTTTGAAATAGTTATAATATTAGCAAGTGTCATTCTGTCACAAGTCTAATGGCGAGAGCCAATCACATACATGCTGATTTTTTTTTGGCATGCAGTGACCGTTTAATTGCTAATTGTTTGATTGATGAATGAGCTTTTTCTTCTGGGTGCTAATGATACATTGTAGCAGTTCGATTGAGATTCTTTAAATCATACAAGCCTTTTTGTGTTTGCAGGACTGGGTGCTATTTATAGTGATGGTGTGTATGCAATCTACTAATGGATATTGAGGAATATTGTGTTGTGTGTTAGCTAATGAAGATGATCTAAGTGGCTAAGTGCTATATGTAATGAAAGTGTTCTTGCTCATTCCCTGTTGTCACTAGGTCCGCCACAACATGAACATTCTCAAGTTAAGCTGAGCAGTGGGAAGATGGGCAAACATTTATTAAGACAAGCTAGCTAGCTGAATATTTCCAAAGGAACATTTGTAGTAAAATTTATTTTTAGGGAGGGTTAAGGACTTTTTAGATTATTTTTATTATTTTGTATTATATTATTATTATTACTAGCAAGTACCCAGCCACACTGTGGCACTTGATGTATTGCAAAGTAAGAATGCAGTAGCATTAGCTTTTTTATTTTATTTATTTATCATTCTCTATTATTGGTAAGGTTACATCAGTTTCCCTCTCCTTCTCTTGTTTTTTCCTGAACTACCTCAGCTTTTAATCTTACCTTCCTCCTTTCCTTTCTTCACATCTTTCTTGTTGAGTCATGGAGTCCCTTCTCCTCCTTTCTCTATTTCTCCTGCTTCTGAATCTCTCTGTCCTTCCATCATGATTGCAGACTTAGGCTTTACGTAACTGTTGCCTTCTCTTTCATACTTTTGCCGAAAGAGAAGGCAACAGTTACGCAAAGCCTAAGTCTGCAATCATGATAGAAGGACAGAGAGATTCAGAAGCAGGATATAATACACCTGTGTGTCAGTAATGACAATGGTTACCGACAGCGGTGTGTGTATTCATGAATAATTCATGAGCTTAAACAGTTTCTTACAATTTCGCCTTCATCTGAATGGGTAAAGTGTAGTCACATTCAGTAGAAGGAAAAGTGGATGGAATCGGCGAGGTAAGGCAGTGTAGGTTTAAAATGGAAGGGAAGAGAAGGCAAAAAGGCGAGCAATTTGTATAACTAAAAAGCGGGTGGAATCGACGAGTAAAGGTGGGGGTTAGTTTTCAAAAGAAAGGCTAAAGTACGAAATAAAAGACAAAAGTTTCTCAAAAGGACAGAAATTCAGAAGCAGGAGAGATAGACAAAGTAAAAGGGGTCTCCATGACTCAAGAAGAAGAGCTGCAGTTAGGAGCGGTGGGGTAGAAGAAAAACTCAGATAGTTCGGAAAAAAGAGTGTAGGAGAGGGAAACTTATGTAACCTTTACTTTGCAATACGTCAAGCGCCACTATATGTGGCGGGGTACTTGCTAGTTCCTCAGCGTGCATGCGAGAGAGGGTTATAGTAGTCGTCCTGTCTGTTTGTCTGTCTGTCTGGCTGTCACACTCTGATTTTGGAGATTACTGACAATTAACAGTTAATATAGGCATTAACTTACTCAGGACGCCACCGGGAATCGAACCCAGGACCACTTGTATAGCGCACAAGCACTCTGCCACTGATCTACGACAACCACCCGGCGAACAAACACTCCAATTCTGTATTTATACTGTTAATTATTCATTGAATTTTTTACTCCTCTGGCATAACACTAACATACTAAATGATCTAGTGAATAATTTGCAAGAGTTAAAACAAAAACAAAAACATGATTGTAGATAGTTACTAGCTAATAATGAAACCAATAGGATTACGTACTTCTAATACACACACTTTACAACATAAGGCTATATTTTTAATAACAGTGTACTTATACATATATATATTATATATATATATTATATATAATATTATATATATAATTTTTACATTGTTTCCATCTTCTTCTGGATTCTCCCAGTAGTAACTCCATACACCACGTTATCATTCATCTTTATATTCTCTTCTTCACCAGTTCTGTTCCTTGAAGTTATTCCATAGACCTCATTGTTTTCCATCCTTATCTCATTATTTTCTTCGGAGGAAGTAATGTAACTTTTCTTACCTGTATTAATATGTTAAGTCATCAATAGAATATAACGTTTTGCAAACAGCGACCACACCCTCTTTTCACTAATTAATTGAAACATCAACTGGAAGATGAATTGTTTAATCTTCTACCTCTTCTCTTCTTGTAGTGTTTTACAGCATGATAGGATAGTAGAACAGCAGTTACCATGGCAATAGTCACAAAAATTGCAGTAATAGAAAGTGATATCAATAAAGTCAATGAATTGATTCCAACATCATCAGCTAGAATGAGACAAAAATAAAAATTGAACTAATTTGTGTCATCTTTATGCAATATAATCTGTAGCTAGACTAATCAAGTCATAAACTAACTATGTGGCATAATGTGCAGTAAAGACTAGGAGTGCTCATGGAATCATTTATTGATATTTACATTTTTTGGTAAAATTGTTTAGGTTAAATCAAATACTGTGAACTAATTGCACTGAATTCCTGGATATTTTCTTATCACTAGATTGATAGGAGATTATAATGACTCCTGAATGATAGAAGTACCTACTTGTGTATATTAGGCTAACCTATTGCTCAATGCAGACCTTAAATCTGTTTCTCTAAATAAATAAATGTAAATGAATTTGTTTTCAGTTGTTTCACTGTTTAGATTGAGTAATCAGAAGCTTGCTGAAATGCACACACAAAAAATGATGTAATTAAAATTATGCTTTTTTAATTGTAAGATTTATGACAGGGCATATGTATGCATTTGTTATGGGATGTTTTGTATAAATATTAACAGGCTAATTTTAGTACTTGAACATTTACAGTTGTAAGATGCTCATTTATGCAAAGTTTTAAATGGTGATTATAGCATAGCTCAGGTAGTTCTGTTCATTTAGTGAATAGGAAGATTAATTTCAAATTTACTCTTTTACATTAGTCAATTAATTTGAAGTAATGATAGCATAAGCAATTAGGTGTAACTTTTAATTTGTTACTGAATGTATGAACAGAAAAAGAATGCAACCAGTTCCACAAGGAAACTCACACAGGTTGCTTATAAAATGAATATAGTTGAAGGATCTTGCAAACTAGCTGAATATGTTTGAATTATTGTACTATGATAACAACTACTGAATAATGAGCACATGTTATACATAGACAACTACTATACACAGCTATGATTCTTACCTTTGCAGATAAATCTCCACAAATATTGAGTTGAATTCTTGGATGTGTCTATTTCGAAGAATTCGGCCTCTTGTCCCACAGTAATTGTTTGTGCATGACCGGGAGGTAGGATTCTGTTTTGTATAGAGTTTGCTGTGTAATAGCTGACTAAGCAATTCTTGTCCACTTCAGTTCCACATGATATAGTTACACTATTATTGTCATTTTTACTCACATCAGCAATGTTTGTGTCTAAGAATAAAAAATTTTTTACTTGAATAGTTTTATTTTCATAAAACACAAAATGCCATGTTTTTTTTTTTTACTTTAAGGATTGACTAACTAGCAATATACTGGCTGATTGCTTATTGCTAAAAGCCAAAAAAGCTTTGTGATTTTAAGAGAAAAAAATGTACCTCAAGTGCATTTGAAGGGCATATGTACAATCTATACGTATAATTATGTTGAACATATAGCTACCACCAATTTTCAATTGTCCGCCCGCTTCGCTCACTCACCAACAATATCCTCAATTTTCAATTGTGTTACCCTTGATAGTGTCTCGCTTTACTCACTTGCCAAAAGCTTAAATGCTTTGGTTTAAACGTGTCAGATAGACACCACAGTTAGATACGTTACAGAATAGTGCATTATAAGAATGAGTAATGCTTCATGATGCATGCTATCTCAAACTTAGACAACCATGATGCATTAGCCAAAATTCCTTTATTCATTTATTTTATAAATTCCTGTTATAATTAACTTTAAAAGCATAAATATATAACTTATTGCCAATAAATTGGCATTCAAGCAACAATAGACCATAATTAACTACATATGTCACGTACATTATAGTGCTTGTCTGATTTATAAATAGCAATGAATGTATGATATTAATATATTCATTTTTACTCACCTAAAGTACCAGATATTGTTAGAGAACTAGTAGTAGTAGCTGTGTCACAGGTAGCCATTACTGTCAGCTCATACCACCTGACATTCCAGTGGTGTTCAGGAGTGAAATATACTGAGCATTCATTAGTCATACACTCACTACTAGTCAATTGTGTTCTCCATAAAACTTCATCACCATTAGAAATATTAACGGAATACTGAGTAAGAATAGGATACGGACATTGTAGAACCTGTATAATAAAATGTAAAAATTATATCCATTTTATTTTTAGAATTTCTGCGTATACTACTACTCAAGTTACATAGCTATATCTAGTGGTGACCAGCATATATATAGTTAATGTTAACACCACACACTTAAAATGGTTCAATAATATATAGTTCAGAGCGTGACATGTAGTAGACAGACAAGATGACTACAGCAACCTTTTCACGCATGTGTGCTGTGGGCTAATGACTCACCTGATTCTGCCATTTGGTTACCACTTTGGATAATTTCTTACTGTCTCCATAGAAGTTTGCAGTTGCTATTAAATGCAATGTACTCAAGCTGTTCATTTCTGAAATCAATACAATTTTTTTTATTTATAGACAACAAAATTGGATTATATATAGATTAAAGATTAAAGTAATATTCATGGTAGTAATTCTGGTTAGCTTAAATTAACAAGTATAGATGTAGAGATAATAGACAGAATTTTAACGAGAAGCACAGTTTAAATTAAATTTTAGCTTTTCTTTTTACTATTTTGACCTAAACTTCATAACAGTTCATAATAACAACAACTGTGAAATCATTATGTCACTTTTATTATATTCTCTTACCCAACAATTTCAAATTGTCCACAGGTATGGCACTACTCCTCATTGATGTTGTCCCACAAGTAATATTCTGTCCTTGAAATGGAACGAGTTCATTCAAGTTTGTTGATAGAATAAAATTGAAAAAGTTGAAAGTAGAAGTGAAATTAGCATGTGATATTTGTGCAGTAGCATTAATAGACTCAGTCATGACCTCTTTTGGATATACATCTGTCAGGATAAAGTTGTATTGAGCTAGGTCAGTGTCTCCAGCAAACCAACTGATTCTTGGACTATTGAACTCCAGAGCATTGCATGTGAGAGTAACCTCACGAGGACATTGTGGTCCTGATAACCCGAGCCATCTATACTCTACTTCTGGGATGCCTAATACTGAGTGTAATAATAGGAACATTCACATCAACAATAGTAATATCTTCTTAGAGTTCTGAACATTGCAATGCATAATTCCAAGCATCATGCAATGAAAATAGATGTGTTGTTACAAGTACAATGAGAAAAGTATCAAGAGTCACCATTTTTAACGTACTAAGAAAGTTATTAACCCTCAGCGTGAATATGCGAGAGTTATAGTAGTCTCTTTGTCATACATTCTATGTCTGTCTGTCTGTCTGTCACTCTGTCAACAGCAGATCTTGAAGACGGTGGACTTTTTATGCCTTGAAAGAAGAGGACACAGACTAGAGGACTATTTTAAGTCCCTTGAATTTGCCGCTATTTTTATTTCAGCCATAATATTTCAGCCATAATTTTGAGAAAACAAGAGATAAGACATATGCTATGGTAAGACAGCCACACCCATTCATTCCTTTAAATCACCTGCATTTAGAATCACGTGCACTCGCATGAGCGTACAGTATTTACTGTGCATAGTTCATAGTTCCAGTGCTGATTTTTTTTCCTCTGGTGTATTTTACATGACAAAGTCTCATCTGTTACTGAAGGTGTGATTTTTCATCAACTGTAAGAATGCTTGCTCTCCAAAAAAAAGTGTGCAACGTGCATGTTCCTGCGGTTACCACACATATAAACTTAATTGGTTGCTGAAAAGCCACACATCAGCATGTAGCATAAATTTCTTTACACTGTTAGACTAAAGTTGTCCACTAAGCCATAGCTAGCATAATTATACAGCTAGTTAATATGTTAAAAAGTTATAGTCATAAATAGAAAAAATAAAACCATGTAAGCTGAAAATTAAAGAACTGTTTTATTCAACAGTAGTGACTTGGTTTGCAAATTATATTGCATTTTTTTAACAATCTAAATAATGCCGAGGGTAGCACTCTTAGAGCTCGAGTTATATTATGTATAAAAGAAATTCCTTACCTAATATTTCAGATGACTTCATTGAAAAAAATATACAGAAAAAGAATAGGAAATTATAACTTTTCATTTTTGATTTCTATGAAAAAGCTGCTTACAGTTTTGTTTAAGTATGCCCTCAGTGTTGATATAAATATAATTTGGGAAAGATACATAATCTAATCTAGCTAATTCTAAACCTTAGTGACAAAAACAAGTATCATGTCCAGCTATTAGGTAATATTAATTTATTTGTAGTGCCAGGCTTCAAAAGTCCCAAAAAAATCAGTAGTAAATACAAATTGAGGCAATACTGCATATACATTAATAAATTAAAGTGCAAATAAACTGTAGCACCAAAAAGGTGCAAACCCTCAGCGCTACTAAACACTTACCCAGCCAATACAAAATAATCTCAGAACAAAGGAACAAGCAATCAATTAGCTATTTTAATCAGTCATCAATATAGCTCTAGCAATGAAAATGGAAATGCTGTCTTAAGAGAAGGAGCTAAACATGCCAGAAACACTCACCGGTTTATTTGCTCACGTGATTATGACGTGATGCTAGGGGGCATGACCAACAAAAGCGGGTAGCTACATGGAGCTGGGAAGCATCGCGTTTTCTCAACAATGGGACACTTTCTTTGAATACTTCTCCTGATGTCTTGAAACAGAACATGCACAGTGCACAGGAAATGAGGTAAGAAGACTGATATCCCAATTTATTCATGTTATACATGACACTAATTTTACAATCAGAAGTAGACAGGTTTTGACTGTTAATTCTCTGTCAGTAAGATTCAAAATCTGATTATGCTAATCATTCGGAATATATAATATATAACTAAAATCTTTATTTTCAAGTAAATGACCAAATCAAAGAAGCTAAATGTGGAGTTTAAATGCTACTTCTCATTAATTTTTTTCTTAATCTCTACAGATCTTGTTATTAAACTGAAATTATTTATCATTAGAACTATGTCAATAATATGATTGCTAGTTGATATTGTTTTTATCATGATGAATGTGGTACAGGAATGATTGGGAAAAGAATGAAGGAAATGTTTATGTTATGAAAGAAACAACAATATGGAGGAATCGAAATGAAGCTTTGATAGATAGTGGAGACTTTGGGAACTGGGGAAGTAAAACCAAAGAAGGGTTTGAAATGTAATAAGTGAATGGAAGTTATATTGAATTGAAATAATACAGCTAGGAATACACACAAACATACACACACATGCAGGCTAAAATTGAATATCAATTCACAGTGATTATATTCACATTAATCCCAAGTTTGCATTTATCGATGTTAGTTTCATACAAATCTGTTTTTGGGAAGAAATATACGGAAACTAAATTTTGTTGAGTGTTTTCAGTAGCAATAAATCGTGCTTTTTTGTTAGTGTAAACCACAACTCAGAAAGAATTGTAACAATAACTATGTTGTAAGTCTGATATGGGGTGAAGTACTTGGTACTCGTGCTTAAGCACACTTAAGTACAGGTCATAAAATACTCGTGAAATTAGTAAAAATACTTGTACTGTATTTAAGCACTTCCTATTTTTACCACTACTTCTACATACTTTGAAGTACTTTAAAGTACATGTAAATAGTCTCATAATGCGTAATTAGTTCATTCAGCAAGCAGTCACTACAACTGCTAGTGATGCCATCATCTTCTTACCAGCTCCATTAAGATATCAGGTGTCCTCCATTTTTATTCTGAAAGGCAGACAGTGACACACAGAAACAGATTTTTTTAAACCTTATTCAACAGAAAGAACCAAGTTAATTGACTTCTGAAAGTATTCTTCCCCAGGCGTCACTTCCACAAAGTCAATGAAGTGCATATTACGTTTAGCCCAGTTCAGAAAAAAACCTAATCACATGTATTTCATTTGGTACTTAAGTACAAGACCAATGTACTCGTACTTTTTTTTATGTCAGATTTCACATGTAGTAGTTTAAACTAGTAATGTGCTTCAGTGCAGATAGCGAGCGAACTGGTCTGACTGAAATTTAAATTTGAATTTTTTGTTAAGTTAAATTTTTTAGTTTAGCAACACACTGCACTTTTATACATACTTGAATATACCATCTTATATTCTCTTCGTGACTTGACTATTGGACAAAGGATTTTCAAGGTGTATGCAATCAGATTTCCAAGGATGATACAGGTAAGGATCGTTAAAAGCCAAATTACGCTCCGTTCAAAATGCTCTGTTATACGAGAGATCTGGTAGATGTAGCATTAGTTTCCATGAAAAAGGTTGAAAATGGCCACCATGAAGAACTCATTTTCTAGCACTGTAAAAACATCGATGGCTGCAATCATACACTTCCTAGAATCTGTTAACTCAGCTCATTTACATATATTTTAAACTATTAGCTATAGCTTACAGCTAATCTAGCTACCTTCTTCACAAAATCTGGCAATTAGTGAAGACTTCCCAAGCTGGCAAATGCCTCTCCACTAACTTATAATACCAGGAGGAAAACGTAACATATTGCAGTGCAGCTCAACACAACGCGAGCCATATCGCCACAGCAAATCGACCACTTACCATGACCACGCCTATCCACCACATACCGCGAGTGACGACGTTTACCTATGCTAACTTACTCTCCTTAGTCGCTTCCACGTTATGGCATTTAGCTAGGGGGACAGCACGACACCTCCACCACGCCTGACAGCTAGATTTCGATCTTAACAGGTAAGCTTTTATATAGTTTTTAGTTATTTATGACGATCCTTACGACTGTGAGTTAACTGCACTCAATGGGGAATCCCCACCCGCGCGGACAAGCCTTTCATGACGTCAAAACCGCTACATTCCTTGAGCCGCAACGCGGATTTTTGGAGATCTGCTGTTACTACAGTTGATTTTTCTTTGCAACAAGTGAGTCAACCGCTCCCAATCTTTGCACCAAGTTAGTGGAGACATAGATAAGTAATATTAAGTAAGTTTCAACATTAAATATTTCATATATATGAATTGCAGTCTCCAAACTATGAAACTCACCAAAGTTGTCCAAAATTGGCGATATATTGCACTACTGAGCAAAATATAAGTGGTCAATCCATATGCAGAGCCCTTCATTCCAAAATTTGGTCTTTTAAGAACTAAATAAGTTCATAATAGACCTTAACTCCATGGATCTGAAAAATGCCAGCTTAAAGCAATTTGACACTCAAGTGAAAAAAATGCATGTTAATTCACACCTTATAAATTAAGTACATGATGTGTTGTGAAAATTTTAAACCACATGTGTGATGAGTAGAGATGTCTTCATGTCTGTACCAAGTTTAGAGCCAGTAGAACCTGTACTTTGGAAGAAAATAACAAAAGATTCAGAAATGGACAAGAAAAACAAAGTTCTACTTTTTAAGCCTGTTGCACTGTAACTACTGAGCAAATACCACGAGATCATAGCTATATGGTCGAACAGCAAATCTGCAAGCTTCACACACTTTGTAATTTGATTGTGTACAAAAAACTCTGTAATCACTGCAAATACACACTCTATCTCATTTAACTTCAAAATGCTTTAAAATACTGTCACTTGCTGAGCCGCACACACATGCACAAACACACCTTACACACACACACACACACACACTTACAGACATGCACAAACACATGTTACACACATACTGACACACACATGCACAAACACACTCACACACATGCACAAACACATGTTACACACACTCACACACATACACAAACACAGATTACACACAAATGTACACACTTACACACACACATGAATAGACACACACACATACACAAGTATCACACTCATCTCATTCTCTCATCTCATACAATAGATACTTTTTAATACAAAACCCCACTATATTGTTTTAATATACGACAGATGTGGGGCAAAATACTTTGAAAATGATTTGAGTACTTTAAGACTAAAGTGGATATGAGTACAAATACCTAAATTTGGTTTTATGACCTGTACTTAAGTGTACTTAAGCATGAGTACCAAGTACTTCAACCCATATCAGAGATACAACAGTTATTGATATAATTCTTTCTAAGTTGTGGTTTACACGAACATCATCCTCTCATTTGAAAAAAAACACAATTTTATCGCTAACGAAAACATTCAACAAAATTTAGTTTCAGTATCAGTTGGTTTGCTGGAGACACTGTCCTAGCTGAATACAACTATATTGCAACTTATGTATATCCAGTACCAGTCATGACTGAGTCTATTAATGGTGTAGCACAAATATCACATGCTAATTTCACTACTACTTTCAACTATTTCAATTTCACTCTATCAGTGAACATAACTGAGCTCCTTCCATTTGAAGGACAGAATCTTTTCTGTGGGATAACATCAATGAGGAGTAATGTCGTGCCTGTGGACAATTTAATACTGTTAGGTAAGAAAATTTCACAAATTTGTATGATCTGAACAGTTCTTATGAACAATTATGAAGTTTATATCTGAATATTATGATATACAGACCATGCAACCTGGCTATGTTTAAACTGAATGAACAATTATTGGTATTTCTATTCCGTGTTATCAACTCACGGGAAGGGATATAAGTAGCATGATAGGAATAACCACCACCACAAGCCTCAGAGTACAATCAATACATGCAAGTGTGGGTGGAGCTTTGTTGGATATATCTAAATGTGTTGTGTGGTTGTGTAATTTAGACTGATAAAAACTGATGTTTCTTTAATTGTAAACCTGTCTCGCTATCTGCACTGGAGCACATTACTAGTTTAAACTACTACATGTGAAATCTGACATAAAAAAAAAGTACGAGTACATTGGTCTTGTACTTAAGTACCAAATGAAATATTATGTGATTGGAAGACTTAACTGCAAAAGTCTCTCCCATTATGTCTCCGTAGCTCTTTGCCGTTTTTTCTTTTCCTTGCATAATTTCAAAGTCTTTTCTCCCGAGTTTGTTGCACCCGCGCTAATGTTTACGTTTTTAAGTAGTCTCCCGGGATGGACACGCATTTGACCATTTTGAACTTTGCCACATATATAAAATCTCAATTGAGACTTGTTAGTGAGAGTCTCGCTTCGCTCACCTAATTAGCAATAGCAGTAGTACTAGCTGTTTTAGTGACATAATATTATATTTGGCATTTGTTGATTACTTTCTATTCTTGTTGTGTTTATTGCATAGTAGTGAAGTAGAATAAGAGTCACCATAGCTAACAGCTATAGCCAGAAGTGATACTAGCAAAGCTGTTGAATTGATTCCATAATCATCAACTTCTAATATAAGTAGAAAATAGGACAGTCGAAGATAGAGACTGAGTTTCTGGAGTGCTCTTGATTTAAATTATTTTCCTTATTTATATTATCATTATTGTAACCAAATTAGCTAATCTAATTAATACTTTGAAATAGCGATAACATTAGCAGGTGTCATTCTGTTACAAGTCTAATGGTGAGAGCCAATTATACCAGATACTTAATATTCATGCTATGATTTTTTTTTTGCCATGCAGTGACGGTTAAGTGCAAATTGTTTTGATTGATGAACAAGCTTTTATAATTTAGTATAGAATGGCTCATTAATTGTTCTTGTTCTGGGTGCTAATGATCCAAGAACATTCTCAATTAGAACTAAGCAGCAGTTGGAAGAAGATGTGCAAACTTTATTAGGACAAGCTAGATGGATATTTCCAAGTGAATATTTGTAGATTTTTTGGGCGGGGTAGGGACTTTTTAGATTATTTTATTATTTTGTATTTTATTATTATTATTATTATTATTATTATTATTATTATTATTATTATTATTATTATTATTATTATTATTATTATTATTATTATTATTATTATTATTATTATTATTATTATTATTATTATTATTATTA
>WLWI01002390.1_pt1 | contig 16212 bp, 15 predicted proteins | sample 6701501 | NCBI WGS metagenome assembly WLWI01 (sample SAMN12718690, study PRJNA515312) | sponge metagenome | isolation source: marine sponge | host: Mycale hentscheli | place: New Zealand: South Island, Marlborough, Capsize Point | collected 2014-11-01
CTTTCCTTCAACGGAGTGACCACCAGACTTGATAGCCACCCAATTGGATTTCTTGGGCTTGTTCCCTCCCCTAATGCCAAGACTCTAGGTTGCAGCATTCCTGCCACCACTAGTGCTCCCTCTACTAGTCTTTACTTGGTCCTTCGACTTAACATTCGTGTGATTGCTACATTGTGGAGGTCTGACAAACTGTAGATTGGTCTGCAATTCATCAACCCTTGCTCAGTCATGGGTAAGCCTATCCTATAGATCGCCTTCATCAGGAACAAGGTCACCTCATTCTTGTATCTAGTACGTATTCATCACAAACTATCAACCCAAGACTTAGCTAACATGTTTGTATCTGTGATACCTCTGGTGTCCTCTTCCCAGTCAATACACAACTTAACCTCCACCTCCCTCTGACTCAAACCCACTTTGTCCAGTAACTTCGACTTCAGTTTATCATACATGTATGTGCATCCCTTCTCACACAGTAGATCCAACACCGAAAATCTTCTTTCTTAACCCAATGTCATGCAACTCGGCTCTAAAGTAAGTGACTGATATCTGCTCCATTTCTGTATGGGAGTATTCTGTCAACCATCATCCCCTTACCTAACACTGTGTTCTTTCGTGCATCCCTTTCTTTCTTCATTCCAGACAACAGTCCTTGTACCATCATTAATATTTTATCAACCCTATCATCACTGGAACTTCCAGCCTCATATGGTTCTGACAGATTTTCTTCATCACTCACTTCCCCCTCTTTTTCCAGTCTACTACCTCTCTCAACCTCTCTATAACCTAACCCACTAGTTAAAGCATCACCTTGTTCACCACACATTCGGACACTACTTCTAGCAACACCCAAATCACTATGATCAACAACACTTTTAATGAGCTCAGCACCCTCACTGGTACTTACACTTGGCACTTTATCTTTCACACGATGTTAGCAGGCTCTATCCAACCGTGTTCTACCCAAAATCTACAGCCTACAGAAACACAAAAGCAAAAAAAAAAAAAAAAAAGCAAAAGCAAAAATTAAACAACACGTGGTACAGGCACTAAATAGAAACAAAGACACAGAACACAAACAGTTTGTAGAGTCGCGAGTTGCCGGTAGTACACCATGGAAGACGCCTCTATGACAATCCTCGTAGTACCACTGCCGCCAACTGTAAGACCGATACTGTGAGGACAAGAAAACTGCTGCCTTAACTGTAGGAACAACCTCAGGCTAGCAGAAATTTGCCACCACAATCCGTAGCGTTGCCGGTATCCCGCAGGTATGCCTAGACTCTAAATATTATTTTAAAGTTAACTTTTAATTTAAAGTCTAAGATGTTGGTCCGGTACACAGCTAGCTAAAGCAAAATTAACAGACTTAAACAACATGAGGTACCACAAACCATTAAAGTCCAAACTCGAGCCAACTATGCAAGTGCACATCACTGACTCACGTTCTGTTCAGTTCGTTCGATACTTTACCAAACAAGCATACACAATAACTTACACACACTTACACATAACTTACATACACAATAACTATTACAACTTAAATATGTGAAACAAATACTAAATGAAGCCAATTCTTCAGTCCACTTTGTCCTCCTCTTTTCATTTCTTTTCTCTTCTAAAGACATCAGAGGGCAGCCCCACAGACCATTTGATAGACGATCATATGCTCACAAGGGTGTCATAACCTCGACCTGGTACAGGTAATTTTATTCACTGAGTGATGCCGAGGACACTCCTTTACGGTATGATAATTTTATAGCTTGGAGTAAGTGACATAGTTCTAGCTTCTACAGCCTAATAATGTGTTGCATATACCTAGCCTAATAAAATTCACCTGATAATGCCTTCTTTTGTAAATCTAGATTAATTCCATCCTATCCAACTACCATATTTCAAAATGCTGATTTAAATAATGGATACTTCATTAACACTTCACAATCAATAATATTTTTGTGAATTTCAATGCAAACTTGAAGCATTACTAGTGTGTCTTGCTTGTTATTGAGTCTATGTTATGGAGTGTAACCTTTCCCTCAATTAGGGACTGAAGTAGCACAAGAGAGTAAATGGGAGAAAAGGGATTGCTTTACCCACTTCTCACCTATTCACTACATAATCCTGCTCACACCACACCTGCTAGTCACCCCCTTCAGCAGCTAAATAAACATTGATCCATTAACAGTCACCCTACCCTCCATTCATTTTGTATCAATATGCGATTTATTTAATTTGTGGAACAGTTACACACACATGTTCATGCAAACACTTCTTTTCCATATATGTATATTTTCTACTCATGCTCACTTTTCCTCATCCCACTACTAAAACTAGAACTTTGCATCATTTCACTTTCTCTGTTTTTTTTATCTCCTTGCTCTATGTTTTTTAAAGATAGCTTTAGTTAAGTTTGACTGAGCTATTTCTGCGCATAGCTGGCATTACAACCCAGCTACAGTGGGCAATCCGTTATTATTAGTGGATTTACACAACAATTGCTGCTTGTGCTGCTCTTGTTGTAGTACATTATATCATTTTAAGATGTAAAAAACAACACTGAATAGAAATTAGCTATTGTGAAAGAAAAATTTAAATTATGAAAAGTTAACTGTTAAAGTGTAACACACAATGTTAGAGTGTAACACACAATGTTAGAGTGTAACACACAATGTTAGAGTGTATCACACAATGTTAGAGTGTAACTCACAATGTTAGAGTGTAACACACAATGTTAGAGTGTAACATACAATGTTAGAGTGTAATACAATGTTACGTAGTACCAAATGCCACACATTCTTATGTATTGAAATTTTTCTTTCAACAAAGAGGTGACGTAGCAATACAGAATGTTAAATAAAGCAACAGAAGCTCCAAACAGGAAGAAAATACAGCCTATCAACAGCCCTCTCATCGAGTATGGAGTCTGTGCAATGATAAACTCTGCACTACTTGAGGTACTGAGATACAAAGACAGACCAAGAATAGCTTTTGGTAAAAGTAGCCATTTATAGTCCAGTTGGACAACATTATTGTGTTTAAGATTGTCATAAGAAGCGTAGAACAAACAGGTATAGTTCTGATTGTGTGTCTTGAACACAGCTGAAGTTTCAATACACAAGAACACTTTCACTCAGAATAAGAATTGCTAAACTAACTTGCAGTCGACTTATACTGCCCATCCTACGTATGTTAATATACTTGTCAATGATAGGATATAATATGAATTCAAAGAAGACTGTGAGTATAACAACTGTGATATAAGAGAAGTCTGAGACAATGATGCGTTCAAAGTAACTTCGTAAATATCTTGATGTCAAACTATTGCTACTATATTCAATAAAAGATTTATCCTGATAGTGAAATATCTGGTGGTGTATCGCAACCTCTCTCCCATAAAAAATTGCTATTAAGATAATAGAAGCGCAAAATAGAATTAAAAGTCGAAAGAAAGTCTTCACATCTTCAACCTGCTCTGTAGTAAATGGTCCTCCATATTTAGTCTTTCCCAGATCTATCCTGGAGTAAGGCTTATCTTCCCAGTATGTGAAGGCACTTCTCAGGCGAGGATGCTTGTTCTTCGCTGCATATCTGAGTACTTGGAAGATGAGCTTCAGTGGATTGCGAGTCACTGGCTCTTTTATTAGCAAGTGATTTAAACTGATATCTGAAATCACTAGGACTGTCATTAAAAATGATACAGTGATTAATGAAACAGGAGTGCTATAACATTTATAGGAACCAATTTGAAAAACCACTGCTACCATAGCAGCTAAAAAACTCATACATATGCACCAGCTGATGTAAGAAATAATCTTGGTTGATGAAGCATCAACCATTTGATCTAATCCCAACTGAATGCTGTTAGCCAGTAATCCTGCCAGACCTACACTTAGGACTCCATTCAGAATAATCTGAGTAACAATATCTGCAATGTGGGGAGGTTGCCACAGATAGTTCTGTATCACGTAATAAGTATTGAGGGCAATAGTTCCTACCCAGGCAATTCTACTGCTGTATCGTATGCATCGATACCTTCCAATATACACATCTGCCAGCCAACCAGATATGACACACCCACCAAAACAAATGGCTAGAAAATATCTGCGATTACCACCAGTAGAAAAGTGGAGGAAGAAAAGGGCATAGTAAGTTATAATAATCCACAGAAGAATCAAGAAAGGGCTCTTAGTTTTACTACCTCGCAACATAGAAAATTTGCAATAAAGTAACGAACTTGCAAATTTAGAAAAGATCTTCATCATCAACTTTAGTTACAATATGACCATCTATCGAAATATTTTGCTTGAGTAAATCACAAATAGATTCACTTTTATGGATTGAGCTATCAGATGTTTTTAAAAACCACATTGTTTGTCCCAATTGCCAAAAGTTTATCTGCAATGAGACTTGTATATCTAAAATGAAACTGAAAATCATTGTGAATGATTGCTATATACACTAGCTATTAACTATTACAATATAATCTCCTTCCAGAATAACAAGCAATCTGTTAGTTATTTTAGTGAGGCATCAAAATATCTGACCAATGAAAATGGTACATGGAAACGCTATCTTCATAAGAAAAGAAGCTAAACTAGCCAGAAACACTCACTGATACGCATTTTCAACGCGAAACTTCACTTCTTTCAACTTCGTTAACTTCCCTGAGCTTAAACTAAACTACACCGCTGGCTGCAAGAAGTAATAATTTGCTCACCTGATTATGACGTGACGCTAGGGGGTATTGCCCATAAATGCTGGTACATACCGCGGAGCTGAAAGCTTCGCGTTTTCTCAACGATTAGCCCGAAATAAAAAAAAAGTAGCACAATAAAAGGTCTTAAATCTTCGTCCTGAGTAATTTCATACCTAAATCAGCTGTTAATTGTCAGTATTCTCCAAAATCAGAGCGTGACAGACAGACAGACAGACAAACAGACAGGACGACTACTATAACCCTCTTGCTCATGCGCGATGAGGGTTAATAACAACAATTTTGGTAATCGTTTGATTTTAACTTCTAATAAACAAGTCTTTTTTTTTTGTAAAGGGATTCAATGCCATAGTAACCACTCCCATAACCGTTTGAATTGAAGAAAAAAAAGCAACAAAAACAAATCATATCATTTAAACGTTTTCTTTGTGATATTCTTAGTAGTAATTGTACTTTCACACAACTGAACATACCTACACAAGATTTACCTATGTAGTTAGTCTAGTGGATAATGAATTTTCTAGTAAATAGTGTTGGTAGGGCTTATAACTATGACAAATAGTGTATTAACTTACCACCTTCACTAAGTTGGAAGTGCTGTAAGTTTTTGAGTTTTAACTGCAACTGCAGAAGAATTCAAAGCGGTAAACAATTCAATTTCTAAGATGATATGGGTAATGATCGATAAATCAGAGGATTCTGTGTAGGGCAGTTTGGGACGGGTTGAACACAGAGCTAACACAAAAATATGCGAGGGTCAAAGTACAAAATAACAAAAAGGATTATATAGCTGTTGACTATTATTACAGCAAATAATACAGAACTACTCTCTTACCTTAATTTCCTGAGTAGTGATAAGTCCGTAGTATCAAACAAAAGCCATTCTGACTACCCACTACTATCATCAGTTAATCCTGCGGCATGTACCCTATAACTAATGTTGTTTTGGTTAACTAAAACTATAACTAAAACCCCTTAGTTTTAAGGTATTTCAATATTAGTAATTTAAACTAAAATTAGGTAGCAGTGATCAACAAAAAAACTAAAACTAATAGTATCATTAAAACAGAAATCTGGGTAATACTAAAACTAGCTAGCTACTTCCTTAAGAGAATTAAAAAAACCAAAACTATTAAAAAATCATCAAAAAAAACTAAAACTATTAGTATCATTCAAACAAAAATTTAAGGAATTCTAAAACTACTTCCTGAAGAGAATTAAAAAAAATCAAAACTACCAAAAACCAAATTTATTTATTTTAACCTTGACCTCAGCAATCAAATGCTAGCCAACCCTTTACCTTCTGCCTGTCTACTCAAATGCTGAGTCAGCTCATAAGTAGACTCGCGTGTCGTGAAAGAGAAATATTATTATTACTGTAATATATCTCTGGTCGTGGCCACATTGGTAGTGCTTCCACTGCTCCCCGTCTAGTAGATTAAGCTATGGATGAAGGTGGTCCTTCCACTCCAGGTACTTCATTTGTAGCATCTGCTTCACCATCACCAGGCTCATCTGTCAGCCAAATGTGTAGTGTCACGGGTCGACCTCAGAAGAGCCAGGTATGGCAATACTTTGAATATTGTAGCACACTAAATAAGAGTCTGTCAAGTGCTGAAAGGTATAGGCAGTGAGTCTAACCGAAGTAGTATTTGTGGGAGAGAAATACAGGGAAAATTTCCAACTAATTTGAAGCAGCACTTAAAGAAGTGTCATAATGAAGTGTATTTGGAATTATTAAAGAAAGAAGAAGAATTGAAAGTAAAAAAAGAAAAGAAGGCGGAAGTTTTAAAAAGATCTTTGCTAAAAGTTAGTCAGCAAATGACCCTGGTTCAGTCACTGAAGTCTAAATCTGTATATTCAAAAGATAATCCTCAGTTTAAGCTTATCACTAGAAAGCTAGCAATTTTTATTGGAACTTCTAATGTAGCCAATAGTATTGTAGAGAATATGGAATTTTGTGATCTTCTTCATGCAGCTGATTCTCGGTATACAGTACCAAGTCGAACTGTTATAGCCAGAGAGCTGGAAGATATATATATAGAAATGAAGGCGAAAATTAGCGCTTACATTCAGGAATGTCGTAAGATTAGTGTTTGTGCTGATATCTGGACCAAGAAAGGTATGTCTTCCTCATACTTGGGTGTGACAGGGCATTTCTTTCCTCAAAAAGATCAACGTAAGCATTGTGTAACTTTAGCTGTACGTCGAATGCCTATTAGCCACACAGCTTACAATATTCGTCAAATTATTGATCAAGTGTTCATGGAATGGGATATTTCTGGCAGTAAAATATCAGCAGTCCTTACGGACAATGGTAGCAATATGATTGCAGCCTTCAAGTTGCATTTTTGTTCAGCACTTGACAGACACTCTTAGATGAGCCTGGTGATGGTGAAGCAGATGCTAGAAATGAAGTACCTGGAGTGGAAGGACCACCTTCATCCATAGCTTAATCTAGTAGACGGGGAGCAGTGGAAACACTACCAATGTGGCCACGACCAGAGATATATTACAGTAATATTTCTCTTTCACGACACACGAGTCTACTTATGAGCTGACTCAGCATTTGAGTAGACAGGCCGAAGGTAAAGGGTTGGCTAGCATTTGATTGCTGAGGTCAAGGTTCAAAAATAAATAAATTTGGTTTTTGGTAGTTTTGATTTTTTTTATTCTCTTCAGGAAGTAGTTTTAGTATTCCTTAATTTTTTGTTTGAATGATACTAATAGTTTTAGTTTTTTTGATGATTTTTTAATAGTTTTTTTTTTATTCTTTTAAGGAAGTAGTTTTAGTATTACCCAGATTTCTGTTTTAATGATACTATTAGTTTTAGTTTTTTTTGTTGATCACTGCTACCTAATTTTAGTTTAAATTACTAATATTGAAATACCTTAAAACTAAGGGGTTTTAGTTATAGTTTTAGTTAACCAAAACAACATTGCACGTAAGTAATAAAAAGTTATGAGCATCATAACAGAAGGGAAAAAAAACCATAACAAAAAAAAAGGGATTAAAGAGAGGAAAAAGGAGAGTTTTGTTCATCGTTGATGTGCAGCTGAATTCAACTGCGTACTGTCGGAGTACTACTAGATACTACTGAGGGTCATCTTCAATCAACACATACTGTGGTACACACACACACACACACACACTGCAGTAATAGGAATAGACCGATTCTACTATGTATACTACTCATAAAAATAAAGAATAGTGAGCTATTGCACAGCTACTTTTTTTGAATTTGAAAACAAGGAGCTAGAGGTCAAAGGGCATGCCGGGGTCTTTCCCTTAATACTTGGACCTTCAGAAGGAGTTCAAAAAGTGGTAAACAAGGCCAGAGTTCATGTATGGAGAATTGCATTGAATTATAAATGGCTACAACAATAACATTATGGCTGTACAGTTACCACAATTTCAGGAAAAAAAGTTAAAAAAAAAATTGGTTGAGTAAATAAACTGATTTTTTTTAAACAACCATGAACCTGTAAAAAAATGCATGATAAGTGACAGACATTCACTATCAGTAAACAGTAATTTGAATTGATAGCCATCATTGCGTGCCAAAACAGAACAAAAATCAAACAAACAAACACAAAAACAATAAACAAAGAAAAGAAAAAAAAAGAAGTCAAATATGTAAAAGACATAAACATGCTGGAAATACACTTACGGGGTATCAAACATCATTTTACAAAGTTCACTCAATCTTTCCCCACGCAAAGTCTCCTTCCCAAAGAATAGCCAATTTAAATAAAGCACCAAAGGTGCGAACTCTCAGTGCTACTTAAAATAGCTAGGTGTTACAAAAAATAATCTCAGACCAAAAGAATAATTTATTGACTATTCTAATCAAGCATCAATATAGCTCGAGCAATGAAAACGGTACATGTAAATGCCATCTTCATAAGAGACAACTCCGCGAGCTTCCAAGCAGAATAAAGTAAGCTACTGCTGGCCATAATAAATTAATTGCTCACGTGACACAACGATAGGGAGCATTACCCAAAAAAGCTAGTACCTAGCTACACGGAGCTGAAAGCTTCACATTTTCTCAAAAATCGGCTTGAAATTAAAAAAAGTGTCACAATGAGAGGTTTTAAATAGTCGTTCTGAGTAATTTCACACCTAAATCAATGATTAATTGTCGGTAATTTCCAAAATCAGAGTGTGACAGACAGACAGGGCGACTACTATAACACTCACGGTCATGCACGCTGAGGGCGCTGATAGCATAATGACAATTGCAGTAACATTAAAGCACAATCTTGTGAATTATTCTTCAAGCCTGACCAAATAATAAAATCTTACATGAAACCCTAGTTCAACTAAAGCTATGCTAATGGTGTGCAATATTTGGAACCTAGTATTTTGTGTCCATGGAAGAAACCTTGAAGATAGTCTTCAGACCAGCTACATACAATATATTCAAAAAATGTCTTGAGACCCTGAAGCTCATCCAGTAGCACACTATTCATAGAAGGTCCCAACCTACTCTGGGTTTTCTACACTGTACTATTTTAATTCTTTATTACTTATCACTAACAAACTGTCACCAAAGCCGTCCCTCTAAATGTTTCACAATGCTGTTGTGCTAATTGAAAAATCATGGTAAATTCCAGGTGATTTGGTATACAATCAATAAAACTTCTAGTGTGTGTGTGTGTGTGTGTGTGTGTGTGTGTGTGTGTGTGTTGTGTGGTATAGTGGGCTCAGAGTCCGCGGTCCTGAGTTCAAGCCCAACTCAGGCAATTTTTCTATCTGATTTTCCATCTGCCTCCCACCAGCCCCACCAGTCCACCCAGCTGTGATTGGGTACCTGGCATTAGCTGGGGTGCAAATTCAAGGCCTTTTCTCATGAAACAGCAATGGTCCAGGTAGGACTTCGGGTGCCCACACCACTTACTGTGAGGAAAGGCCTGTTCTCCTGCGAGTTCCTAGCCCGGCTCAAGGAGCTTTGCTTGCATGGCTCACAGTTCCTGCTTAGTGCACAGGCATCCTGGCTCTGCCAGGTGCGCGTGATCGCCTAGCGGCAGCAAGAGAATTTGCATTTTTTGCATTTGCATTTTGTGTGTGTGTGTGTGTGTGTGTGTGTGTGTGTGTGTTTATTCCACCCTACATATCTTCACAATGATATTATTAGGTTTATTTCACCTGTACCAGCACAAGACTTACATTGTATTCTCTTCGCGACTTGACAAAGGATTTTCAAGGGGTAAGCAATCAAAATTCCTAGGATGATATGGGTAAGAATTGCTAAACCAAAGGATTATATTTAAGCTAACCACCTTTCCAAAATACGCTCCATTCAAAATGCTCTATTGTATTAGAGCTCTAGTAGTTATAGCATTACATTGTATTCTCTGAGTGACTGGACTACTTGGCAGTGAATTTTCAAGAACAAATCTGTTATGTAAGACACATAGCTATGGCAAAAGGTGCATGAACAAAGATAACGTCTCTGGGGTAGGTAGCTGTAAAACCCGAAAAGTGTTGAACTTGACCGGTTGCTATAACTTCAAGGGTAATGTGCTCGGCAATATACCCAGTGAACAAATATGTATGTGTGTATAAAAGTGTGGCATGTTGCTAAAGAATAGCACAAATAATCTAAACAAAAAACAACAAGTTAACTAACAAATGAATATGAGAATCTAGCATTCATTTCAGCCAGACCAGCTTGCTTACCATTTGTGCTGTACCATTTGTGCTGAGAAGCACATCAAGTACAGTAGACCCTCTCGCATATCTGGGCCTCACATAACAGGCTCCCCGCTTCGGGCCCAAAATTAAAATTCAATTAAAATTCAATTGAAGCACATTGCAAGTTTACTTAGCTTGTAGCTGCCAGCTGTTATCACCAGATCTAACTCTACCAGGCTGCTCCCGTTAAGCAGCTAGCTATGGTAAATTCCTGAGCTTGAATGTAATGGGGGTGTTGCCAGTTGGGGCCGTGAGGGTAATTTGCCTAGCCTGGCTATCACACCATTAAATGGTGGAAAAATGAAATAGTGCTGCTATATAAACTAGGCAATGAAAGGAAGGTGTAGGGGAGGACGGTGGGAGAACCGACCAAGATGCTCAACCACTTAGAATTGCTGTAGGCTAATAATGGCTACCCCTACACCTTCAAAAAGGAAGCATGTAGTTAATTAACTCTGTCATTTACTTTAATCATTAAAAAATTATTTAAACCAATTTTTTTAAGTGGCTTCACATATCCGAAAATTCACTTATCCGAACTAGGGCTGGTCCCATATAGGTCGGATATGAGAGGGTCTACTGTATACTCAATAACTTAACCCAACATTCTGACTACAAAGACTACAAAAGTCAAAATCTCTGTTCTTGATTTTATTGTATATATATTATTTATTATACATACACACATACATAAACAGCAAGATAATTAGTGGTGCATGCTTATTGTGTAAATCCTGCATGACAACTTGGACAGACAGCCAGCAAACTGAAACTCTAAACTGATGTCTTCACTAAACTTGAGGTTTTCTGGTTTTATTGGGACATGTAAAGCTTTCTTATATTGGGATATATTAAACGGTGAGCATGTGCCACCAGGTATCTTTTTATTTATTGATAAAATCTCCACAGAGAGCTCGACAGTGAGAATTTCAAAAGTAGGTATGATTACTGTACCCATTCCAATTACAGCATCGCTCTCATGATAGAACCATTATTTCAGTGATGGCATTTTCTTCCTTGTTCTATTTATATAAACCATGTTCTATATAATATTTATATATCTTTTTGTGGTGCTTAGTTAAATAGAATGAGCATGTTGACCCCTTGACCTTATCAGATCGTTCGGCCATGGTGAACAGCAGTATGACTTACCACTTCCAGACATAAACAGTTAACTGTAAATTTTTTTACATGTTAGCTAAACAAATGCAAATGGGATATTCAGCAATCTTGCAGGTATAAGTTGTACCCGCTTTTGTCCCAACTTTGGGTTTCTGGGACGTCAGAATGGGTGCGACCACGCAGCCATGGCCGCACCACTATTTTGATAAAAAGAGGCAAGGCTCATAATGACTCTAGTGGTCGTTGTGGCAATGTCTTCTGCGGGGAGTAAACAACCAATACCGACCATTTTGGAAGATATTCCCGAAACTCCGCTCCTGCCTTGTCCTCCTTTATTATTTCGAGCTATCTTTTGGAAAAACAAACGTAGTTCAGAGGTCGTTGGTTTGAAGTGGCCATTTAGCACCATAAGAAGTCTGCTGACGTAGTTATTTTTTTGTTGCTAAATACGCTTAAAATTGTTTATAGAAAACAAAAGCAAAGACTGCTAAAAGTCAGACCAGGCATTCGTAAGTTCTAATTTTAAATGGTTGTTTGCTTTTATGTCCAAGTGGCTATTTAGCTATACAATATAGACGATATAATTACATTAAAGTTATAAATTTGACTTGGTTCATTAAACTTCAAAACTGTCTCATTCACTGACATGAGGGTGTGGTTAAGTGGGTGTGGTTAAGTGGCTGCATCAATCTGATTTGGCTTCCTACACCTCTGGGTTTAATTGTACACCAGTCTGATTTTGTTAGTTCCACCCAATTATTTTAAAGAACTGTTGAAGGTCAGAAAATATTTCCATTTCTTGATTTGAATTATTTATTTTTGGTGCTGTACATGGAATAATATTGACTATAACATATATACCATTTCCTATCCACAACTGGCCCAACATTGGTCTTCTAATCTGTTCCCATTCAATGACTGAAGCTTCCAGTGGTCATCTCTAGTGCCTATTTGAAGACTCCTGTACCCTTCTGGCTGGACCCTAGAAGCGCAAACCAACGACTAGCAACGACTATTAGGCAGGAATTATTTAGAAAAAGAAAATGAGCCACTATGGTGGGGCATTATGTAGAAATGGCAATAGTTTTAACAGTTGCTATGGTTTCCAGCTCAAAGCTTGGTTTGTCGGTGCAATCGCCAATTTGGCCCTTCAAACGTAGCGGCGAGTGCCACTAATTTTCCTATACTAATTTTCCTATACTGAATAGGGGAAAAGTACCTGAACCGGGTGACATTTCCCATCCAAGGCTTCCAGGAATCTTCGATACGTTCTATCGCAAAATATTCCTGTCCTATATTCTCGCGTAGCCAGAACCTTTACCACTTTACCCGCGTAGCAGGTAAAGGGGCTAAAGGGTCTGGCTACGTGAGGCTACCTCCCATAGTGTACCTCCCAAATACGTTCAGACCCGTTACAGTACCTGCAACTGAACAGGGCCTAATACCTGGTTAATTGCACAAGAAACTCGTAACTATGATATTCAAGCTTGAGCAGTACAAATAAATGTATTATTCATTGGAGCTGAATATCCACTGCCTGGATTGGCCGTATTTACGCTCGCGGCACTCGTGTAAATACTACACCAACAGACTGTGGTATTCTCCAGTATCAAATGAATAATAGCTGTAAAATTTTGCTTCAGACAATATTTTTTAAACCTGTTGTACAGTTAACACATTTTGAGGCATAGAGCTTATTGATTACAGAAATAATCACTTTATACAAAACTGAAGCTATTTGCTACACTCCCTTTGTGAGCTCATGTAAGTAATACGATTAAGATTCACTGCTCCTCCAGTTTAGCTAAATGTTTGAGGTCAACCCAAACTGAAGGTAGATTTAATTCTAGCAATTATTCATGCTAATTACTCAGACCTAAACACTGATGAAATATGTGAAAAATTATACAGAGACATCCATGGAACTGAAGATAGCAAGCTTCATATTTAATTTTTCTAACATAAAATACTGTTGCAACTTCATTATTACAAAACAGGTGTGGTTATTAAGTGACTGTACTGGTTGTGTGGCTATTATGGGTGAAGTGTTCCAACTGGAGGAGCAATGCAAGGAGAGTACTGACCAAAACAATCTCTGATGTAGCTGAATTACTGCATCAAGTTCTTGTCTATAACATTCCCATTACCCAACTAAGCCTACCATTATAAAAATATTTGATGCATAAACTTTCAAAAAGCAATTGGATTTTAATTTTCCCTCTGAAAAAAAAACTAAAAAGTGTAGCTACCATCAAATACATTCATGAATAGAGAACTGCTAAATCAACAAGGGTTCAGGGTGCATCAACTGATGGCTCTAAATCAACAAGTGTTCAGGGTGAATTAACTGATGACTCCACTCCATATTCATTGAGCTGTTTCACAAGTTTGTTGTTCCACTTCTGTAAGTTGAACAACACCATGTATATGCCTAACACCAGGAAGACCATCATCAGAAATATCCCCAATACCTTCAAATAAAAATACATGCATATAGCAGAGTTATCAAGTGCCTCTCAATATTCAGTGTCAAGTTTTCTACTTACAGCAGCTACTAAAAATGATTGATATCCCACTTTTATAGACTGTGTAATATTATAGACATCCACAGCACGTAGAGCAAACTGCTTGATATGAGCAGTGCTAAGAATATAGCACCGCTGATCACAGAGTCCTGCAGCAAGCAAATGTTGAAGAAGATATCTCTACTCATGACCATCATAGTTACTGTAATCTTAGTCATTATTTCACTTACCACTGCAAATGCCACTGTAGAATAGTTGTTGATGATCTTGACATTCATGAATCTTACCAGCAAGATGGTAGTCTCAATGAGCATGCTCATTAGGGATAAAAAGATCAGGAATTGAATGGATCTTACTCCATTTTGGCTGCAATTAATTGTAGAAAGGGTAAAACTTGGGCATAATAATTAGTAGTAATGCTTGCAGAAATAAGAACACCTAGTGAAAACACCTGGAGAAGATCAATAATATCAAATTAGGCACCACGAGGTCCTTTAAATTGCACATAACTTACTACTGAAAATAGTCTGAGCCCAACTTCTATGATACCTTGTCCAAACTTGACCAAGACCAGACTGGGCCTAATGTTCAGTTGTTGTGGCAGCATTACATTGACCATGGTGACAACGTCAGTGCCAATTTTGATGATAAGCACACTTTTAGAAATTTCAGTCTGCTGCAATGTGAAAATGTAATACGGAACTAACTAATTACAGGAGAGCAAATATTTTTTATACAGTTGGTTGCAGGGGCGGGGTGCGAGAGGCGTCCTTGGCGAGCGCAAGCGCACTACATAGGGGGTGCTCGAAGAAGTGCTCCTGCGTAATCATGGAGATTCTGGAAGCACTCACGAATACTGAACTTCCCAAGTCCGAGTTCACCCGCAACCTGGACTCTACTGTTATCGGGGACAAGGCTTTTAGCGACATTAGGCTTGCGCTCTACAATGAGGCTAGGGCCAAGGGTTTAATGGAGGAGGGGGACCAACCAGTCACAAGGAAGAAATGTTCCATGGGGAGGAGTGTGAGGAGAAGCACATTAATTACATATGGTGTGTGATGGGCTTTATTAAAAATAGCGGGGGGGGGGGGTTGATAGAGCCTTGCTGAAGAATGGCAAGCACTCAGTTAAAATCTTGACGCACTATCTAAAGAGGGTTCTGAACAACTCCCGTGTTGGGCGTTATGTTGCAGATACGTGGAAGTCCAGGACAGCTGCACCCTCACCAGTGTTAGCCACTGTACACTCCTCAGCTCCAACACCTCCCTACAACCCTCTCTCACTGAAGCTCACCTCGTGGAACTGTCGGGGGTTGTCAAGTAGTCTGCCATACCTCAACACTCTGATTTCAGATGGGTCTGATATCACTGTCTTATCGGAGCATTGGCTGTGGCCTTTCGACCTGCATCGCCTGAATGAGATACATCCTGACTACCGTGGCCATGGTCAGTCCGACTCCAGGCTGACTAGTCGCTCTGAGGGAAGGGGCCTTGGAGGTGTTGGCATAATCTGGCGGCAAGACCTGGATGTCAGCGTCATACATGCTACTACATCAGATCATATCTGCAGTATCCGGCTTTCAGATGAGAGCTCCGGATCTACCCTCACCGTGGTAGGCGTGTACCTGCCGTGCCAGGACTTGGGCATGGATTTGTACCGTGGCTGCCTGTCAGACCTGGAGCGGCTTGTATGTGAATCTAGGCAACTAGGACCAACTGTGGTGATGGGTGACTTTAATGCCCACTTAGGCAGCCTTGGAGGTCTTAAAGGGTGTGGTAACCAGGGGGGTCGGAAGCAAATACAAAGTGGTGAGGCCAATATTAGTCAAGAAAATTTAATTGATATTTACAAATAATCACGGCCAATTATTAGCCAAGACAATTTTATTTATATTTTTTAAAAAAGTTTCAAACATTGTTCAAGAAAATGTAATTTATGTTTACAAATAAAAAGTTTCAATCACATTTGTTGCCACAAATTTCCCAAAAATCTGTTCTCTTTGATCACTTCCATGAATAAATCGGTTAGCACTTTCAATCAAGCTTAAATCATCAGTAAGACCTCGATGAATATGCAAAGTCATGATGTGATTCAGCCTGTCTTGAGCCATTGTCGAACGCAAATACGTTTTCACTCTTCGTAAAGCACTA
>WLWI01002391.1_pt1 | contig 16211 bp, 16 predicted proteins | sample 6701501 | NCBI WGS metagenome assembly WLWI01 (sample SAMN12718690, study PRJNA515312) | sponge metagenome | isolation source: marine sponge | host: Mycale hentscheli | place: New Zealand: South Island, Marlborough, Capsize Point | collected 2014-11-01
AGGGCACCCCACAACACAGCAGTTATTGACCATGCCGGCTCTATCCCTCCAAGAGGCGTGGTTAGCAAAAAAACCCGCCCCCTCACGTAGTGGCTACAATTCCGTAAATTCTCGCAAGAAAAGGGCCTATAGTAGGTAGATGCTCGAACTAGTCCAAAATAATATTTTGATACTGCAACAGTTGGACAGCATGAGTGATATACCAGCTTGATTGGCCAGCTTTTGGTTTAACATTAGGAATGTAATTCAAATTTAGTGCTTTGGCGTGGCAATTACAGGCGCAGCTACTTTAGCTATTGGCTTAGCGGTTCGGTAAAGGGTCTGGCTACGCGCGAGCTGGTATAAATTTTCGCAAATTTAACAAAAATACGCAAAAAACATCTCAATTGTGGCCTCGTTGGTCAACTGCAGTGGCAGTGTTAGTTTTGTTGCAATGAAGCTCAATCAAAAGGGCCAAGAGAGAATGACATTTTGATAAAAATGGGATCAATAATTTCTCTGGCATTGACTTCAGTAAAATAATATATTATGATTGTTACTGTTGTTTGTAATTAAATGGTCATCCCTATGGAGGTGTACTGTTTCCGATATTAGCTAGAAATTTTATGGTAAAGAATGGATGTGAACATGCTGACAATTTTTTAAGACTGCAAAAGCAACTAGTTTATCTGAAAAAAATATTTATACCATGCCACTTCTCATAATATATTATTATCATAATAAACATAACTGATACAGCACTCATTATAATTCATTGAAATAACATAAATAAAATTAATAAAAAAGCAGATATACTTTCTCTAGAATCCACACTTTTACTCACACATCAACTACCATTTCCCAGCTGCATTTGGATGTATTAAAGCCAGCAACAAAATCTACCTTAACATAATAGGACCCTCAACAAACTTTTCCTAGTTTGAGTGCTAAAGTGCGTATTAAGCTTAAGCTCCTACGCTAAAAATTATGCTGGCATAAATTGTAAGACCGTAAATGATAATCATGGTTACAGCGCTATTACAAAGGTTGCCACTAAAAATTGAAATAGAATCACGAAACTGAGGCAATCGTGCGCAAGTTCAATCTCGTAGTGGAGGAGGGTTAGAGCCCGTACAGATACGATGGAGTAGTCGAGCGTCGGCGACCCCTAGTTGGGCGGAGCCCGACCTCTGCTGAAGGGAGAGGTCGGGTAACAAGCCTATACCCGGGTTTGTTCCTGCTGAGTCAGCTAATCATGACGTCGTGAATCGATTGTGTGGGATTTACGATTTGTGGCCATTCTTTTCACCCACGCACATTTCTTGCTCCTTTTGCTCCCTTGTGTGTACGTATATTTCTGCGTAGGCGTATTCCTGTCCGCCCACCCATTCCCTTAGCATTTAACCACACTGCAATCTGATTGGACTGCAACGCACGTTGCAGCAGGGAACAAACCCGGGTATTATAGGCTTGTTACCCGACCTCTCCTTCTTCAGCAGAGGTCGGGCTCCGCCCAACTAGGCGACCCCTACCTTCTGCTCACTTACATGTATATAAGGAAAGGTAAGGGTCGGCGACGACAGGCTAGCGCTGGAGTGGCGGTGGTTCTGACAAATAATGGAAACGTTTAAATTTGTGTTGATCTCAAGCCTCTCAACCAACTTGTTCTCAGAGTGGTTCATCCACTTCCTAAGGTAGACTACTACACCTTGGCCCAGCTAGCTGGAACCACAAGAACACTTCCAATGCTGTAATTTTAACTGTATACATGTTTCTTTGTCCCTTAGATGATGTACTTACATTAGGGAAAAGATCAAACTGAACATGATCAACGACTTAAAGTGGCATTCGGATTCGAGAAATCCAGAGCCTCTCTCAAGTCACAAATCAGCAAAGTTTCTAGGTCATAGCTAATTATATAGAATATATTAGATTGCCAACTAGGTCAGCATTAGTACCTCAATGGTCATATTTGACAGAGTTTCAGAAAGATATGAGAAATTTAAGAACAAACAAGAATGATTATTATCTTTGTTATAGAGTTCCTATCAGATATTCCACACTGACTTATGGATATCTATACTGCTGGAAACCACATTGCTAGATGTACAGTAGATAGTCCAGGATCATACTCTGTGGAGACAACCATTGGAGATGCAAGATAAAATCGAAATCATGTCAAGATCACTTCTTAGAGTTTATGTAATGAGACTGAAGCCACAACTCAAGCAATTTTTCACCACCACCATGGATGAATTTTATGACCAGAAGTGAAATAGGCACAACTGTCGTCCCTTCATGGTGAAAACTAATTGACCATACATTTAACACTTATCTTCTCTGCGCTGCAGTTGTTTGTATCTATGTTTATAATCATTGAAGTATATAAGTGGTTGTTCAGTTGAGTTGAGTTCTTGTATTTTGTATTGTTTTATTATGGTATGATTAAGTTGCCAACACCTATTCCAACTCTCTTTTATGTGTAGTTCTTTCCAGGAGAGGTTCCAGAGGGTAGGGGGAGAAGGGGCAGGGGACCCATCAGAACTGAATTCATTGAAAAGCAACAACAACAAAAAAAAACGTCATGTAAAAATGTACCAATAGCTATAGGAAATTCAATACATACTTACTCATGCTCTTCATTGATCAAGTCAATCTTAATAATTTAAATAAATTTTGTAAGCTTGTACAGTAATTGCAGTTTAAAAAATGTAAACAGTTGCTTATCAATAACTGACCCTGTAAGAGCATACACCAAAAGCAGTATGCTGCTAATTACACAACTTGCAAGCCTTACTAATATCACAAGGGTTAGCTCAATTTTAAATGTGTATTAGCTATGCTTTATTGCTTATGATACTAGTTAGGTGCACTAGTGGTAGCTATGTTGCTGATTCACTACATAAGCTTGACATACAATATATCTTACTAGCAAGTACCCCACCACAGTGTGGCGCTTGACCAATTACAAAGTAAGAATCCAGTAGCATAGCTATGTCTTGCTCAGTTATAATTTTCTACCATTGGTTAAGGTTAAATACGTTTTCCTCTTCTGCTCTTATTTCTGAACAATCTCAGCTTTTCTTATTCCCTACCTTTCCTTTCTTCAGCTCTTTCTACCTCTCTGCTTCTTAAGCTCTCTGTCCTATTAAGTTACAATTACTAAAAGCGTGTGTAATAGTAGACGAGAGAAGGCGGCTTATTTTGCAAAAGGAAGGCGAAAGTAAGAAAAAGGTAAAAGTACGAAAGAGAAGGCAGAAGGCAATTTATAAAAAGCTGTTGGAATCGGCGAGGTAAGGCAGCGTAGGTTTAAAAGAGAACGGAAGAGAAGGAAACAAGGCGCTATATTGGCTTACAATTAATCATGTTCTACTGAATTTGACGACGTTTTACCAATTCATGTAAAGACTATGCTTTACCAAACTGGTTGAGCTCATGAATTATTCATGAATAAAGGATCTTTTTAGTGTAAAAGTCACTTCTCAAACTCTTCTTGGCCAAATAGTAGTATTCTCTTTGGTGGAAGACATCACACTGACTGAGTCTGAGACTTGCTGTCTAGCGTAGTGAACGCTTGTCATAGGAGATACTTGAAAAAATTAGTTTGGTTTATTGTCTAATAATAATTATGGTGATATATATAATATTTTAAAAGACTAAATTTCAATGGAAAAATACAGACCAAAATAATTGAATATGCATACAACAATGGTGAATGTTTTAATACATGGTATTTACTGTGTGAAGGCAATAATGTAGGATTTTTTAAATCTTTGGAAGTCGTGATGTTAAGCTTCTCCCTCTTAACATCATATATTGTATTTTGTTTGTCTGAATTAAAAATATCAATTACATAATTACAATGCTATATATGTGTGTGTTACATGAGTCAATGTCATGGTGAGCATGCTATATTGATCTTCAAGATCCACTGGCCAGTGAAAATAAAGCATGGTAGTAAAATATCTTGCTAATCTAGCTTAGAATAAGCCATACACTCACCAGAGCGATACTCTTCACAGCAGTAGTTTGTACTAGGGTTGGCAACTCACAGTTGGATGTAGTATTTTCAGAGTTTGAGGGGCTAAGATACATCCCAGTAGATATTTTTAGCAGCTTCTTCAATCAGATTGGAAAGTTTGGTGGAAAAAGGAATCTGTAAAACCCAAACTGGGCTGAGGTTGCTATTAAATACGCGATTCCCGGTGGCGCCAAATATTTTTAATTCTGTATTGTCTAAAAAAGCCTGTGAAAGAGAGAGAATACATCTAATGAGTAAAAGAAGGCTGAGAGAAAGAAATTGTGAAGTGATAAATTAGTGGAGTAAATAAAAGTAAATGAATAATAAGAATCTTTGAAAAAAGAGAATTTTCATTAACAGTATAAATACAGAATTGGAGTGTTTGTTTGCCAACTGGTTGTTGTAATTCAGTGGCAGAGCGCTTGTGCATTAGACAAGCGTCCTCGGTTCGATTCCTGGTGGTGACCAAATATTTTAAAGTCTGTATAGTTTATAAAAGCATGTGAAAGAGAGAGCACACATCTAATATATTTATATTATATTTCTTGTTACATATCTTCACAATGTTATTTTTTTCGTAAGTGACCAGTGAACATGATATGACACAAGTCTTTTCACATGCAAGCTCATAACCCACAAATACTCTAGAAGTTTAGCAACTTCACCTAGTTTAACAGTTTGCATGGTCTTTACAGCTACCTTCCTAGGGTAATCTACCCAACTGGGTCAGATTACCTGCTTAAAAAATCACCTGGGGAGTCCTTGTGAATTAAAACTAAAAGTTTTACAGCCAAAACTAAACTAGGAATTACCAACCCTTATACAAACTACTGTGATGGGGATATCTAGCATAGAATAAATAACTTATTACACTCTGTCAATGTGATGGGGCAACTATTTTCATTCTCATTATCACTCACTTGTGGCTCTTGAAAATACATTAGTATGTGCTCATTATGTACAGTAAGATATTTCACTCCCAAGCTTTATTTTCACTCATCAGTGGCTCTTGAGAATACATTAGTATTTCATATCACATTGACTCATGCAATAAGTATTTTATATAGTAATACCTACACATAATTACTTTAATGCCTACATATACAATATAAATTCAGTACTCGTAAAAATTAAATGCTATTTGCCGACTACTACTTAGACCGTATTCACTTACATTTTTTAAACTTGGGTAAGCTACATCCTATTTATATTTCTGAACTGCCAATTTTTATGTATATGTAGCCTGAAACTATTTTTAAATAAAATCTTTAGCCTCTTTATACTGCTTAGCTAGGAACAGCAGCAACAGATAATTTAATACTAACATTCTAGGATTTGTTATCTACTACTGAACCATTTCTTTTGTCCCTTTCTTTCTCTATGCTTGACAAAGTGCAAATTGTTGACAACTATATACTCAAAAGAAAAAAAAATTGAAGTGAAATTAATATAGTTTGTTCTCCATCAATTATGTCACTGAGCCAAACAGAATGAAGGTTTGGTACAAATCACTTGACAAATAATGCTCAATAACTTGCTATAGGATGCCTGCAGACCAGCTGAAATGACCCATACATTTCCATCTAATTTATACTAAATAATAATTTCCTTTCAATGGTTCAGTCTAACAATATTATTGGCTATAAAAAAACGAGAAAATTTGCTATTATAATAACTTCCTTTACACTTCCTAGTGTACATGTTCATAAATTGTTCAGGACATGTGTTATGGAAAGTGCAGGAAGGTGTACAATCTGGGAATTTAATTAATTTTTTTAAACTAATTAGCACTTACTTGTTACTGTCAAGGTTCCATAAGAAAAAAAATTTATATTGTCAATTGTTTTCCCCTGGCACTCATATGTTCCTTGATTTTTGAAACTTACATTTGGTATGACCAGCGAATACCTTTTCTTAGATTCGACTTTATTCTCTTCTATACGACTTAAGTTTTTTTTACCAAAAAACCATGTGACTGGTTGGGTAGAGAGACATGTGAATTTAACAGTATCGCCAATTTCAGCATTAATTAGTCGTGGATGAACTTGATTAACTTTAACTGAACGAAAGTAACATTTAGTTTACAAATGGAAATTATTACTGATAACTTGAATAAGAAAAAAACAAACACACAGGAAATGAATTGCAATGTGATATATTTAGAAACTAAAACTAACGTAACATTTATAATTTGCTAATAGATATAATATCAATTATATTACAAAAATAATCTCCTCAGGGTTCAGTCTCACTTAATACTGTCACAGTTGATTGTGCTGCAAATTGATGGCCTAACTCATGCTTTCCGATACAAGTATAAGTTCCTGAATAATTTGTGGTTGTGTCTTTAATCTTTAAGTACGATGCATCCCAGCGCTTAAAGTATTCCACATGAAAATCTATCACCTCTTCCTTAAACAGCCAGTTTGCATTGACAGTATAACATTTCAACAACAGTGTCATGGAGGCCTTAATTTTGACATTAGGCCGGTCAATTTTAGTCTGGTCTGAAAAATAGCAGCCGGAAAGGCATTATGTTAATTTAATATGATTTTGCACACATTTTGAAATTATTATAATACATTCAAAATAGAAGACACACTTAGAAATTAAATTACTTAAAACAGAGATGCTTAGTAGCATATTGCAACTATTTCAGCTTACCTAATACTAAGACATAGCTGGTTGAATAAAAATAAGTGTCTGTGTAATCACTATAGCCGAGGCACTCATATTTTCCACTGTTATGTCTATTCAAAAAATTAATGGAAATAAAGTTTTCTGATACTCTAGTAACATAGGTTGGAAGATCAGAATTTTCTTCAAAGTACCATTTTGTATTTTTGCTTGATTGACAATTAATATGTGTGGATTGTCCGTGAAGTAAGAAGCGATAAAGTGGAAATATTTTGTCTTGGTCTTGCTCTGAGAAAAACAAAATAAATACACCAAATTGATGTGACAGTTATGAAGATGATGTGTATTTAAGAATTAATAATCAATACAAAAAAGTGCATGTATATCTGATTCTAGATAATATTAAAACTCATTGCCTGGCAATATAAATGATAAAATGGACGAGACAGTTTGACTTAATCCTAAATAACTTTAACTGCTACAGATAGGTATATATATTATATATATCAAATTGATCAGCATAAAATGTACTACAATTTAAGAAAATGAAAGTGTTTCCATGGCAACAGATCATATTATCAGAGTTGTAGTACATTAAACTGTAGCCATAGCAACCGGGTCACATTGACCCACCATACCAGGCAATGAGATTAATCATAAGTATATTTACATTACATTTCATAATTTGAACTTATTGAAACTACAATGTGAAAAATGTTTTTTATATACTGTGAACAATTAGAAGATTTACCAGCCACTCTCAGTGAATAGGAATAAGTATACAAATGTAATCCGTTACAAGTATATATTCCTTCATCTTCTAGCGACAAATTTGGAATTATTATTGATTTTTCACCATATAGAATTTTTTCAGGAAGACTTTTTTCATTCTTTTGCCATTCCAAAGATACTGCTTCTGTTTTGAGGCTGCAAGTTATTGTGAGGTTCCTTTCTTTTATTCCCACTATAGTTTTGTCTATTTTCACAGATTCTAACGAACGAAAAGTAATGAGAAACTCTAAAATATGGAGCTAATATCAAGACATTCATCTTTTCAGCTAAGTATTTATATTGCAGAACACAAGCACTAGTTTTAGTTTATAAACATTTTCATGAGTAGTAATTACCACCAAATGTGTTTGTACACTGTGATGTTGCAGCACGTGTTGTTAGTATGATAGATAATAAACATTTTATCAGTAAAAAGAGATCTGTTGAGTCTTTCAAAATAATTTGGTCAAAGTCTATTTGTGTAAAAAAAAATTACTTTCCACAGAACTATTTATTACAGGTTACCTTGTGAATTTGAGTAAGAACAATTAAAAGACAAATATCAATGTACATATACCACTATTTCAACCAGTGCTTATGTGCAATTTTTACTCCAGTGTTTATGATCTTATACAATTTTATGTGATATTATTGTGATTGCAAAAAATGAAATTTTTTAGAGTTAAAGATGAAATTATGCAAGTAGATTCGCTTTGTAATTGAATAGAGTTTACCCATGACTAGCAATGTTCCAAGGGAATAAAAAGGTTTGCCATCAATTGTTTCTCCTTGGCATTCATATACTCCTTCATTAATTTGACTAATATTGTATATTATTAAAGAATATGTATTGTTGTTAAAATCACTTCTTTCCTTAACATTTTTTAAATTTTTATTAGAATAATACCATGTGACTGGCTTAGCAGAGAAGCACATGAATGTAGCAGTATCCCCAGATTTGGCGCTGATCAGTTCTGGATTAACCTCATTAGCTTTCACTGGATATAAATAATATTATACATAATTGATGTTATTGACAATTATAGTAGTAATTGATGAAGAGATACTGTGCAAATAGGTTATAATTTCCGTGACTGTGATTTTATATTTATAGTGTTTAAAAAAATCTTTATAAACTTAGACAAAGGTAATTACATTATTGATGAAGATCTATAGATTGAAAACATTCAAACAGCATTACTTTAATACATACATGTTAATTTAATTACTTAATACTAAGACGGTTGACTGTGCAGCAATTTGATTGCCAAACTCATCTTTTCCCATACAAGTATATGTTCCAGTCATTTCTGCGAATACGTTTTCTATCCGTAGGTAGGATGATTTTAACTTATTAACATATTCAACATGAAAATTGATCTTTTCTTCATTAAAAAACCAACTTGCATTCCTAAATTGACACCTCAATAGTAATTGCATGCTCTCGCGTATTTTGACATCAGGCTTGTTAATTTTAGTCTTGTCTGAAAAAATATATTGGGAAGACATAGTATCAGCTGATTTAAATTTTACATTGGTTGGGTTAATTAATTAGGTTTCAATGTATTGTAATGCATGAATGCACTTAACAAACTTCAACGTTTTACATTATAAGCAAACCTCAAAGCATCTATAAAGAAAATTCAGACGTTTGTTCAAGCATGCTTTAGAAGCAAAGCTTTTATGTTAAGCCATTTAATGACCATGTTCAGCATCATATTCAGACTAGTCGAACTTACCTAGTACTACGACATAGCTAGTTGCATAAAAGTAGGTATTTGTGTCATCATTAAATCCTGTGCATTCATATTTCCCACTGTTGTATTTATTCAAATGCTTGACTTTTATTGAGTGGTCCCCCATGACTATAACATGCATTGGGAGATCAAAAATTTCTTCAAAATACCATCTTGTGTCACTGTCTGCTTGGCACCAAATCTGAGCAAATTGTCCATAAGGTAAGAACAGGTAATTAGGATGAATTCTGTCTTGATCTTGTTCTAAAATAATAATGCATGTATTAAATGTCGAAGCAGATTTTTGTGGATGGACTATAATTGATTATTGATGGGAGAGTGAAGGGGAAACCGAAATTGAAACTTTTTCAGCATTTTTGTTCATGTGTTTAATATGAAATTTCAGTTCTTCTCGGCTGAAATAATTATAATAATAGCATATTTTTCTCGTTCTAATAGCCAATATGGTTAATTAAAACTTAACCCGATGTTTAGACTTCTTGACCCCTGAAGAAGACTTCAACAAGAATTTGAAACTTCAGGTTAAGTTGTAATTAACAATAGTGGCTGTTAGAATGAGAAAAATTTGTTATTATTACACATAAGTTATATTTATTGACCTGCCACTTTCAATGAATATGAATAGGAGTACAAATCCATCAGTTTCGTTCCCTTACACGTATATATCCCTTCATCCTCTCGGGACAACTTCAGAATTTTTATTGAAGTTTTAACAAGTATTATATTTTTAGGAAGTGATTGTCCATTTTTCAGCCAAAAAATAGATCCTGCTAGATATTTAAGCATGCACTTTAGTGTTACACTCCTTTCCATTATGCCTACCATAAGTTTGTCCACTTTCACAGATGCTACAACAGGAAGAAAATAAGTACACTAATTATAGACTTCTTGAGTTAATAACTAAATTTGTCATGAAATTGTCTACATTGGAAACAAGCTCAAACCAGTTCGCATAATTTCTTGTCTGTCATTCTCTCAAGCAATTTTTAATCAATTAAAATTTATGGATAATATCACACCAGAAGAATATGATTAGATATGCAGCTATATATGCAAGTCTTTGTGATCCTATATTTGTTACCATTGCATTACTTCCATCAGCATCTAGAGAGTGTAATCAATTATGTGGAAAACTGATTATGGCATAAATGATGCAGTAGCCTTTATGTAACTTGTATAGGTTAAGGAGTACATGATCACAGGAGCAGTCAACATTGCTCAGGATTAAAGTTAACAAAAGAAAGATGTCCTGCTTCAAAATTTGGATACAACTTGAAAAGACTTGTATTTCACATTTGGACAACTGTTTACCCAACACGGTTTGTCATAGGTGTACTTGCTGCACAGTTAAGTGCATATCATTATTGTATTAAAACATTTATTAAGATAATGAAAATTGTCCACATTGATATAATTTCAGCTAGATGGCAATCTTCTGGGACAAAGTGAAGTCAAATTCCGGGATCAGGGACAATTTTGAAATCCAGGACAGTTCAAAGATTTGGAAGAGTTGGAGTCTATTATACAGGTGTGTCTCCATTTTTGACTAAATGTGTGTTGGCAGCATATGTTTGTTCTCTGACAAGTTCCACTGGTTTCTAATACTAATGAGGAGACAGCAACTAAATTCTTCAAAATATTTACAGTCATAGATATATACCAGGTGAGATCATACTCCAAACTTCCATGTCTAGAACCTAAGTCCATTTATATTTAGCAATAGAACACTTTCTTACCACTCAGAAACTAATGAGCAGTTTGAATGTTTCAATTGATACAGCCTTGGATGTAATGATGGGGATGGGGGATTATAATACATGTATAGATTAACATAATGCTCAGTCCTAAATGTAGAGTGTACTGCACCCATGCTTAAAAAATTGTTTTAAATGCTTTATCGCTACGCAATTATGCAATTATAATTGACAACGTACAGGCTACATATTTAAAATAACACTTACAATTAGGCTGAACAGGATTATCTACAGTGTTGCTATCTGGCAAGTCTTCTTTTTGCTGTTCATTCAATATATTACTGATCTCAGAAGTATGTTCTGTGATGCTCTCAACATTTTCCATTGATAATTTGTGAATATCTCTGGATAGGTCCACTAAGGCTGAAGGATTATATTTAATTCTATATGCTATAGTCAAATAACACAGATAATAATAATGGCAAATTGTTTATGTAGATGTATTCTCTCTCTTCCACATGCTTTTTTTTAAACAACACAAAATTATAACAGCTCAGTGGCAGAGTGTTTGTGCGTTAAGCAAGCGGTCCTGGGTTCGATTCCTGGTGTACACACAACTACTGATTGGATTTAAAATGGATTTAATAAACACTTATTATAAGTAGCATATGTCTCCCCTACAATTGTTCAATGATCATTTATTGGTTATTTTTATTTACCTTTACTGGATATATGCTTTTTAAAATTCAGAGTGGTATAGACATTGCCAAGTCTGGATATAGCTATGTTTTATATGGTCACAGTTATAAAATCAGCATTTTAAAGGTATAATAAAGTCGTGATTTTGCTGTCTGTGGCACAAAAAAAAACGGAAATAGAAGCCTCTCTGGAATACCCCTAGCAAATTTATTGTTAACCATCCAGAAACAAATGGGCAGTTTGAATACATGATTGACATAGCCATGGATGTGGTAGGGGGAGGGGTGAGGGGAAGGAAATTGGAAATTATAATAATAGATTTAAATAATGGCCAGCCCTAAATGGAGAGTGGTACTGCAGTGATACATAAAAACATTTTGTATAACATTTTATATGTATTTTGGAATTATATTAGACAAGGTGCAGGCTATATATTTGAAAATTACACTTACAATTTGACTGAATGGAAGACTCTACAGTGTTATTATCGGGTGAGTCATCTTTTTTCTCTTCAGTCAATATAATACTGACATTAGAAGTATTATTTGTGATGTTATAAACATTGTCAATTGACGATTTGTGAATATCCTCAGACAGGTCCACTAAAGGTTAAAGGAGGATTTAAAATGAGATATTTATGCTATAATTAATTAACCCAGCTGATAACCATGGCAAGCTGTTTACTTATACAATGTTAATGTAGCAAAATAATGTGTCTCACTTTAAAGAATACTCTAACTTTATAGTTTTGTAGTAATTTCGGTATCTTCAATGTATTAAAAAAATATTATTGTAGTCACTGAGGAACACACTACAATTAATTGGATTTAAAGTGTACTTGATAACAACTTTTACGACAAACCAAATAAATGACTTGTATCCCTCCTATGATTGTTTAATGGTCATTTTGTTGATCATTTCACCTAATTTACTGGATATAAGGATATAGTTATTTATATAATTCAGAAATTTTATACATGAAGTTAAGTCTGAATTGAGCTATGTTTTTTGCCAAAGCTATTAAATTGATTTGTTATCAGCATTTAAAGGCATGATTTGGTACAAAAAAGAAATGGCAGCTTCTCTTGGATACCCCTTGTAAGTTGGTTCCATGTAATACATACTGCATTTGATTAAAACATAGGTCATTAATTTTATTGCAGGCAATATTTTATATAAATAATTAATATTAATTTAAAACAACTAAGTAACTTAAGAATATCAATAGTGAACAGCCAGAATGTAGTGATTACGATTGTTTTTCGTATTCACTGTTCAACGTTAGACCTGACCAAGATATTACTAATGGCAATCTTAGAGAATAATATTTGCATTATCTCCACTTTATTGTATGTTCACCATATTACATGATACAAAACTAATAAAAACCCAACTTTTTGTTGTATTTGTTTCTGTTAGGTATATATAATATACGTAGGGAATGTGGCAATCATTGATTTACAGTAACAGTCAGTACACTTACATTTGGGTTGAACTAATTCAAACTCGCCAAAACTTGGTATGATTGACTTGAGAGTGAAGTTGTCTCTTTTTAGTCGTGGCTTTAAGACCCCAGAGGTAGCCTTTAGTGCAGCACCCATGTCTGAAAAGAAACAACGGTTAAAGCTAATCCATGTATTCTGAGCCTTAATAACTAAGCTTTATGGCTTCAGTGTAAATACTGGTGCTGAGGGACCAAATCAGGAATCTAATCATAATATTTATGAATAAGATAACCCATATGTATGTGAAGAGGGGAGTACTCACGCACAGTCAACCTCTAGCGAGTCAGGTTGTAAGGCTGGCCTCTTGGTTGATGTCTGAGACTTCCGCTCTCAGTAACAGACTAGGAACGTTCACTGGAAACAATTCCCCGCTCCGGACTTCTCGCTAATTAGCTAGGTATTAATTATACAGTATAGCAGTGGCTGATGTAAAACGGTTTGAATAACAACAAGAAGTGAGAAAGAGACCACGGGTAACAAGGGTGATACGTGAATGTGATAGTAATACGCATGTACATAACAGAAGAATTGAGCATGCTCGGTAAGTGTGAAATGATGCATAAGTAAAAGTGAATGATAATTAGTTATCTAATAGAGTCCAGTTGAGATTTGCTTCTTTGGTCTTCAACAGTATGCAAATATTCATAGGCAGGGGCAAATGTTAATCATTAGATTAATGTCTTTTGATTATTGATATTTTAATCAGATTATACGCTGAGATCATTCCAAATTTAAAATTATATTGTCATTGATTCAGTTATTCTCATTACACATTTTCTCACTCTAACAGCCATTATTAAGATAATGAAAACTTCGGCATAAATACTCTTCTTGTCAGAGTCCTCTTTCCCCAAAGTGGAATTCACAAGAAGTGGAAACGTTAAGTAAAGTTTTAATTAACATAATATTGGTTGTTAGATTGAGAAAAATTGCTATTATTATGCTAACGATTCTTTGAATTTGAATGTATAATAATTTATGGTGCTAGAGTGAGCTAGTCCTAGTTACATTATGAATTATAATAATATTGGTGGTTGAATTAGCTATCTAAATGATTCATTACTATTTCATAAATATATACTTCATTAACATAAATGTAAGATAAAATGTATGTTAACTATAAATACTGTTTACATCACATAAAAATACTCACTATGTTCAACTCACTCATAATAATCAAGCTACTAGTGGAGTAAAAATATTTATTCGTTTCTGCCTTCCCTTGACATTCATAAATTCCTTCATTGTATTCTCGAATATTTCTAATTATCAATGAATACTGTCCCTTGGTGAAAAGTTCAAAGAATTCTACATTACCAGGCAAGAAACCAACTCCATTGAATAACCATACTACTTGCTCAATAGCATAACAATTAAATTGTACAGTATCTCCTTGTCTAGCTGTAATAAGTTTTGGCAAAATTTGGTTTGCCTCATCTATATCATACATATACAGTGTCCCTCACAAAGTTATTTAGTTAAATACATGCTAGTTCTTAACTACATAAATAGCTTTTACCTTACATTGTATAGTAGTATTGTACAAGTGTGATATTTACATTATTTTATAGGATACTAAAAGACCCCTTAATGTGCATGTGATTGTCATTGTCAGTGTTAGGTTGGATTTGTCACATACCAAAATTTTGTTAGTTATGGTAGGCCAGTAATGCATATTAATGTTATGCTTTAAGTTAAGGTGTGCTTGATTTAACATTATAGTACTTAGTACATGAGTCAGAATGTGATATGGTGTATATATTTCATGAGCAGGCTAATTTATTTCCAAGAGCCAGAGGCAAGTGAAAATGATGAACTATCTTGCCATATCATTGTGACAAGTGTAATAAGTGGTTTATTGCACACTAGATATCTTCATTGAAGTAGTTGTACTTGGGCTGGTAACTTTTCATAGTTGGCTGTTAAAGTCTCTAGGGGCTCCCACACCACCAGCTGATATTTTAGCTGCTGCTCTAACCTGGTTGGGTAGGCTCCACTTAGAGGAAGGTAGCCATAAAAACACAGGAAACTGGTAAGCCAAAGTCTGTTGCAATAACTACTAGGGCAATGAGCTTGCCAATACTGCCTTGAGATAACACTGTCAATGTGATAAAGTGAGTTATCTCAGGGTCATTTACCTAAAAAATAACATTTTGAAGATATCTAGCGGAATAAATAAATAACCGGATTTTTAGGCTTGACCCTAGCTTATTCTGAAACTACAGCATTAAGCAAGCCTTACTTCATACTTAAGTTCCAAAGTGTGAGAAAATTCGTGCGAAAACACTTGCTTTTCAACAAACAAAAAGTTGATTCGACCGGTTACTATGGCATTGAAGACCCTTTTCCAGACTTAATTTCAAAACTTCTCCGTTTTAGAGGGATACGGAGTGCCGATTGTTGGTCATTGTAGTCAGAATGCCGTAGTATTAATGCTAAGGAAGCTACTACTACTTGAGGGAAGCTGAGGTAAGTACGTAATTCCATATTTGTTAGCTAAATATGCAAAAATAACTCTGGCCTTGATTTTTTGTAGCTAAGAGCTTGCTGTCAACAGGGACTGGTAAATTCAAGTAGTCAGAATGGCTCAAATTTGGTACTACCAAAGTTACCACTGCTCAAGAAAAGGTAAGAAAGTTTTTTTATATTTGTGTGCTAAAATTAATTGTCCTTTGTTTTTGTAGCTGTGAGCTTGTTGTCAAGAATTCGAGGTAATTCAGATAGTCAAAGTAACTTAAATTTGATACTACTTACAGAAGTTATCAATACTCAGGAAATTGAGGTAAGTAGTAATTCCATGCTAAAATTACAAATAATAACACTGGTTTATTTTTTTATCGTAGCTGAGTGCTTGTTCAAGAGTTACTGGTAATTGAGATTATCAGAATGGCAGATGTTTGTAGTTACCATTAATCAGGTAAGAGAGTGAGTTTGTATTTGTTTGCTGAAATAAAAGGTCATAACTGCTATTATAGTGTTTGCATGAACTAAGCTAAAACATAGTAACAATACTTAGTTTTATGTTACCTAACTATCAGGCTCGCTCGCCATTTGTGGTCAAGCACACCACTAGTTTTTTTTATATATTTGGACGTACGTATGTCATTTTGTACTTTGACACTCGCGTATTTTTGTGTTCGCACCGCGT
>WLWI01002393.1_pt1 | contig 16208 bp, 12 predicted proteins | sample 6701501 | NCBI WGS metagenome assembly WLWI01 (sample SAMN12718690, study PRJNA515312) | sponge metagenome | isolation source: marine sponge | host: Mycale hentscheli | place: New Zealand: South Island, Marlborough, Capsize Point | collected 2014-11-01
GGACTTGGTTTCTGTTGATATATAATCAACAGTGCTCGTCAGCCACTCTAAAAATGTTGGCAACACTATTGAGAGTGGCCTTTCCCTCCTAAGGAGGTTACTGGTAATGCCGGTAATTCTGGAAACTCAATTTTTATCGCAAATAAAGTTACTGACAGGTATGATATGTATTACTTACCAGGAGCAGAAATATTCCTACTTGTCCTAACAAGTGAAGAAAATGAAGGAGAAGGAACTGGAATAGGGGGGGAGGGTCAAGAACCTTGGCCGCAATGTCTGTGAGGTGTTTGGAGTATGTGCTGAGTCCTGTGGCCTCAAAGTCGTAGAACACCAGAAGAGGCAGACTAGTACTACCATGCTCATTCCGGTCATCAGTGTCATGAGAGTCTGGAAGGTCAGCTTCAGCGGCATCATCTAGCGGATCAGTACCTTCTTCGCCCTTGCCATCTCCAACATACTCCCCGACTGCACATCCGACGTCCTTCAGAGATCCCATGAAGTCCTTCTCCGCCTCATACTTAGCTTTCTTGGCTCTCTTCTGTAAGTTCCTATTTAAATGTAATGAGCTCTACTACTTCCTTGCAAATACATCAGATATATTTTCACATTCATTTACAAGCATGCACACTGACATTCGCTTGCAGCGAAAAGACATCAAATGGCACTATTAAATACACAATGAAAGATTATGAATATCAAGTTCAATTAACCATAATATTTACCTCACAGGTGTTCCTCTTTATTTTTTCTGTCTTTGTGCAACGTCTTTGCGTAGTGATTCGAGCAGTATGTCACAATCCCTTCAAGGTAGTGTCTACAAAAAATGGAATTTATAGACGTATCCTTATCGGTGATTATTTCCTTGACGATTATTCCATCCTCCTTTGCTTTTCCAAGCAGCTCGTCAAACATATCTGCCTCAGCTCCTCCTGACGTCCTACTCCAGTTGTGACCTGGCCCTCTCTTGGTCCGGTGGCAGATGTATGCAATCTTCCCAGTGAGGTAGTCATGCAAAGTGGCAGAGGAGTTGTTAGAGTAGTGGCCCCGGGTCAGGTAGAAACAATCAAAAGATGCCATCCACTGGTCTGCATCTCCGCGGTCAGCGATTCTCGTCTCACCTGACCGCAGGACCACACTGCAAGATGAGTCACATGCTCCTCTAGCCTCTTTACAATCCTACCCCACTGGGTACTCGAGCAAGATGGTAACCCCAATAGGCCACTGAGTCTGTTGTAATAGGCATGCAGGTGGCCACAGATAAAAAAAAGAAATCACGGGGTACCACTGGCGCCATGAGCAACGTGACTCGTGCATACAAAGGCTGTCGTTGTGTTGAAACTGCACTGTCCCACTGGATATGCATGATCTGAGGGAGTCGGAATCAAGTGGCACTCCAAGTTCCTCAGCAACATTGGACACTCTGTCCATAACATCTTCTAAGAGTGTGCTGCCGGATTCCTCGTCCCATTCCTCGCTGAGGAGGTTAGTTTCTCCCTCATATGCATAACCTGATTTTTTTTTAACAAATTGTATTTTTTTTATATAATTTTAAAACGGTGCTAATAATGCATTTTTGTTGGGGTTGGAGGTATGTCACATGATTAAATTTATTTTAAATGCTAATGTAACTTCATTATCTCTTTTAATTAAGTAAGTTCTTGAGTTTTAATATACTCGAAATACTTCAAGTCATTTATGAAGTCTTGAGTAACAATTGGCCACCACGTTATAGTTACAAATATGCACTAATCCTGATAGTCAATCAGTTCATGTAATTTTTTTTAATTCCTGTGATTAATATGCTGTTCTCCCATATCGGTTTCTATTTCCTTATACCTTCTGACTCATTGCTGGAAACTGCCAAGCTGAGTTCAGGAGTACTCAAGACAGGACCGGGACTCCCATCACTGACAGGATGAGAGATATCCACTTCAGTGACGTCCATACTAACAAGACCTATACATTTATTAATTTTATTTATTTATTTTTCAGTTACTAGTAGTAGTGGTTGTATGGTTTGTTTCACTTTCATTTTAGATTGCATTTATTACCTGTTCCACCTTCCACTGAGTGCACTGTTGACTCAGGCAAAAGGAAATGCTGTACCTCAGGAGCATTGGTGTTGACACCTGGTATATTCTGGTCAATAATTTTCAGCACAGCTAATAACAACAATGACAATAAAAAAATTTCAGAAACCTAGTTAGCTAATAATTATACCTCTTGTAGAGTGGCTGAGTATTTTCTTTCTTTCTGTTGCAGCCATCAACTGCTGCCTTTTCATGGGATTAACCCTCCTGCCCATAGCTACTAAATGGCTTCCTAACTAGCTTCTAAACACAGCTATTATTACCCGCCAATTTGTTACACTGGAGTAACCACGCGAATTTACCACCGGCTGCCAGGCAGCTCTTTTCTCTGCGCGGGGATTTAAGGTCCTCCCACTTTACAACTCAGTGGTTTCGTAGTATGGCTCTGCAGAACATATCCGCACATAGTAGCTCACTGCAGTATTCAGGCTACTGAATAAAGCATATACCCTTCCATTAAATTTTGAAAAAAAACTGAAATGGTTGCATGTTGTCTACCCACACTATGAAGAATCTTCAAATTGCACAAAGAATTTTGTATGAGAAAAACTCACCAGCCTTTTTACAGCCATCAATGCAAGTCAAATGACTGACTAATGGTATTAATATGTTTATGAAATGTTCACATCAGTCCATACAGAAAAACTTTAATTTAAATGAAAATTGGCAGTGATTAACATTTTTTCTCAAGAGTTATGATTATAAAATTAAATAAATACAATTGGTATTTTTGATAACATCATCATATTTAGTTATTGTGAAGTAAGGAATTGCCCACTAGTACTCCTTTTCACACAAATCAGTTTCTTTTTCGTCCGGGACATTAGGCTTCTCCTCATAAATGGCCACAAGACTGTCTTGCTGCTGCAGAGTGAGTAAGGGAAGATAATCCTTCATATCCTGTAAAAGCTTGGAGATTGTCATCACTAAATCAGAGAAGGATGGTCTTTCTAGAGTAGTACAGCAGATAAAAAAATTATTGTGACAGAGTGGACCAAAGCATGAAACTTTGTATGCAGGTTCGGTTTGGCATATATAACAGTATCAGAAGGGGTGCCAAATAAAATTGTTTTAATTTTTTAAAGTGTGAAATTTTGATTAACAGTTAATTGTGTAAAAGAGCTCAATATAAATTGTTTATTATAATGTATTTTGGTTTAATACTTCAATCTTAACGATTAGGAGTCACCTGATATTAAAGGCAGCTAGACTATTTAATAGAACTAGCTACCCTGATAGCTAACCAGGTGTAGCAAGTTTCAGAGAATTTATTTCAGTAGAATAAAACCAATTTCTGTGACATGTGAGTTGTACTTGGGAGGTGTGAAGGTGTATTCATAATTGAATTAATTAAATTATGAATACACCTACACCTGTACTTGGGAGGTGTGAAGGTGTAGTCATAATTGAATTAATTAAATTATGACTTGTCCAACACCAACTAACATTCCCAGGGGCTGTGCCCCATCACACATATTCTGTATCATCTGTTTATACAAAGTTCCTTGTTCAGTCACCCTCATTCAGTTCAGTAACCAATAGAAGGCTCCACAAGCCGAAATATTATGGTTTTATTCTACTGAAATAAATTCTCTGAAACTTGCTATACCTGGCTAGCTATCAGGGTAGCTAGTTCTATTAAATAGTCTAGCTGCCTGTAATATCGCCGTTTTTTTTTTGTTTGTTTTTTCGCTATAGTAATTGTATTGGGCGCCCAAACAAAAAAATTCGCGGTGACCAAAGTTTCTTATAAGACATATTTTTTAAAGGAATGTATATCTGGAATGCACCCCTTCTAATATTGCTGTACATACCTTCAACAAACACTGTGCTAAGTTTCATGCTTTGGTCCACTCTGTCACAATATTGCATCAAAAGTACGATTTCCCACTGGACTAGAGGATCCCTTTTCCAGCAAGACATCATTATGGTGTATCTGTATTTTAGTTGAACTAGCTATAACTTAGCCTATTTTTAGCATATTTTTCTATGTGTTGGAAGACACAATTTCATACACATGAGAGATAATGAGCTTCGTCAACTATTAATGGGTAGAGTATAACTAAGTATAATGTATTCAAATGACTTGTATACTCATTATAGCTAATGTAATATTTAGACATACATTAAAAAGCTACTGTGCAAATGTCATGGATGCTATTGGTCTTTCAAGGAACTTGATCAAGAAGTTTAAGATAAGGGTCATTTGTGATGGCGGAAGGGTATGTTTAGAAAATGTCATGCATGTATGAAGGGCTGTCAATGAAGACAATGGAAGACAAAAGAGTTTGTGGGAAAACACCATTGAAAGGACTCTTGTATCTTGTTGCAGTACACCTTGCATCATAAGTCAACAATCTGTAATAGTGGGAGTCACTAAGTGTAAGTTTTAAGGATTAAATAATCATGAGCATTTCATACGTACTTAATATATTCAACTTCTATATCATTTATATATAATGATAGCAATAAATTCTGTTTATATAAACACTATGGCTGTATTAACAAAAAAAATCTGGTGTAATCTATTTAATAAAGCTAATATTTGGTAGCAAAAAGTAAAAAAAAATGTATCAATGCAAGTCAAATGACTGACTAATGGTATTTTAATATGTTTATAAAATGTTCACATCAGTCCATACAGATAAACTTCAATTTAAATGAAAATTGGCAGTGATTAACATTTTTTCTCTCAAGAGTTATGATTATAAAATTAAATAGTACAATTGGTATTTTTGATAAAATCATCATATTTAGCTATTGTGAAGTAAGGAATTGCCCACTAGTACTCCTTTTCACACAAATCAGTTTCTTTTTCGTCCGGGACATTAGGCTTCTCCTCATAAATGGCCACAAGACTGTCTTGCTGCTGCAGAGTGAGTAAGGGAAGATAATTCTTTCATATCCTGTAAAAGCTTGGAGATTGTCATCACTAAATCAGAGAAGGATGGTCTTTCTAGAGGATCCCTCTTCCAGCAAGACATCATTATGGTGTATCTGTGAATTAAATTATATAGCAGTTAATACGTACAAGAGGAAAATCCATAGCTTACTTTTTAATTATGAAACACCAAGGGTGCGAACCCTCAGTGTTATTATACACTAGCTAGCTATTACAAAGACCAAAAGAATAATTTATTTGGAGTAGCACATGAATATACCAATATTTATGTTCATGAATAATTTATTTGGAGTAGTGTTAATAATTATGAATATAACAATATGTATGTTCTTGCACGTTGGTATAAAAACTTGAGCATAACTCAATATGCAACTAATACTGTAGAGGTTAATGCTGCCTTCATAAAGCTTGACATACGAGCGACACTCACCTCACCAGTAGTTTCAATGGAAAATTCCATGCACTCTGGTAAACTGCTGAGAATAATGTAATACAAAACTACCGCAGGCAGTAAAGAAATTATTTGATCATGTGAATACAGCGTGACTATAGGGGCAATATCAACAACCGCTTACAATTAACTCTATGAGAGGCTGCTATTTTCGAGATCTATATGACAGAATGACTGACTGACTGACTGCCTGATTGACTGACTGAAATACAAACCGAGTACTGTAACCTTCTCGCACATGTGCGCTGAAGGTTAATAGTCATTGTCTAGTAGTGGACCATCAAATTTTAGACTATAGTTAATAATGTAAATCAGGCATATTAAATCTTTCAGTCAAGGAAGTTTTCAAATAATGATGTTTATTATTCTGAAACTTGTTTAAGGTTCCATTTAGGAATTGAGTTATATCTATATATGCAGGGGTGTAGGAACAGATGCGGCTGAGCGGTCATGGCCGCACCAATATTTTAACAGAAGGGTCACGTCTATTATTTTTTCTACTCTTTACCTGAACTCGTCCCGATTATCGATAATCGGCAGTCAAAATTGAGCCATCAAAATGACTTCCGTTTGGATTAAGTAGCTAATATTGAACCTCTTTCGAAAGATTTTTAGGAAAATGGTCCTTCGTTTGCTATTCCAAAGCAATATTTAGGAAAAACAAGTGTAGCTCAGAAATCCTTCCAGCAAAGTTGGTCTGCAAAATGGCCGTTTTTGTTCTCAGGATTTTTCCCATTCAGTTATTTGCCTCATATTTTAGGAAAATGAAACTAAGACTGCCACAAGAGGCAGACATTTATAACTTCTAATTTGGATTCAGTGGTTGTTGTTGTTTTTTAACATTGTGTAGTTTGCTTTATATGTCCAAGTAGTTATATTAGCTATAATATGATATATACAGTCTACATAATTGTTATAGCTATAATATAACATTATTTATTGTCAGAAAAATCATTTGCTTTGTATTAATAATAAAATATGGCTTGTATTAAACTGTTTGGTGAGATTACAGTGGCATTTGAATGTATTAAATACACAGAGCATAGACTTAAACTCTTTGGTTCATTTGATAGACAAAACCACTGTATTGTCTTTTCTATTAATAAAACGTATTACTTGAATAAACAAGTGGTGTGGTTAGTGGGTGTTGTTCACACCAATAAGATCTGGCTCCCTACATCCCTGAGTTAAGACTAACTCACATAGCATCAGTGCAAGCTTGATTGTGAGGCTTCTGCATGCGATACCCTCCAAGAAGCTGTTGGAGGAATTCTTTAGTCTTGATGTCAGGATAAGGCTTTCTCCCACCATTGAATATTTCCCAGGATGTGATTCCAAATGACCACTTAATGTAACACATGAGTATTGGCGTCAATAATAATACTGTAATTTTAATACTATAATATATTGTTAGTCGTTGTCTTCTTATTAATTTTAAATTTCTAGAATTGAACAATACTTAACATAACATGAAGATAAGAAAATTGAGGACAAAAATATTTCTGGCAATGTAATTATTTATCCAGACCAACACTATACTTGATACATAGTACAATTAGTCCAAACTACATTATTAAAAGTGAAGATTTTTTAAGAGGAATAAATTATTAAGGCTGTTGGTAGAATTTTCTAGATAGTGCAGTGTTGATTATCTGAGTAGCCTAGTTCATAGTAGCCTATGGAGAAGTAATAGATGTATTATTTGGTGATCCTTTACCATGTATCACTTTACAGCTTTTATGCATATCACTTTACCATTTTGTACCCACAAGTCCTGCGGAGTCAAAAGAGTGTGAAAGTTCTTTGAGTATATAGAGTATAGTTTGTAAATTTTAATTTATGGAACAAACTTCCTTGTTATTACATCCCTGGAGTGGTGGCAAGCTCAATACCTGAAAAAATAAGCCAAAGCATTTGTTCAGATTAGACTTCTCAAAGCGTTTGTTGGGAGTGATAGTTGAAACTCACAACCATACCCTTGAAACTGAACTTGTCAATTTATTCTAATATTACTTTGCCAACAATTAGAAATAAAAGACAATGTGCTGAACCGTGGAAATGTGAAGATTGACTGGATGAAGCTTGATCATAAAAAAGCTATTGCTGACATTATAGGAAATGTGTTATATCTCAGGCTTTTTTAGTAAGCAAAATAAGGCAAAAAAAATTATGCTGAAATTTCTTCAAAAATTATCAAATACTGAAAATTATATCGTTATAGCTACTACCTATTTATTATTATTATAACAATATAGTATTATAACCAACAAAATTTAAGCAGAAGTAAAGTACTAACCACATCAGAGGCTTCAGAGAACTTCTGATCAAGCAGGCTCTCTATGGCTAGCCATTTGACTGGCAACTTCTCATGTATCTCATTACCAGATTGGAAGTAGTTCTTGTTGTCTGATGCCTTAACAGCCAAGCCGAAGTCTGCAACTTTTAAAACACATTTCATGTCCATCCTACAATTATATAACATGGACATATCTCAATAATTATACTTATTACATATATATATATATATATATAATTTTTAATAAAATATTTGTTACTTACATACAGTTCCTGGCAGCTAAGTCTCTATGAATAATCTGCTTGCCGCTCAAGTAATCCATTCCTTTGGCAGTTTGTAGACACATACCTAGCAATTTCACAATTACTGTATCCTAGAAGATATTACTTTGGTAAACAATACAATTTTTAACATGATAATTAAAATTCATTTTAAGTGAAATTTATTTTCATATTCATAATAAATTAATTTATAGAAGTTCGATTTAGAGACCTTAGTGCTACTGGTGAACAAAAATTTTGCATTAAAGTGACCATGCTAGGGCTTGAGGTATTCTAGATGTTGAAGGAATTACATAATATAATTAATTTTTACAAATCTGAACCTCATTAATCGGAAACCTCACTAATCCAAAGCTCACTGATAAAAACATCACTAATCCAAAATCTCACTGATCAAAAACACACTAATCTAAAATTTCGCTAATCCAAAAACCTCACTAATTCAAAACCTCACTAATATAGAACCTCATTAAGTCAAAAACTCACTAATAAAAAATTTCATTAAATCCAAAACCTCGCTTGTCGGAACATAATGGACACAACCATTCCTGTAATATAACTATTATACCTCATGTTCATTATGAAATATTATACACTATCCCTGGTATTGATTAGAAGGGTTGTGAGCTACAATAACGTAAAAGGTAACTGACAAGGATGGTTGCAATCATCTTGTAGAAATTACAAAGATAAGTAAGATAAATTAGATAGAAATAGTTTCTTTATAATTCCAACAAGCAAGTGAAGAACAATATATTACATGAAAACTCATAAATTACAATACTTATAAAAGTATCATAGTTTATCCATCAAAATAATTTCATTAATCTGAGCATAGTCTTGCTGAATAATGTTCAACTTAGTGTGGTTTTTTAATAAGTTTGATTAATATTAGCTTAAAATATCTACTTGGTATGTCTAATACATAAACTTAATGAACTAACGGATATGTGACTGTCAGTGATTTCATCAGGGGGCAATAAATACTTCTTCCTGTTCTCTTCTTTCCTCAGATAGACATCCAAACTTCCATTCGACATGAATGGCATTACAATGCATGGAGATTGGTTCCGGTCTATTGCTACTGCTTTCAATGTCGCTATGTTAGGATGAGAAAAATCTTTCATTTTTAAAACTTCATCAATAACTCGTTGAATCTCAGAAATCCCAGAAAATCCTAAAAATTACAAATTAAATGTTTTGATTGTTAATTAAAACTATACATCATTAGCTAGTACACACTTACCTTTTAGAATTTTTACTGCAACAACTTCACCTCTCAGTTTTGCTTTGTACACACTGCCAAATTCTCCTGTGAACATATAATCATTAAAATGTGTGTACTGTATGAAACAACAAAAATTCAATTAGAACTATTCAGAAAATGGACCATAAAAGTACTCTTGCAATGCTGACCCTTTACCTAATTCATTCTAAATAGGTTAAGGGTCTGGTTTGCAAGACACAACACAAATATAGAGGAGTTACTCTTAAAGATAATATATATAATATATATATATATATTATATATATTAATACTATCTTAAAGTGTGATAATATCACAGGAGTAGAAAACTGAAGTGGCGATTTGAGAGTTCCTGGTGATCGCTCCACGATTTCACCACACTTCATACACTAGGCAATATTGATGTGAGATTTTTGGGCAACGCCAGTTAGCAATGGAAAAAAGTGTTTGTACTGAAGTATGACGTACTGAAGTGGTGAGAATTTCACTCGTCACTTTCTCACAACACTTGTGCTATTAATCACAAATACCACAGTTGCTATTACATCTCAATTATTTCAGGCTTAACAAAAATGCATTATTTTGATTGTTGTACTATTTGGCGAGAGAGCGTAGTGAGCGAGACACTTACAGGGGTAAAAATGAAAAAATCGGGGATGTTTGTATATATGTATGGACGTACGTATGTCATTTTGTACTTTGACCCTCGCGTTTTTGATGTTAGTTATGTGTTCGACCCTGTCCCAAATTGCACTAAACAGAATCCTCTGGTTTATCGATCAGTACCCGTATCACCCTAGAAATTGAATTGTTTACCGTTTTGAATTCTTTTGCGGGTGCAGTTCAAACATGAAAACTTAATGGACTTCCATTTCATGGTTATAAGCCGTGCGCAACAGTATTTACTTGAAAATACATTGTCCACTATACTACTGCGAAGGTAAGTCTGTGTAGGTGCATGTCCAGTTGTGTCAACGCATTGTGTGTTACAACCACTACTTAGCTAAAGAATATCACAAAGAAAACTTTAAAATAACGTGTATTGTTTTGTTGTTGTTTTTTTCCTTCCAAGCAGTTGCAGAGAGTTGTTACTATGGCACTGAAATCCCTTTATCCTGTATGCTAAATAAAAAAACTGGACCTTATTTTCAGTAGCTTCAGTGTTAGAAGTCAAAATCATTCATATAAAAATAGTAAAGTCTCTTTAGGCTCGCTCGCCATTTGTGCTGAAGCACATCACTAGTTAGTTACTACTGATAATAATATCAATATAATAAATATTTCAGGCTTAACTCCAGACAGTAAGAATACAGGTCTTAATAAAAAAAAAGGCCGCTTAACCGAGACTAGTAACCTAAACATTGGGCCGAATGCCAATCAGCAGTAGACGAGAATCATTAAGCACTATTAAGAAGTGCTAAGAGCCGGGGAAAAAAACTGGTGCTTAACAATGAGTAGACATTCATGGTATATACATATATCTTTATTCTATCCTGGTGTTTCTCTTATAGCCATAACTTTTAAGTATTTCAACTAATTAATAATTAATTTTTGTTATGAAATTCATTTAATTAAACACACATTTTAGACGTATGATTTGTTTTAATATCAGCACATGTTCACTTACCTTCACCAATCATTTTGCATCGTATTCTAAATCTTCAAATGGTATTTTTAGCTCTCGAGGTACATTCATCAACTTGAGCAAGGAGTCTTTGTGGTGTAAACTATGAGGATGACTTAATAGATTGCTAATGTCTGCCAATAAATACAGTAACAAATAATGCATTAGTTTGATTGTTGTACTATTTTGTTACTACTGATAATAATAATTAAAAACTTGAATTAATATGGTTCATAATATACAATAGGCTTGTGTGTCAGTAATAATGATAACCAACCAACAGTGTGTATATTCATGAATAATTCATGAGCTGAGCTGGGTTGGTAAATTGTAATCATTTACTGAATGAGTAAATAATGCTCATATTTAGTAAAAGGCAAATAAGGTAATGAAGATGACTAAAAGGACAGATACTAAGAAACAGAGAGATAAACAGGAGGATGGGAATCCATAACTCAAGAAGGAGGAATGAGCGAAGCAGAAGAGGTTCAGGAAGAAAGAGAGGAAATGAGAGAAATTAATAACAAAATGGATAAAAATGGATAAGAATACTTATGCTACTTCCAAATTTACAAGTATGTACATCAAGTGCCACAATATGGCAGGGTATAACTCTGTTGATTACCATGATTATGTTTGTAACTTACAGACTGGAGATGTTGGCATCTTGTCATTAAAGGCCAACTGCTTCTCTTTGCTCTTTCTGTTGTTAATCACATTTGCCAGTATCGCAATGGAGAGTATCAATATTCCCACAATGATAAACAGTGATACGCCACATGCAAAGCCAGTGATAACCTTTCCTGAGACCGAATAATAAATCATAAGAATTTAAAAATTATGTATACAAGCAGTTTAATATTTAGCTCTATGGTCTAGTTTTTACCATGGAAATTGCTAAACAAAAACTGTATTTTTAAGAAAATGTGTGCGGTAATGATGAATAACCAAAGGTGTGTCTCCACTTCACTACTATACACTTGCTATAGCTATTAAAATCATTTCAGACCAGAAGAATTGTATATTGGCTATTGTAATCAGAATCAGGTATCAATATAGCTCAAGCAATGAAAATGGCAGATGTAAATGCTACATTAATTTGAGAAGAAACTAAACAGGCTGAGACACTAACCGGTCTAGCACTTGGCTAACTTCAGCATAAAGCAAAACTAAAACTTGTAGCATAAAGTTATTTGCTCACAATATTATGACATCCCAATAAGGGGAATACCTACTAAAGCTAGCTAAAACTTTCACATTTTCTCAAAAATCAGCTCGAAAAAAAAAAAAGCAGAACAATAAATTGTCTTTAATCATCATTCTAATTAAGGTCATGTCTAAATCATTGTCAGTAATCTCCAAAATATGAGTGTGATAGATAGACAAAATGTATTTACATTTACTATACATTCAGTGGGTTAAAAAATTAATGTTATACTATCTGCTGATTGCAAATTGGTAAGAGTTAGAAAAGCTAACAAGACACTTGAATCTACAATTCCTGAAGTATTGAATGGGTTAATAAATTTTTTCTTAATTAAATAAAGCTATTTCCACCTTTTCTAATGCCTTACAGTGGTAGAATAATGATTTTTAATTACAATGACTCCCTTACTGATGCAGGTTTGATTACTCCAAGTTTGTAGCGATCCACATCGAGACTGGCAGTAAAATGATCCCTCCGTATTAATGCAGACTTCATCTTCTTTACATACACTCTTTGACTGTGTGCATTCATCAAAATCTACAGTTTGAACAAAGCTATGCACTAGCTTCAAGTAATCATGATTAACAATCAAAACATTTAATTTGTAATTTTTAGGATTATCTGGGATTTCTGAGATTCAACGAGTTATTGATGAAGTTTTAAAGATGAAAGATTTTTCTCATCCTAACATAGTGACATTGAAAGCAGTAGCAATAGACCGGAACCTATCTCCATGCATTGTAATACCATTCATGTGGAATGGAAGTTTGGATGTCTATCTGAGGAAAGAAGAAAACAGGAAGAAGTATTTATTGCCCCCTCATGAAATCACTGACAGTCACATATCCGTTAGTTCATTAAGTTTATGTATTAGACATACCAAGTAGATATTTTAAGCTAATATTAATCAAACTTATTTAAAAAAACCCACACTAAGTTGAAGATTATTCAGCATGGCTAATGCTCAGATTAATGAAATATTATGATGGAAAAATCAATACCAGTGATAGTGAATATATCATAATGAACATGAGGTATAATAGTTATATTACAGGAATGGCGTGTCCATTATGTCCGACAAGCGAGTTTTTGGATTTAATGAAATTTTTTATTAGTGAGGTTTTGACTTAGTGATGTTCTATATTAGTGAGGTTTTGGATTAGCGAAATTTTGGATTAGCGTGTTTTGGATTAGTGAGATTTTGGATTAGTGATGTTTTTTATCAGTGAGCTTTGGATTAGTGAGGTTTCAGATTAATGAGGTTCAGATTTGCAAAAATTAATTATATTATGTAATTCCTTCAACATCTAGAATACCTCAAGCCCTAGCATGGTCACTGTAATACAAAATTTTTGTTCACCAGTAGCACTAAGGTCTCTAAATTGAACTCCTATGAAATAATTTATTATGAATAAGAAAATAAATTTCACTTAAAATGAATTTTAATTATCATGTTAATAATTGTATTGTTTACCAAAGTAATATCTTCTAGGATACAGCAATTGTGAAATTGCTAGGCATGTGTCTACAAATTGCCAAAGGAATGGATTACTTGAGCAGCAAGCAGATTATACATAGAGACTTAGCTGCCAGGAACTGTATGTAAGTAACAAATGTTTAATTAAAAATTATATATATATATAATTATATAATAAGTATATTGAGATATGTCCATGTTATATAATTGTAGGATGGACATGAAATGTGTTTTAAAAGTTGCAGACTTCGGCTATGCTGTTAAGGCATCAGACAACAAGAACTACTTCAAATCTGGTAATGAGATACATGAGAAATTGCCAGTCAAATGGCTAGCCATAGAGAGCCTTCTTGATCAGAAGTTCTCTGAAGCCTCTGATGTGGTTAGTACTTTACTTCTGCTTAAATTTTGTTGGTTATAAAACTATATTGTTATAATAATAATAAATAGGTAATAGCTATAACGATATAATTTTCAGTATTTGATAATTTTTGAAGAAATTTCAGTATAAGTTTTTTGTTGCCTTATTTTGCTTACTAAAAGCCTGAGATATAACACATTTCCTATAATGGCAGCAATAGCTTTTTTATGATCATGATTCATCCAGTCAATCTTCACATTTCCACGATTCAGCACATTGTCTTTTATGGCTAATTGTTGGCAAAGCAATATTGGAATGGATTGACAAGGTCAGTTTCAAGGGTGTGGTTGTGAGTTTCAACTGTCACTCCCAACAAACTCTTTGAGAAGTCTAATCTGAACAAATGCTTTGGCTTATTTTTCCAGGCAGAGCTTGCTACCACTCCAGGGATGTAATAACAAGGAAGTTTGTTCCATAAATTAAATTTTACAAACTAATATGTGAGGTATTGTTCAATTCTAGAAATTTAAGATTAATAAAAAGACAACGCATAGGTGCCAACTTTCCAGAATCTATTTCAGGGACAAAAACCACACCCTGGCCACACCCAAATAACACACCAACAATGACATAATTTTTAATGACATCATCTATGCAAAAGTTTAAAAATTACAATAGCTGTTCTTCTTCAACCTTTTGAACTTCTACCTATTCCTTGAAATTCTTCTACCCACTTTCTATCAAAGTGATACTGCCTTTTCAATTTCTGCTTTTTTGGTGGAGGAAGACCTTCTTCAGACATGACCAGTCCAAACTAGTGTTTATATAATGAGTAACTGAAGTCAAGTCTCGTGATTGAAGTGTGATTGCATTATTGTTTTGTGCATGTCATTATGATTCATGTATATCAGGCACATGCAAATAAAAGCGAGCTATAGCAATTTTGCTGTAACAGCTAGCTTTAGCCTTTTACTTGTGGCATGTTTATAGTTAGTGTGGTTACTAGTAGCTTTGATTAGGTCTAGACAGCCAGCTGGCTAGCACAGCTGTAAGTAAATACCCAAAGGTCTACTACTTCACTAGCCTGCAGGCTTCCAGGGACAAACCATAGAGCTATTGTGCACTTTCCAGGACTCTGTGACAGAGTGGACTGTCCCGGATTCCAGGACAGTTGGCACCTATGACAACAACTAACAATGTATGATAGTATTAAAATTACAGTATTATTATTGACTCCAATACTCATGTGTTACATTTAGTGGTCATTTGGAATCACATGCTGGGAAATATTCAATGGTGGGAGAAAGCCATATCCTGACATTAAGATTAAAGAACTCCTCCAACAGCTTCTCGGAGGGTATCGCATGCAGAAGCCTCACAATCAAATATGCACTGATGCTATGTGAGTTAGTCATAATTTAGGGGAGTAGGAAGCCAGATCTTAATGGTGTGAACAACACCCGCTAACCACACCACTTGTTTATACAAGTAATACGTTTTATTAATAGAAAAGACAATACAGTGGTTTTTCTATCAAATGAATCAAAGAGTTTAAGTCTATGCTCTGAGTATTTAATACATTCAAATGCCACTGTAATCTCACCAAACAGTTTAATACAAGCCATATTTTATTATTAGTACAAAGCAAATGATTTTTCAGACAATAAATAATGTTATATTATAGTTATAACAATTATGTAGACTGTATATATCATATTATAGCTAATATAACTACTTGGACATATAAAGCAAACTACACAATGTTAAAAAACAACAACAACCACTGAATCCAAATTAAGTTTTTATACCAACCTGCATGAACATACATATTGGTATATTCATAATTATTAACACTACTCCAAATAAATTATTCATGAACATACATATTGGTATATTCATGTGCTACTCCAAATAAATTATTCTTTTGGTCTTTGTAATTGCTAGCTAGTGTATAATAACACTGAGGGTTCGCACCCGTAGTGTTTTATAATTAAAAAGTAAGCTATTAGTACAGTCAATTTATTGTTGGACCTCAAACAAATTGCAACAAAAGGTTTCTTGACTGCTTCCTATACAGAAAAATGTGCTCTATAACATACTAAAAGTCCCCCAAAATCTAACCATGGGAAACCACAAAAATTTGATTAAACAACGCTAAAATATTCAAAAAAAATTAGCAAAAAATTACCACTTATCAAAAGTGAGACTTTCTCAACAGTTTCCTACCCAGAAAAGTGTGCTCTATAACATACTAAAAGCTCCTAAAATTTGCA
>WLWI01002395.1_pt1 | contig 16199 bp, 19 predicted proteins | sample 6701501 | NCBI WGS metagenome assembly WLWI01 (sample SAMN12718690, study PRJNA515312) | sponge metagenome | isolation source: marine sponge | host: Mycale hentscheli | place: New Zealand: South Island, Marlborough, Capsize Point | collected 2014-11-01
ATTAATAAAATGACCACACTTACATGTATGCTGCAGAGGCAAGCCAGGCTATGCTATTCTCAGCTAGACTCACCTGAGAGCTATGTTAGCCTTGGAGACCATCTCTGTAATCTTCTCTCTCTTCAATGCATACTTGACATGACACGCAAATGCCTTGGCATACCTGTCAGCACACACAAACATACATTTACTTCATCACACACAAACATACATATAATTGTCACACAAAAAAATACACATCATTATACATGATCACCATTCACTAACAACACCATTCACTAACACTCCCTCATATACACATAATGATACATGCATACACATGACACACACACACACACACAAACATATATACTCATTACACTCGCACATACACAATCAAGCTCACAAACACATAAATACCGTGCACACACAAGATCTAGCCGTGAGTGGGTCACTAATTAATTTAATTTCTCATAACACTATTATACATATGTGTGTAGTGTACAAACATGTACATCGCATTCACACGCCTACAAACCATCTGTACATAACATGTAGTACTCATAGATGCAAGTAAATGACCCACCCACCACACACACACACACACACACACACAGAAATGCAGCTCTATAATTTGTCCTTTTTTGTTTTCTGAAGTTGAATCACCTCTGAGAAGACATACTATCTATTGCTTGATGCTACACTAGGGGCCTCTGTAGGGATGCATTAGTGAGTTCACATGCATGCACTAGTTTGACCATGCAACATAAAATTAGTGTTGTTTTTTTTTAAATACAAACATCTTTGAATCCTGTCTCTCTCTCTCTCTCATTGCTCTTCCTATGAACTTAAGAAGGTAGTTTAGGCTTCTCCTCTTGGATTCATTATCTGGTGCAGCTGGACTAAGTCTCCTACAGTACCTACTAAACTATTGATAACTACAATATGGCACCAGTTATGTAATACTCCAGCTGTGATCTATACAGTAATAGTAAACACTTCCTTCTCTACCAACCCTTCACCACCATCACACTTTCATGAACCCATTAGCACGTTACCTTTAGCACCACACACTATTAGGACATCCTTACCATTCACCCATGGCCTTCTTTCTGACCTCCAATGAAAGGTCACTACAAAATGATAATAATATTAACAATAATAATAACAATAACAATGACAATCAAATTAAAAAATAATAATAATAAAAAAAAAAATAAAAAAAATAAAAAAAAAATAAATAAAAGAAATAAAGAAAAATACTACAAAATAAAATGAATTTATGAATTTGCCACAACCACTCCTGCCGGGATATCTGAGGGTGCACGCACCTCGGAATTGCCCGCTAACTTTTCTCCAAATACACTCTGGACAAACTTTTTTCAAGAGGTTTCGGGCTCTTTTCCAGCATATGTAACCATCACCATTCCCGTTCACTTACCCTCGCCCGTGGAGCTCTCAATAACACTCAGAACTAGAAGTACATAGCTATGCTGAAGTCGGTAATGGTCGTCAAATCAACAAACTCACACCATAAGAACAAAAAAGGAGTGGCTAACGTGCACCTGGTAGAGAGGCGTGTCATCAATAGAAGTGTGCAGTTGGGATCGAGTGCATGAGAAAATACACACAGATTTCTGTTGCCATGCATCGAGTTGGAACGCAGAATGATATAGTTGGAAAAAGGAATGCAAAAATGTTTCCTTACAAATGACAAATATACGTAACACTAACTCCTGTATAATACTGTCAGGGACATTTTTAGGGAGGGGGTGGGGTGGGGGGGAGTGGCTTAAAATGTTTCTGCCTCCTGAAAATTATTATGTCATTATATGACATAGCCGCATTTTCATCAATATCATAGAAATGAGAAACACCCATGAAATTTCAAACATGTTTGGTTTGGCTCCTCTCAATCACTGATACTGTAACTCCATTGAAAATGCATCACATACATGCATGTCACTCACAGGTTGCTCTCCATCGGCAGGTAATGCGCCTTCAAGGCTGACGCCTGCAGGGAACAAATAAGAAGTAGTTATGCACTATACATACACACACACGTACGTACGTAAACATAACATAGTGAAATATAGACTAAGTTAACACCTGAGACTGTTCGGTTTGCTTGCCAATTAATTAATCAAGTACACAGCAATGATGGATCTATGTATGTAGCAAGTTTATAATCAATAATTATAGCCCGTTACCCGAGCGACCGCGCTTGTCGTTAAGAACTATACATCGGATACAGTCTGGTATGCTCGTAAGAAAATGTATTAGCGGGGAAAGTCTGATATAGTTCTTAGCAACCATAATTATGAAGGAAGGCAGATCACAGCAAAATGGAATAATGAAGAGTTTGGGTACTTTAATACAATTACTAAGATAGCTAACACTATACTTTGCTCGTTGTTTATGTTTGGGCTATAAAATAGTTATAAACCAAAATCATTAGGTTTGTATTTCGATTTATAAATCGCATACAAACCTCAATTTCGGTTTATAACTATAACAAAGATGTCTAGAATAAGATTTTGATATTTCCCATCTCCAACAATTATAATTTTAAATGTTACCTTACCTAATCTATCCCTGCATGCACACAAGTACACACATACACACTCACATCTTTCTTGTAGTCCTCTGACATTAACGGAGACGTGTCGATGATACCTACATACAAACACACAAACATACGTATGCACTCATAATGCCATTATCCGCTTAGCACAATTTTGAGTTATGTATAATACTTTAAATTAATTACCAAAACAATCTCACATCTTAACTTATTCTAGATTTTGCTATAATTTTACATAGTACGTGCATAAATACTTTTTATCAACGAGTGCCTGATTACATATGTCAGTTGATATAGCGTCTTACAAAAGCACTACGTAAAATGTGGGTACAGAGTTCCCTGGCAGGACTAATCCTGCAGTGTATGTGTGACCAGTTCATTTGACAATGTCTCTTCATCTCTTCCTAGCACTACCAGCTGTCGCTGAATTCAACCTTTGGACTGTCACAGGTGAGAGTTCTCGGCATTGCACCGCTCTTGACTCTCCTGATTTAAAAAAAAATTGATGATATAATATAATGTTCCTATTTTGTGTTTATACTTTGCTCCGATGCAGTACTTCCTGTAATAAAAACATTTAAATGAATACACTGGTATTGGTTTTTTGTAATTTGTTTTTTAAGTATGGCTACTGAACTCATACCATTGAGCATCTGTCCACCCGAAATATTTAATACTACGGCCTCTCAAGTTCACAATTCAGCTAATAGGAGGTGAGTAAGCCGTGCACTCTGTGAACCTCGTAGCAATTCTGAGATCGTTAGAAATCGAGCTTCAGTTAGTACCGTTAGAAACGGTAAGTCCGAATTTTTAATTCTTCTCTTTGCGGACTAAATTACTTTTTTTTTTTTTTTTTTTTTTAATAGTATAGATTTTGGTATTGATGTGCTTTTAAAATACAATTCTTGCTGGAATATCTTAAACAAAATAAAATAATACGATATACATTTATCATGTAACCAAAATGGCTGTCATAAAATTGACAGGGAAAGGGTTAAGTGTGCTTAAACAGCAAGACAGTGAATCTCCTTGAAACAGGGTCAGGTGCCTCACGACCTCTATTTCACATGTGTGAATATATCTCTAAGATGGCAGTTCATTTGCTCATCATCTTGCTGACACCTCTTTAGACAGACTCCAGTGCTCGTACAACCTCCAGACAAAGGACAAAGGCTTTCCAACTGTGTGGTGTCACGTCAAATACCTTCTGGAAGTATCCACACGACCGACTGATCAAGTCCTGACAGGCGGGGTCTCCTTGGATGAAACTTTATCAATCATTAAATCATGAGACAGCCTCGCCTACCTCTGACTCCACCCCTTTGCTCCTCATAAAAATAAGGCTCACTCCTCTGAAGGGGGTGATACTAAGTGCCCCTGCCATTAGCTTGTAGGTACTATTGATGCAAGTAACAATCCTCAAGTCTTCCACTTCAGCCAGTATGTAGCTAGTCCACGAGGATGAAATACTTCACATGAGGGACAGCGTCTCAGTCCCTAGGGACCACGAAAAACCTCATGGGACTTCCTCACATTCCGACTCCTCTAGTCTCCCTGGCGACAGACTCCTCCCAGTCTGATACAGAAGAATGGTGGGGACCAGCATCACCTTTATCCCCCCCCCCCCCCCCCCCCCCCCCCCCCCCCCCCCCCCCCCCCCCCCCCCCCCCGCCCCCCCCCCACCCCTCCCCCCCCCCCCCCCCCCCCCCCCCCCCCACACACACACACACACTGTCCCAGAAGGTCGTTAAGCTTCATCACCTGGCTAAAAGAAACTTAGCCTCTCATCACTTCAGCCAGGCTCACACGCCTTGCCCGAAATTAAATTAATTGGTAAGACACTAAGAGAGCTTTCCACTGGCCAGTGTGAGAAACTTTCTACTAGCCAAAAACATTCTTAGTGTGAAAACCCATTCACTCTTCCAAACTATTATGTAACAGTTCTCCCTCATTTTTCTAATCAGTTACATACTATGCATGCTTTAATTGATATCAAGTAATACAGACTTTTTTCACCCTTTGTGTTTTGTATTTATAATTGTTCAAACTCCAGTTCTCCATAAGACGAGCACTTCAGCCATTTTAACTCATTTAGCTAGCTACATGCACTTCATACACACGCAGGCTCGGCTTTAGTAACATTATCACAGACGTTCGTCGTGCTTGTCAATGTTTCATTCCATTTTTTGTTAATAACTGTAAACACCACATCATTTTAGTTAGTTACCAATATTTCATAAGTTGTGCATTTCTAATTCAGCACCAGTGTCTCCTGTCGGTATTCTTGGAACTCTACTCGCTTGTGAGTAATTGTCGCACGGGTAAGACATGTTCCAGAACTTCTAGACGGTCCTGTACAATAATGATCTTGACAAAATGTATAGTGTACCTTTCAATTTCATTGCATGACTATCCGTGATACAACTGGATAGCTAGGCTTGCAAGATTATAGTAGAGGTAAAAATTAAAAAAAGTCTATTAGCAATTGCCATTATTGGTTGGGTCCTCTCCCCCTCCAAACCAATCTACATGTATGTAAGATCCAGTCTGCCTGACCAATGAAAAATGTGTTGGTACGCCTATGATTATGAACTCCATACAAACCAAGCGTAATACCCTCACACGACACTTACCATAAGTACACGCTCCCACAGCTCCACCCACTGTCAACTTAGTCAGAGTGAAATCAAATTCACTTACCACCTGTATAACACAAATTCAAATATGATGGAGAAATCAGGAATCACGATTAAATAAGAAGTACTCAAGGTGTTTTAGGAAGTTCCCACCTGTTTTAAGGCTTGTTTGAATAGTAAAAAGAAAAAAAACAACAACAATTCCTATGCTGACTAATGAAAAGGTAAAGAACCGCTATAAGTCCTAAACTAATAATGGCAGTAATACTGCTCTAGTATTCTATTCCTACTATTGGCAAGCTCCCGTCCAGTAGCTTACCATCAGTGACTCTTGGCCATTCTTTTTTATAGCTTCAGCAGCAGCTTCTATCTTTTGCAGAACTCCTTCACCCGTGCGCACATTCGGGTGAGAAAGCAAGGTCGCGACAGAACTAGCCATTATCAAAACCTGGTCTACTAACTGACGATAGAACGCGGCGAGCGCAACAGACTAACTGATGCTAGAATGGAGTATTCTCCCAGTCACTTATCGTACACATTAATTACGACTTTGAACCTTCACAACCGCAACAACCGGATGTTCCTTTGAACCCAATAGATAATTATTTTAATTAACTGGTCACATATTAACTTTATTAACTGGTCACTTTATTAACATATTAACTGGTCACTAACAAAGAATAATTCTTTTATTATTATTAAATTATAATACAATGCCAAACTGGAAAATAAACAAAACAACAACAACAAATAACAACCTGCACACACACATACACACATACATACATACACCAGCTATGAATCAGAAAATGACAGCAGCATCCTGAGGATGAATAGAGCCTCCTGGGCTTCCGGAGAAGCCAGCAAATCTCCAAAAGTAAACGTCCTGAGCTCAGAATGTGGCATAAGCAGAATGTAGCGGATGCAACTCTCGGCCAAGCAGAAACACTGATGGAGCTGTGACAGGTTGAACATGCCCACCACATTGCCATGGGTGATGTACTTCACTGCCGTGTGCTCGCAAGTCGCTATCAAGTCCGGGAGGAGGAACCTCCCAGCACAAACCATAGTCTGGAGACAAACTTCACACTCTAAGGCCTCATCTTCACACCTGCAGTTAACTGTAATGCTCGCCAGTAGCTGATTGGTTGCTGCAAATATAACATCCGACGATGACGATCGACCAGTAGTGATGGGTGACCTCGCCCGGGAAAGCGTTGAAAGTTTTGTTCGGATGTGATTGCAGTTCCACTTGCAGCCGTACATGTGATGTATCATTGCCACGAACCCACAAGCAGGAACACTTTGTATGTGCACTTCGCTGCTGGAAGACTCCTTATAATGCCCACCCAACATGACCTTAAAGACATCTGACTCTTCCGCTAACACAGACGTGTGAGCTTGAAATAAAAGTGGGCGGGGAGTGCCGTCAATTACTAGTGTGAGGTCAAACGGGTGGTGATCACTGTCCATGTATCTGCAGAACTGAGCGGAGCTGTTAACTTTCTCATCTTCCCCTCCGCCCACTGGCGCACTCTCAGACTCCACTAACGACAATCCTTGCAAAGATACATCTAAAAATGGATATTTTCGCCTGTGTGAGGCGATGTTGTGGGAGTGGCTAGGGTGTGGCTTGGAGTGACTGCCTATCATATTGTTCCCGAGCATGAGGAGAGCATCAAGTGCCTCCAGGTAGAGACTGCAGTCACTATTCGTTGCCATGGCGCTGAGGAGGTGGTAGGCTCCATTGTCTAGTAACAGTCTATGGCAAAATCTCGAACTTCTACATACAAAGACAAAACCATAATAATAATAATAATTATAATAATAATAATAATAATAATAATAATAATAAAAATAATAATAAAAATAATAATAATGATAACGATAATAATATTAATAAAAACAACAACAATAATAAAAATAATAATGATAATAAAATAATAATAATTGGCGAGCGAGCGAGACACTTACAGGGGTAAAAATGAAAAAATCGGGGATGTTTGTTTATTTGTATATATGTTTGGACGTACGTATGTCATTTTGTACTTTGACCCTCGCGTTTTTGTGTTAGTTACGTGGTCGACCCCATCCCAAATTGCACTAAACAGAATCCTCTGGTTTATCGATCAGTACCCGTATCACCCTAGAAATTGAATTGTTTACCGTTTTGAATTCTTTTGCGGGTGCAGTTAAAACTTGAAAACTTAAGGGACTTCCATTTCTATTCGAGTTAGTGTCGGTGGTAAGTCAATGCGCTCTTTGTCATGGTTATAAGCCGTGCGCAACAGTATTTACTTGTGTAGTGTATGGACAGAAGTAAACATTCACTTGTCTGTGTTTATTATCACACCCATTAACACTCATTAACATTCATTCAAGTGTAACACATACACAAGGCCTTACTCTTATCACCTAATCAATTTGTGTACGTGTGTGTTTTACCATGGTATATCCTTGTGTTCACTTTTGAGTTTTGTCAGTTCACAGTTCATCCAGAAAATAATAAATTACTAAAGAAAGGGTCCAGTTCTGGTCAAAACACAACAACTTGAAAATACATTGTCCACTAGACTACCACGAAGGTAAGTCTGTAGGTGCATGTCCAGTTGTGTCAAAGCATTGCGTGTTACTAGCTAAAGAATATCACAAAGAAAATGTTTAAATAACGTGTATTGTTTTGTTGTTGTTTTTTTCCTTCAATTCAAGCAGTTGCAGAGAGTTGTTACTATGGCACTGAAATCCCTTCACCCTGTATGCTAAATAAACAAACTGGACCTTATTTTCAGTAGCTTTAGTGTTAGAAGTCAAAATCATTCATATAAAAATATTATAGTCTTTAGGCTCGCTCGCCATTTGTGCTCAAGCACATCACTAGTATTAATAACAACAACAACAACAACAACAATAATAATAATAATTATAATAGTCGTATAATGCATTGTGATATTACATCACCATCAGTACATTAGGAAGACACTGTCAAAAAATATACTGTACACATGACAATCTTTTTTCACATTCATGGCTTTAGTACAAATGATAATGGCAATTGTTGGTCATGTAATCCACAAACTGTTTAATATAACACACATATATACATCTGTAAGCCACTTCCCATTAGCTAAAGCACTCTCGAGTCTCAACATCATACAACTTTCTATTTCTATGCTACATAATTATATAAACTAATAACTTCAATAGATAGAATTTTGCATAGCAACGAGCATACAATATTATTATCTACATGTGTACTAGTCCACTATTGTAACTGAATGTACATACAATAAATATGTAATTGACAAAAAACACTGAAATGCTGCTTTAAGCTGACTAGATGTAGGGTTAGTTATATCCCCCATTCCAACATGTAAAAACATTTCTTGCATTATTTCAAAGCAGCAGACAAATTCATTATCAACTTTTTTTTAAATTTTCCAGGAGAATAGAAGAAAAGAATACAATGAACGCAAGATGAATTGGACGCGAAAAAAAAATATGAAAAATAAATGTATGCATATTTTTTTTTTCCGATTTAGAACATGACAGTAGCACAGCAGTACTGTATAACAAAAGAAAACACCGTGGGTTGGTTGCCGAGATAAATCTTCAGCACTTTCACATTAATCAGCAATCCTGGGCGTCCTAGAGTACAGTCAATTCCAAAGAGAAAAACTTCCACCATATTAATTATTATGTAGCAACTAAAACAGGTCAACATTCCCGCATATATGTATATGTATTCACAACAATGTGCTCCCTACCTTCCCTGCCCCACCCATCTATGTCACTAGCACTACAACATAAGTGCAACACCCACGCTGCGATCAAGATTACTGAAACTACCACATGAGCAGTGGTTGGTAGAAGATCACATGTAACCTCTCACACACAAACACATTCACACGCACACACATACACATGCACACACACAAACACATTCACACACGCACATGCACACACACACACAAACACATTCACACGCACACACAAACACATTCACACACGCACACACACACACAAACACATTCACACGCACACACATACACATGCACACACACAAACACATTCACACGCACACACGCATACACATACGCACATGTACATACACACTCAACACTACAAACAAATACTCACTTGCATAGCAGTGTTGCAGCCAGACAGCTAGCGTGCCTCTCTCTCTCCCCACCTGTGAGATACAAGTGTTCCAACACGCCCTGGCCGTACGCGCAATCTGCATTCTTCCCCATGGCAATCAGCAGTTCGAGCAACATGAACTTTAACCTCCCATCCACCGTTACTTGTTGACAAAATTCCAACGACGTGGACAAAATAGAAGATGACGAGTATGGGGATGGGTGTGGCTGTGGGTATGGGGATGGGTGTGGCTGCGGGTATGGGGATGGGTGTGGCTGCAGGTATGGCTTTCTGAGGCAAGTCTGCATACGAGAAGGCATGCATACCACGACACAATTCTGGAAGCAGTGGGCGTTGGCCATCACCCGAGACAGCACTCTGAAGATGTATTCACTGGGACACGAAGGGTCAGAGGTCAAGTAGTCCATCAAGGTAGTAAGAGTGTCTGGGTACGACAATGTGTGCAGGCAATCTCTGATGTGTGAAATACGAGATATCATCATCACCACGTGGCCTTCCAGTCTACTTCGCACCTCTCCTAACCCTCTTCCTCCAGTGGGTGTCCATGGAGACGAGACGACTGCAGACTGGCTTGCTGTGAAGGGACTCGGAGAAGACAAAAGAGAGTCCAGAAGACTTGGGGGAGTGGCATCCGTGGATGTGGGCGTGGCACCAGAGGATATGGGTGTGGCACTAATAGATATGGGCGTGACATCAGTACGATTGGCACTAGTAGATGTGGGTGCGGCATCAATGGGTATGGCATTAGAGGACATGGGCGTAATACTAGTAGATATGATGCTTGTGGGAGCAGAACTTGACGGAGTGGCACTTGTGCAAGTGGTATATCTGAGAGTAGCTCTTGAGGGCGTGGCACCTGTGGGAGTGGTTGCACCAGTGACAATGGGAGTGGTTGCACCAGTGACAATGGTGTTAGTATGAGTACTCAGTGAACTAGAGCCATCGTGGAAGGATTGACGAGGATGTTTGCTCAAAGGAGGAGTAGATTCTTCGTTGACACAATCCAAGGCAAGTTTCCTCTTAGTCGAGGTTTCTGCTTGTATATTACTTGTGGAACTAGTAGCAGAAGTAGGTCCAGCCTCCTCCTCCACGAGCATGCTCTCCACTTCATTCTCTTCAACGCCAGACAACCCAGACACCTCCATACTAATATCACTGTGTGAAGACCCTTTACCAATTTCACATCCCACTTGCATCAGTGATAAACCCATGTTCAACGAGACCTTCTCACGTTCCTCCTCTTTCTCATCGTGCAGGTGACGGTTGGACTTATTACTCTCTTCATCATTGTCATCGTTAAGTTCGCACTCCTTCTCAAACTCTTCCCTTTTCTTCTTGGACAGGATCTGCAGGTGGTAATTCAGCGCCCGTAGCAACTTCATCTTCGTTACCATTTGCTTGAGGGTGATCTCATCAAAGTAGAATGCCACCAGAGCTCCCATGATGCTGCCGTGCAAGTGGGCATGGCCTTCGTCTGCTAGCATGGCGATCATCTTCTCCAGTCCGCCGCAGTCTCTGAGCCTCTGTCGACTCATGGCGTCACGGCAACACATGCACAGAGCGCACACGACACGCCTCACACTCACCTGGCAATGCAACACAGACAAGTGGTATTAAGTGAGGGGGGTCCCCTATAATTCCAGACTCATTACATACAGTAGGATGTCAGTTATCTAAGCATAGGCTATCAGAACACTTCAGTTAACTGAACACTTAAAATTTAATAGTAGCACGTGCAGACATGAAGAATTGCTATATTTTCACAATACATTTTCTATTGTGTTCAGTCTAAACATTTCAGTTAACCGAACATCTCTCAGCCCCAACATCCTCTAACATTCTACTATAAAAATATTCAAATCCATTACTTAACATTGGTACAATTAATTGAATCAACACATGTTCACATATTCAGCCTAACTCACAACATTGCACAAAAAAATTTCTCTTGACAGGGAGTTATGATGGGCACCAAAAAGGATGGGAGGGGGGAAGGAGGTTTAAGAGCACAACTCAGTTAAGTTTTCACATACATTGTAGTCCATTTCCCCTCACAAGTTTGTTTTGTTTTTTTTTAAACTCACTATGGTGTTACACTTAGAACCCTGACCTGGTGACCTTTATGTTGCAATGCCGCAGGCTGGTCCATGAGTGCTACAAGTGTTTCAATACCTCCTGCACTGCTGAGGGAACGCCGACTCTCTGCTAGCCTAGCGGCATTCAGAAGTACCGACTGGGCACTTCTCTTCACCTTGGCTTTATTGTGCGAACAAAACTTCACCACGTGCTGCATCATGTCTTTGTTGCCAAGGCAACACAGGATGTCGTCATCCACGCTGACAACTTCTAACGCCTGAACAGCACCGGAGGCCAAATCATCATTGTCCGAGCGCAGAGCTTCAACCAAAGCTTCTACGCCTTTATTCCATTTTAGTTCATCCCGACAATCTTGGCTCGTACAGAGGATCCTAAGAGCACGCGTGATGCTGATCTTGCAGGAGAGGTCATAGTCCGACTGAGAAAGTAGCTGAGACAGTTTGTTGACCACACCCAGTTCTTGGAGGGTGTGGTTGTGGGTGTGGTCCAAAGCCAGGTTGGCCAATACCCGTATCACTGTACACACCACTTCAGGACTGGAATGGGAATCTAAATATCCAACTATACAACAAGTGAACAAAAACAAGATTTTCACTAAGATAAAGAATCAGTAACAGTAACATTTGGACAATCAGCATCAGCATCACAGACTAGCTACTAACCTGAGAATGATTGGTAATAAGGAATTCTATAGTATCACCACCTAGGTAACCAGTACTTGAGTACTTGGAGTTTTCTTGTGGTTACATTAAATATAGCACGAGTCTGGCGATTAAAACTCAAATTTTGTATTGGTATGACGACGCTTGCTATACCACAAAAACTAGTGGCACGTGCCATTGCTGAGGTATCAAACTCAATAACCCAGATCAACATCATTCTATCATCTACAAATGCACTGTCTTGCACTGTTGCTTACTCGAGTGCAAATAACATATACCTTACATGGCATAGGAGGGAAGGGTAAAATCAAAGCTAATTACACCGTTAAATTTATTTCTAGTCCTAGATAATTCTTTCTCCCGCCATTGACTCACTTGTCTTCTCCAAACTGTTCTTCTCTACCTGCCAACACAATGAGGAAAGAAGGTTAGTTGAAAGAAATAATTTAACTCCTTGTAAACCACATAGCCTACATCAGCTAACTATTTAAACTTTTTATTATATATGAATTGGTTTAGACGTTTGAAAAAGCTAATATCATGCATGCTAGAGTAGGATGTAAACTCTCACCGTTTGTCTAGCTTCGGTGCCTAGTGCACACAGGTTCCCAATGGTTCCAAGTACCAGAACCAAATCTCTGGAGTCCTGCCCACTCTCGCAATCTCGCACTAATTCCTGAAGAATGCGCATGCCTTGTCCAGACGCGCAGAACGCGTGGGCGTCACTTCGATGACGTAATCTTTGTGACTTCAGAAAGCCTATCAGTTCTCTCAGCTCCGGCGATAACCCGGGTCCAGAATTCCTCCCGACGCACTGTTTCAGTGTTTGAAGTAGCTTGGTAGTATCCTTGCCTTTAAATTTCTCCATATACAAGTAGTAAAGGGTCTAACTTTGAAAGCCTCAGGAGTCGTTAGGTTTGTTTGCTACTGGTTCAACTTTCACCCCGGAAGCTTGCCGAGTGGATCATGTGATCTTATTCTAACGCACGCGCAATATTTTCCGGTTGGCACAGCGGTACGGTACATTACTACTACTTGGCTACTGTGATGTGTAGTCCGATCTGTCCCTATACCAGTAGGAAATGCATAAATTTATTTGTAGGGCAGTCTTTCCCCAAGCTACCTGTGTTCTTAGTTAATACAGTGGGATATTACATCTCCCCAGGTCATTGCTTTATTCTTTGTACTCAATAAATTTATTTCATTTGAAACCAGAGAATATCACTGATCTGATAGTCTGCATTTACACTTGTGCCTGAGGCATTCGTGTAAATACTAAGCCGACAGACTCATGATATTCTCCAGTATCAAATCAACAACATATACCGGTGTGTCTCAGTATAGTTTTATGTATACACTATAGGTACATGTATGTCTGAAAGAATATAAATTCACATTCAATTATGGCTTGTATAGCTACAACAACTATGCTGTCAAGTGTGCATGAGTACGTAGTGAAAGTATATTCAGGTTGTTATAAAAATGGATTTAATGAAGCTGTTCGATGAAAATTAGATGTGAGTCTGACACTATCTCTTTATGAACAAAAACAGACACTGACAATTACATATATTATAATATGTAAAAATAATCATAGTTTTATAGATAGAAGTGTTTCCTTCAACTTAGTGTTACCATCCGACCCTCCCATCACGTATATCTGGTCAGCGACAATGAAGCATGTACAGTGGTATTTAGCAGTTTGCAAATCACCAGTTTGGACCCAGGTGTCAGTTTCAGGTTGGAAGCATAGAATAGTGGACACAGGTTGATTATTGTCCGTGTCGTAACCACCTACAGCCGATAAACATCCGTTAATATTAACTGGACAGGAATCGGTACAACTGAGAGAAGGCAGCTTCTTCCATTTGTGGCAAAACTCCGGCTGAGTAGCCATAGCTTCCAAAGATATTGAGTAGACATTAGGTTTGCAATAAATACCTTCCCCACCACCCATTAGGTACCAGGTGTCACCTATTGTAGCTGACTTCATCCGTTTCCAAGGTGTTGGTGAAGTTTGTCTGGTAGACCACTGCATGTTGGTAACATGTAGTATTTCAATAGGTGTGTTGTGATCGTAGTGTCCGCCTGCCACTACTAGCCAATGCTTGTATGTCGTAGCTGATGGAAGGCTGCGTGGCATGGACATAGGCGGAAATGGGCGTGTCCATGTGACACTGTCGGGCTGCCAAGCACTGAGCTTGCTGGTGGAAGGGAAGTATCTGGTGCGGCCACCTACCAGGACTAGTGTTTGGTTGACGCTGGTCATCGCAAACCACTTGGTGCTGTGTGAAGGTAGAGTGTGCCACTGGCAGGACTGTGTGTTGTAGGCCATAACTCTGTAGTCGTCTTCCTCATTATCTGTTCCTCCTCCTCCAACATAAACAATACCATCAATTTCTACTGCTTGTATGTATGAACTCATAGCCAATGGCATATCAGGACCACGCCTCCAGTTCAATTTCATTGAAGGTGTCTAATATCATAACATTGAAGTTAATTTGAAGGATTAGTTTATAACTACCTTATTTGAACAGTCTATGTAAGAAGACTAAAGATAAAATCGATACTACTAACTATTTCATTAAAATATATTTGTAAATATCCATGTAGCTATGTCATATACATTATTGGGGTAATGGTAGGTGTCAATTATATCAAATATTTATAATATGCTTTGATTTGATATTGTCTACATGCAATCTATTTTCAGTCAACAGAAAACGAATACAGTTGATTGGACGGATATTGACTTGTAAATATATAGCATTTCTATAAGATTACGAAGTAATTGATAGCATTACCTCACTTCTATCCTTTGTACTCAACTGAGTCTTCAATTTTTCTACTTCAACTTCATAATGCTTCAGTTTTTCAAGTAAGTTGTGCTGTTGTTGCTCTTGTTTATGCTTCAAATCAACATAATGACTGCATTCATCCTCAGCCTTCTTCAATGCTGTTTGTTTCTCCTTGTTGTCTTGCTCAAGTTGGAATAAAGAGATTTTAAGAGTTTTATTTTCATTGCAAACATTATCTGTAATAATTTGCTGTTCTTCGATCCTACTCTTCATCTTGTCTATTAGTATCCCCATTTTAAATTTCATCTGTGAAAAAATTTAAAACAAGCTGGTTTCAACTGATTTGTGTAGGTATGGATATCAAGATTTACCAAAAAAAAGCTAGGTGCGATAGGGGGTGGGGAATTTACCTTATAAGGTCATTAACCCTGGCCTATTGCATATAAAATTGTATCTCAGCAACGGAAGATGTCAGGGGGGTGATCCAGGGTTCAAAATGTACGGAATTACCCAAGGAGGAGCCAAAAAATAAAATTGGACATAAAAGACCAAACCTTGACTTCCAAATAAGGTCAAAGGTCAAAAGTATCATTGAAATGACGTCTTTATATCCCACAATGTCAAAGAATCTGATTATAACTTTTACTATGACTAAATACATGTAATGTCCATTTCCTCCTCATCACTGTCAACCTCCTCCACATCCACTCCATTGCTACAGTGTCCACAGCACACACCGCATGCAGACACACATGACATGCCAGCTCTCATGCAGCTGCATTTCATGCTTTGGCACTGCCTCTCCCCTTCCTTCCCAGCAAAAAAATCCGTAAGATCTTGTCAGATCTTACAGGATCAGTAGGATCCTATAAGAATGGACAAGATCCTATTTGTACTAACCAGATCTTGCAAGAACTGATTAAGATCCTGTAAGTTTTGTTAAGAAATAAATCATGTAATATACCTTATAAATTCCTGCAAGTTCTTACAAGAACTGATTAAGATTCTGTAAGTTTTGTTAAGAAATAAATCATGTAATATATATACCTTATAAATTCCTGCAAGTTCTTACAAGAACCGATTAAGATTCTGTAAGTTTTGTTAAGAAATAAATCATGTAATATACCTTATAAATTCCTGCAAGTTCTTACAAGAACTGATTAAGATTCTGAAAGTTTTGTTAAGAAATAAATCATGTAATATACCTTATAAATTCCTGCAAGTTCTTACAAGAACTGGTTGAGATTATATAAGTTTTGTTATGTGTAAAATCTTACAAATTCCT
>WLWI01002396.1_pt1 | contig 16197 bp, 10 predicted proteins | sample 6701501 | NCBI WGS metagenome assembly WLWI01 (sample SAMN12718690, study PRJNA515312) | sponge metagenome | isolation source: marine sponge | host: Mycale hentscheli | place: New Zealand: South Island, Marlborough, Capsize Point | collected 2014-11-01
CGTTGTCTTGCCCTAGAGTATCGTCTTGGCTAGCGGCGTACAAAATTCTGGAGCTCCAACTTGCCGCACCGCTCCAAAAAGTTGTTTCAAAGTTTTACATCGGGGCCATGATATTTCCTTCAGATTCGCTCCAAAGTCGGTGTGCAGTATCTTAGGCAGGTAATTTATCCTTCTAGTATAGTAGAGTAGCCCTGCAAATAAAGAAAGTAGCAGAATCGTGCTTAGCAACCAACCGGGTAAAAATTGCGTGGGCGGTGTGTGGCCACCCTTAACTAACAAATAAATGCAATAGTTGCCTTTATGCAGCTCTTTTGGCTACTACAGCAGTAGTAATCATGTATTAATACAGAGTAATGTTCACCCCTGTGCAGTAATTCTTTAGAAATGCCTAACCTCTTTCCATATTATGCAATTTATAAACTAGAACATTTTTTAGCACCAGTGTTAAGTTGAACTTAATCATTATAACTGTACTGTAGTTTTATGTACCCTGACCAAGGAGGCTTGTCTACCATTTGCACATGTGCATGTACATATGTGTGCATGTATGTGAGCATATCTGTATACGTATGTATGTAATGTATGTTTGTATTTATGTATGTGTGATGGCTGTGTGGTGTAGTTGTTGTGTCCTTGGCTCAGGGCCTGAGGTCCTGAGTTCAAGCCCCATTTTGGCAATTTTCCATCTGGTTTTCCATCTGCCTCCCACCAGCCCCACCAGTCCACCCAGCTGTGATTGGGTACCTGGCATTAGCTGGGGTGCAAATTCAACGCCTTGTCTCATGAAACAGCCCGGCTCTAGGAGAGTTGTGTTATGATTAATTTTAATTTTCTAATACTTGCCACAGCAGTTCTACTTAAATAAACATAACAACACAAAAAAAACAACAAAAAACAACAACAACAAACAGGCATTTCTAAGGAATAACAGCACAGGTTTGAACCTAAACTACATGCTTACAGCTGTAGTAGCCATAAAGTTGTGCAAAAGTAGCTAATATATTCATTGGTTAGTTAAACATTTATTTTGTGCTTTTTTTAGCCAAGCAGTAGCTGTGATGAATACCACTTTCACACACACTTATTCACTGGACATACCAACACAAGATTTTCCTTTGTGGTTAGACTATTGGACAATGGGTTTTAAGTAAGGACAATACTGTTAGTATATAGTTATGACAATTAGTGCATTAACTACCACCACCATGAATTGGAATAGAAATTGAACTCCAGTCAGTGTGTTAAGTATTAACTGCACCCGCAAAATGAATTCAAAGCGGTGAACAATTCAATTTCCTTAGATGATAAGGGTGAAGATTGATAAACTGGAGGATTCTGTGTAATAAAGTTTGGGACGGGGTTGACCACAGAGTTAATACAAAAATGCCAGGGTCAATGTAACTGGTGAACAAGCTTGCAGCTCTACCAAAAAAAAAAAAAAATAGCCAGAGTTATTTTTGTAATTTTAGCCAACAAATATGGAACTACGTACTTACCTCAGCTTCTCCCAAGTAATTCTGGCTTCTTTAGTTTTAATATTTAGACACTCTGGCTATCAGTGGCACATGACAATCAACAAGCAGCATTCAGCAGCCCAACAGTCATGGATATTTTTCTGACCAACTTAACTTGGATTTTAATGAACAACTGGTTTTTACACCTAGTTTCCCTGAAAAGCTATCTATAGGCAGCTGCTAAGATACCAGCTGTAAAGTATGAATTAAGGGTAGTTGCACACCGCCTACACAATTTTTTGTTGATGGTTGCTATGCACGATTACTACCTGCCCAAGGCACCGATCACTAATTTTAGAGCGAATCTGGATAAATATCGGGGCCTGGTTATAAAACTTTGTAGCACTTATTTGGAGCGGTGCGGTAAGTTGGAGCTCCGCAATTTGGTGCTCTACTATGCACTACTAGCTGAGCAGATACCCTACTTCAAGACAACGAGTTCTTTTCCATTTCAATTACTTTATGATTTATTCGCAATTTTTTTCTATTTATAAGTTATTGAAAAATTCTCATTGTGGTGCAGTTCATTATTTTTAGGTTTACCCGTGTGTAATTTTTTTTTGGCGTTCTCATTATTAGATTCCAAGAAAAACTGATACTAAATTTGGAACTTTGTTCCACTCGGAATTCTGAAGAAATAGTCCCACCCCCATGTCTCGTACTATGAGTACGCAAGCAATTTTTTTTCCAATTAGTATGTATTGCCTATATCAAGAGTAAACAAACATCAATACAACAATGACAAGAGAGTCAGAAGAGAGAGCAGTTTCTTGGAGATAGCCATAAGTGAAGGTATTCAATTTGCACAGCTTGGTAAGTCTTCACTCCGCAGAAATCTAGCCTGGTGGATCCATCCGCTTGAGTTCAGGTGCACAGAGCCCTGAGAACGGCTACAGGAGGAGAGGCAGCCTGGTGCACCTTGCCGCGTGAGCTCAGACGATGTATGGAGAGTTGCTGTAAACGGCTATGAGACAACAAGAAGCTAAAGTAAAACATCACAATTTCGCAAAGTATACTTCTGCTGCTACTACTGCGCGATTGTTTCTGCTTGCGTATTATCGAATGGTGGGATATTGGCGGGGAATAAATTAATGTCTGGATCTACAGGCGGTGCGCGTTGCTATGTGCGGCCACCCTTAACACACTGAAGTTATCAACAATTACATCCTATTAAATATAATTTCATTATATTTCGGTACAACATAGGTGTAACATGATGTAGAAAACAGTTTTAAGGGACATATAAGTACATTGAACATTTTTAATAGGAATTTCTGATTAAAATACTCTGTGGAGCCTGCCGAAAAGGAAATATTACTATGGTAAAGATAATAATTAAACGTTTTTCTACATTGTCTGGACTAAAAAATAGTTCTAACAGCACTCCACTTCATGAAGCCACAAATAGTGGAAACCAAAACATTGTGGAATTATTATTGGAGAAATACGAACAACCAGAGTTAGTACGTGTTTTATCTGAAGAAGAAGGTCAAAATAAAGAAGGATTAACTCCTTTCCATATTGCCTGTGTAGAAAAACTCTATGAGATTGTAAAAATGTTTTTCCAAAGTGTCCCAGAAGAAAGCAAAGTGACATTAGCTAATGCTCTGGGAGACAAGAATAAAACGCCACTTCATTTTGCTTGTCGGGGAGGTGATTCACAAATAGTACAATTACTTCGTGACGAAGGAGCCAAATCTTTACCTAATGAGAATGATACTTATCCTATCCATGTAGCAGCTCACTTTGGGCATGAAACTTTGGTAAACCATTTTGTTGAAGAGTATAAAGATGTAGAAGACAAGTATCATAATACGCCGCTTAACATTGCTACCAGATACAACCAAGTTAAAGTGATTGGATTTTTGAGGAGCAAGTAAGAACTATTTATGGAATAGTGTAGTTTTAATTATTAGTGAATGTTAACCTATATATGTGGCATCTGTTATAAAACCAAATAAATTATTTTCTTTTCTTAAATTGAATCATTCAATTATTTAGATTAAATCAATAAAAAATATAAATTTTGTTAAAATAAAAAATTTATTATTTTTTGTGCACTAATTTTAATAGAACTTTGAATTTTTAATTTGATTTAGACAATTTATAAGTTAGTAGCATTGAGAATGGCAGTCATTATGCTTTGAAGCTCTACTTATTATGTATATTTTGGAGTGTATGTAAAAAATGACAATTTTCTGAAGAATATTATTGCTAACTTAGCTAGTCTAATTAAGTTGTGTTGGGTAATCAATCTTTACCTCATTAATTTTTTTTACAGACATGCAGATGCTACTATTATGAACAAGGAAATACACACTCCTTTACTTTGTGCTGCTATCAGAGGGAATCTCGAATCATATGAAGAGCTAGTGGGTAGTGGTGTAGATGTCAAAGATGTGGATGCAAATGGAAAGAATGTCATTCACTTAGCTGCAGAGAAAGGACATGATACATTTTTAAAAGTACGTAGTAGGTAATTTTTTAGTCTGGGGAAAAGGTGTTTAGTTGATTAGAAGCTAATACTACTTGGTTATGACAAGATATACTATACTTTTTACTGTTTTTTGTAGGGCATTTTAACTCAAGAAAGGACAAAGGTAAGTAATACTTAAGTGCTATATTGGACTATGATGCATTTTTTATTAAGTGGTGAATATATTGAATTGCTATAACAAATAAACAATTGGGGTAACTTAATCAATGCTTATCTTATTAGGAAAAGTATGAAGAAATTATTAACAACACTGACAAATCTTCAAACACTCCACTTCACATAGCAGCTGAAAGGGGCAACTTTGAATGTGTCAGGCACTTATTAGATTGTAAAATAATTGATTCAGAAGCCAAAAATGAAGATGAAAGAACAGCAATGCACTGTGCAGCTGCAGAAGGCCATTTTTTGTAAGTAATAATTATTGGCGATTCAGTAAAGTTAGCAAGACGTTCTCAGGAGTTAATTACAATTTCAGTATGTTCTTTGTACATGCTACACATTTTTGCCATGTTTATATTTGAGTAAGTAGTGAACAACCATTACCAATGATGCTATGTGTGATGGGTATATATATTTTAGGACATATCAATTAAGCTGCTATTTTTTAGACTTTTTGTGATGGAATTTCTACTGTTTATTATTGTTTAGCAAACTATATGTGCACCTGAGAAAAAGCAACTGTGGTGCCATTAAATAATCAGTGCACTTTGACTTCAGGGTGATGCTAAAATAAACAAACTTAAATTTAGAAACTATAGGTGAGAAACTTAAAATTTGTGCAAGAAGGTGTAACTTAACCTCTTTTGTGTAGCCATATAAAACTAGTTTAAAGAAAACAACATTTCACAAATGCTGAAAAAAATTAGGGTTGCTCAATAAAGCATGCAGAAACAAGGATTTTAAAGCCAAAGTGTTAATTTGAAAGATGAGCATTACAAAATTTGCCCAAATAATTAAGAATGGTAATTCTACACTCCTAAATCACTTTCTTAAAAATATAATAAAGAATTAAATAAAACATTTAAGAATGAATTTTTTTTTGAAATTCTCAAAAAAATGTTGGGGATTAAGAACGTAAATTGTGTATAAACACTAATGAAATTTTTACAATGAATTTTTCACTGTTTTTTGGCCATGGTCACCATTTTACATTTATTTTTGCATGTCACACCAATTTACTCCAAAATTTCTATTTAATCCATATCAAAATAATGTTTACTTGAAAAGGAACCAATATAGTTAACAGAAAATAGATACATTACTTCTGTTCCTGTTACTTCATCTGCTAACTACTAAAGAGTGCATACATTATTGAGAAGCCTCCATGGTACAGTTTTTCCGAAACGATTAACAGGTGCTTTATCTATGACAGCTTTTAATACAATTACTCAACGTTTAACTCTGAAACGTCAAGCATAGACTGTTTTATTCAGTGGCTGCCGGAAAGAAGACATAGTGATTTACACTACTCTTTTTTTCTCTCTGTACTGCCGATGAACACGTCAACATTAATGAAAAAGGCATGGCACTAGTTCAGCCACACATGAGCTGCTCTAAATGACATGGAAATTTGGAAGGCTAGATACACTGTTAAAAATGGGGTGTTTGGATAACTTAGTTTTGGTGTTAAATAGGAGGTGCTGCCTGGACACCCCAGTTTAAAGCCTAATATTATCTCCATAGTTAGTCGCAACTAAATGATATATGAAAGGAAGAAACTAATGGATATAAGCTATTATTATATAAGCTCACTTGGTAAAGTATGCATTGGTGTAGAAGTTATAAGGGCTCAAGTAGGGGTGTCCAGGCAGTGCCTCCTGGCAAACACCTCGCGAGGTGTTATTTAAGCAACCCATTTTAACAGTGTACTTCTTTGTGAAACAACTGTATGTTGGAGTCACGTAAGGAAGAAAACAGAAAGGTGGTAGACCTAACACTGCATGAAAAGAGTCCATTGACAACAGTAACAAAATTGTTAATTAGTGTATAATTAGTTGATAACTAGCTTGATAACCTCTACAGCCTTGTCAACTTTTTGTCAACTCTAATTATCAATAGGTTTACAGATTTTGTTATGGTTGTCAATGGACTTTTTTTAGGCAGTGTACGTTTGAAAAGTGCTCCTGATTTATGCTATTAGTAGTCCCAGAAATGCTTACAGATTTCTTCTAGGTTTGTTCAAGGAGAAAAAGAAGTTGATGTAGAAACTCGATTTTTTTGAAGTTTTCATAACTTTGTTTTTTTGTACTGTGTGGATTAGAAATTTATTATATAGCATCATTAATTACTCGAAAAGATCACTAATCACTGTCTTTGAATTATTGTTGACTGAAACGAGATGTAATGTGAAGTGAATCTTGTATTACCACTATGAGAAAGGGGTAGTCAACCCTAAATAGAGAGTGCTAACACACTCTCTGAAAAATATAATTTTTAAATAAAATGTAATATTAGTAAGTTCTATAAATAAAGCTGGGCTATCTTGCTGGCAATTTTTGCTGCAACTATGTGGAAGTAAATTATTATTTATTGTTTCTAGATTGCAGAATAATCTATCAAATGAAAAAAAAAATATGTCCTGATAAGTTTCAAATACATTGATTCATGATTGCAAAAAGGTTGATAAATCTCTGTCCATTTTTAGCCTGGCAAGGCTGGCACAACTGCTTGGGCCAGAGTGACCATGGTCCCACCATATGAAGTAGATAATAGTAAAAAAAATTATATATATATATATTATATATAATATATAAATTATGTGCATGCTTATGAAAATCTTGGAAGTAATTCCAGTGAGAGGGTTTAGTAACACTACAACATTTCCTTTTTTTGTTCTACAGAGTAGTTGACATTCTATTAAAGAGATCATGCAGATTTCTTGAAAAAGACAAAGATGGAAATAATGCACTTCATTTAGTTTGCCAGAATGGCCATACTCAAACTATGGAGCGATTGCTACAACCCCAAATTGGATGGGATTCAAGGTTAGTAATTGAATACGATTTGTGATATTAAATATGTAAAAAGTAAGACAATAAAATTTTGTATTACTTTTTTGCTGAAATAATAATAATAATAATAATAATATAATAATAATAATAATAATAATAATAATAATAATAGCAGTTTGAATAAAACTTTTGGGGCTAAAGCATAGAAGACTGCTAATATTAGCAAAATATTAGAATTACATGTTATTGATGCAGAAATGCAGAAGGCATGACACCTTTGGACATGACATGTTACAGTGGGTATGAAAGATTACTGAAGCAGCTTATCAAAATCATCAAAGATCACAATCCAAAACTTCTCGAAACTCTGCTGAATCCTCGAAGTAAATATGTTTCCCCACTCCATATTGCAATTGAGCAGGATCATTTAGCCATTGCCAAGGTTTTGATCAAGGAAGGCTCTGATGTCAAATTGGAGCACAGCAAAACAAATTTACCACCACTGGAAGCAGCAATTAAATATGAGCGAGAGTAAGTGGCAATAAATTAGTGTTCTTTCTTATAACATGTACAGCAATGTATCCAAACAGTAATATTTTTATTAAGACTGTGCTTACAATTATTTATTTCACCATAGTCATATCAGTAGCAATGCTTTCTTACTTGAGCACACCAACTTAAAGCAAGTAACATCAAAGCAATAGTCAGATATTTTGACTCTGTTGAGTCTTTTTTTTATTGACTTCAAATGAAAAAGATGAAAATATTCATATGGGATAAATTTTTAGTATTTTATGCCATTGAAACATAAAGATAATTTGAAAGAGGCAAAACATCTATTTCTGTTATAAATATCTATGGCTCTCCTGAAGAGGACTTCGGCAAGAAGTCAAAACATCGGGTTAAGTTATAATTAACTATATTAGGTGTTAAAAAGAGAATAATTTGCGATTACTAAATTATGTTGCATAATTAAAATATTATAAAACTTTGTACATTTGTTACTCTTTATCTATTAATAAACTAGTGATGTACTTCAACACAAATAGCGAGCAAGTCATTGTGCACACATGATTTCATCAAACAAGGTAGAATCAAATAGAGGTGGATTTGGCCTTTACAAAATCTGTTTACAAAAGTAACAATAAGGCTGCATTCATTTAGTTTGCTTGAGGGTTATGTCTTAGATCCCGTTCACCTAACTACAAGTAGCTATGTAGTCATTGACAATAGTAGTGATAGCTTCATCTAAATGACCTGTATTCCTGACAAAAAGCACTCCAGCTACGTAAGAATGCTGATATTTTAAATGACATATGATAAGGGGTTTAAATGCCATAACAAACACTCTCCACAACTATGTATTTGTGGAGTGTGTTTGTTATGGCATTGAAACCCCTTATCATATGTCATTTAACTTATAAAACAAACGAACATAGAAACAAAAAAACAAACAAAAAAACATTAAAAACTAACAAAGCAAAACAAAAACATAAAATGCATTTCTAAGGAATTACCACACAGTTCATAGTCTTACCCTAAATGGTGACTTGCTTACTACTTATAGTAAATGAAAAAGCTGTGTAAAGGTATCTAATATGTTTATTTTTTGGTAGTTGTTAACGTTGTGCTATTCTTTACCTAAGCAGTAGCTGTAACACTCTACACTTTCACATTCACTTGTTCAATGGATATACCAACATAAGATTTACTTTCGTGAAATGTAATCACAGACAGATTATGAAATGTTAATTAAATAGAAAGTGTGAAACTGTGTTTATGATAATTTTCTTAGCATAGTCTTCAAAACACATTATATTAATGCATTTCCCAATGAATATGTAGCATTCATGAAATGTTTGCTAACATAGAGAAACTGGCAGTTACTATAGCAGCAAATTGTAACTTAGCAAGAAAGTATTGGGTTTAGAAAAGCCATCAATAATAGTATAACACTTGAATTATTGTATTACATTATTTAGATCTATCGCTACGGTTATCGTTAGCAGCGGCAAAGAAAATTTAAGTGAAGCTTTGGATTGTGACTGGGAATCTGAAAGTGGAAGTACAGTTTTTAAAGAGCTAATAAAGAATATGCCCAGTGAGTCAATTTTTCTTTCTCTAAAAGAGCTATATAAGCATTGAGTTGGTTGCATTGGATGTTAAAATTTCACTTAAATAAAGTACTATTATGATGCCAAAATTTACATCTACAACTCTTATGATTATAGGAAGCATTGCAATATGATTATTGAAATTACACATTTAATTATGATAAATGGTCTCTGATTTACGTACAAATACTGCATGCTAGTAGGCAATTATCTTACTAGTTGAAGTGGGTAAACATAATCACCTTACACTGATATCATCGACACTTATTAGCTATAATGTGGCTTTCCTAGATACTATAATTTTGGACTTTAAATCCCCTATTTTTTTTTGTATTGTAAGGTTTCTCAATACCAGTTTCCATTTTTTTGAGCACTAGAATTTATATGGGTAAAGATAACTTTTACCATAGTATTTTATTGGCACGGGAAAATATAATACATGTTGGTAATGGAAACTTTTAAAAGAAACACTTTAATTTGACAGTTTGTTAGTGTTTAGGTATAGTAAGTAAAAGAACAAAAAATAAACACCGGAAGGTAGTTGACTGTGGATATGTGAAACATGATCATCATATTTTTAGTCCAGTAAGTTTACTATAACCTGGCTCTTGTAGAATATTATGAAAATGATGAACATAAAAAAAGAGACAGAGAAATGTGATTTTAAAATTTTTTATTACTACTGTTATGGAAAGGTCTGATTCATGAATTTGATACAGAACTTCACTCTCACAATAAAGCTAACATTTTGTAAAATAGCTGTTTCCTGATAGCCAAAAATTTAGGGTTTTGTTTTGTACTGTGCTTATAATAAAAGGGTACTTAACTCTACATAGTGGGTGTTATTGCACCTTCTGAACTAATTTACTTAGTAGAAGGATTAGCAGTATTATGTGGTTGTGACATTATTGCAGTGGTAGCCAAATATGTCATGGATCAATACACTGAAACTGATCATTCTGAAGGGAAGAAAACAATAAAAGTGAATTTTGATTATACTCATATAGATGATAAGGAGAAAGTTACTTGCTTGGAACGTCTGGCTGAGTGTGGGTATGTTGACATAACAAAACTATTAAAAAAATATTTAAGTAATGTACATTATAAAATGCTTGCTAGCATAGATTGTATTGTTAAAAATGTGCTCATTAAAGTATATGTTGTGAATTACATATATATACTATATATATAATATACATAAGTACATGCATACCTAGACAGATGAAGAGCCAGATATCACAAAAAAGGATTGAATACATTTTGTGTCCTATTTCATCATCTCTGTGTTATTGCCACAATAACAGTGTAAATATAAAGCACCAAAGGTGCAAATCCTCAGGCTACTACACACTACCTAGCTAATACAATATAATTTCAGACCTAAAGAACAAGCAATATAATATATTAGCTATATTAATCATGCATCAATATAGCACGAGCAATGAAAATTGTACATGGAAACACTGTCTCCATAAGAGAAGAAGCTAAACAGGCCAGAAACACTCACTGGTATACATTTTCAACACGAAGCTTCACTTCTTTCAATTCCTTTAACTTCCCTGAGTGTAAAGCAAACTACACCACGGGCTGCAAGGAATTATTTACTCATGTGATTATTACATGATGGTAGGGTGCATTACACACAAAAGCTGGTACCTACGTGGAGCTGAAAGCTTCATGTTTTTTCAACAATTAGACCAAAATAAAAAAAGTAGCACAATGAAAGGTCCTAAATCTTCGTTCTAAGTAAATTCATGCCTAAATCAACGGTTAATTGTCATTAATCTCCAAAATCAGAGCATGACTGACAGACAGACAGACAGACAGACAAACAGACAGGACGACTACTATAACCCTATCTTGCATGCGTGCTGAGGGTTAATAAGTTACTCTGGATCAGATTGCATTAATAAGCTGTTGTTTCTGGGAATGGAATTACCAAGGCTCCACTATATCAGTCATTGTTTTCTGTTCCATGATTACGATTTTTTACATGCATTATACATACAACCTTTCTCACTTAAAGGAGTTTAGAGAGAAGCAAAGGTACAATGTGAAAAAATCGTAGTTGTTGCCGGGGAATCGAACCCAGGACCCTTGGCTTTAGCCACCAGTGCTCTAGCCACTGAGCTACAACAACACACAACTTCCAAGACCCTCACGTTGTTGTAGTCAGTGGCTAGAGCACTGGTGGCTAAAGCCAGTGGTCCTGGGTTCGATTCCCTGGCAACAACTAATATTAGTTTACATTTTGCCTTGGCTTCTCTCTGACCACATTAAGTGAGAAAGTTTCAATCTAGTGTTTTAATAAATGGTCAGAAATTGATAACACATAGCATGCACTCACAAAACTATGTAATTGACCATCGACTGGATAATGAGGCAAGATGTAGGCCACATAAAGATATTTTTGCACTTATGTATTCATTAGCATAGAGATATTTACTTTCCAAGCAGCAGATTTGACTATTGCTAACTTAATCGGCCCGATCAACTTGCTTTTAATAATTTTTAGGATTAAGTAAGCTGATTTTTTCTGACATTTACAAATGCTATATACATGCATACACTCGAACCTCTCTTATCCGTTCGTCTAAGTTACGGACACCTCTGTCTACCGGACACAAACTAAAATTATTGACTGTGTACGGATCGTCAGTGTAGTCGGAAAGCTACCAAATTAAACGAATAAAATCGGGAAAATATTTCGCGCGTGGCACTTTGAGTGTATTCGATCGTAGCGAGAGCGTTGTATGCGGAGATGGAGCAGGGAAATCAACAGGCAGTTAGTGCGTCTACCGCTAGTTCTTCTCAGAACTCGTTGACCCGCGGCGTCGCTACTAGTTCTTCTCAAAACTCTTTGAAAGGCAGTGGGGCTGCTAGTTCTTCTAGGAACTCAATGACCAGCGGTGGTGGAGGCAAGGTCGCGGTAACTAAACGCAAGCGTAGCATTTTAACTCTAGAAAGATAGCCGGAGATAATATCAGAAGTTAAGATAGGGAAGTCAGTGAGGCAGTGTCTGGACAGTTTGGTGTTCCAAAATCTACAGTGAATGATATTTGGACATGAACGATGAAGAAATTGTAGAAGATGTGTTGCAAGAGAGTGAAGAATCTGACTCCGAAAATGAAGATGAAGCTTTTTCAAATGCAGCTACTCCATCGCAAGCTTGTGCTGCTTTCGATACTGCTTTGGAGTGGTTGGAGTCCAAAGGCAACACACACCCGCACATCTTATGCTGGTAAAAAGTTGGAGAGACGATGCAGCTCAGCGTCGCTTGAAATCTATGAAGCAAATTAAAATCACTTCATATTTAAAATAAATTGATTCATGTATTTACAGGTGTTTTTGTTAATTTTAAGTAATATACTAATTCAATTATCAAATAATTAATTGTATACACGGTTCATCACCGAATAGTATTTAGTATTTCTGAGTTACGGACATTTCTTAGTTACGGACACCCCTTGGTCCCAGACTGTCCGGATAAGAGAGGTTTGAGTGTACATACATATACATATACATACATTCATGTATACATACATACATACATGCATACATACATACATACATACATACACACACATACATACATACATACATACACACATACATACATACATACATACATACACACATATGCACACATAAATACATACATAGCTACATACACATGCATACATTTATGAATGAGTAATTTATGCATCTTACTTTTAAATAGATTATCATTGCTAGTTACTCTTCAATATGATGGGGTTTGTGATCAACTAGTTAAAACAAATTTTATACACATCTAGCTAAGGTTTTATCACATCATGTTTGTGTAAAAAAAAAACACTTCAGGAAACTAAAGAAGTACTAAAATACCATCATAATAATTTATTTAGATGGCCAGAGTTCTTCTAGTTTAGTTTCATATGTCTTCGTAAAGTCAAAAGTAATCAGTCACACTATATAGGAGTAGGTTAGTTATTTAAATTAGTACTACTATAAATTTGCCATCTGTACATGCAAATTCCAAAAACTGAACCTTAAATTAAATTCTGTATTAAAAAAAAATATTCAAAAATAAAAGTGACGTATTTTTGTGAAATTAAATAATTGGCATGTGAGCGAAGCGAGCGAGACACTATCAGGGTAACTCAATTAAAAATTAGGGATATTTGTTTATATATTATATGTTTGACATACGTAAATCATTTTTGTACTTTGACCCTCACGATTTTGTGTTAGTTCGGTGGTCGACCCCATCCCAAACTTCACTAAACAGAATCCTCTAGTTTATCGATCAGTAACCGTATCAACCTAGAAATTGAATTGTTTACCATTTTGAATTCTTTTGCGGGTGCAGTTAAAACGTGAAAACTTACGGGACTTCCATTTCTATTCGAGATAGTGGTGGTGGTATGTCATAGTTATAAGCCGTACGCAACAGTATTTTTTACTTGAAAATTCATTGTCCACTAGACTAACCGCGAAGGTAAGTCTCATGTAGGTGTATGTCCAGTTGTGTCAAAGCATTGTGCGTTACAGCCACTACTAAGTTAAAGAATATCACAAAGAAAATGTTTAAATAACGTGTATTGTTTTGTTGTTGTTTTTTCCTTCAATACAAATGGTTGCAGTGAGTTGTTACTATGGCACTGAAATCCTTTTACCGTGTATGCATAATTAAAAAAACTCAACCTTATTCTCAGTAGCTTCAGTGTTACAAGTCAAAATCATTCATATAAAAATAGTATAGTCTTTAGGCTCGCTCGCCATTTGTGCTCAAGCACATCACTACTGATATTATTTATAATGTAACTATTGCACTGAAACATTACTAATAGCTGGCTGTTTATTAAAAAAATGACTACCTCAAATTTGATATTATCCAAGTAATGCTGTTTCATTTATTATGTTATTAAACAACATGATCTTAACTATGGAATTTTACAGTACAGATATTGATCAGTGGGACGACATTTGCATAACATCTATAGAACCTTTATTAAATTTATACATTATACAAAATAGTCGGATTTTTCTACGAGTTTGTAAATTTTTATAATATTTATCAATTAAAATATGTTCTATAGGTGGTGTGAAGATAAAAAACAAGCCCATCCACTACTTCTTATGGTAATTATCCATTGTACAAATTTAAACTCACAAAATACGAACCCAAGATGAATTGTTAATAAAACTTAGCATATAAAACTGCTAGTATAGCACTGAAAAGTAAACTATACATTTCACAACCTACTATTACACTGTGTTATATTATTATTATTTCTAATTAGGTTTACCTGTTTCTACCTGGTGTCAAGAAACAGCCATCAATAACTATTATCATTATTTCACTTATTTATTCACTTATTCATTCACCCGTTGTAGTTATCATTTTCTTTCATATTTCGTCGATGTTCGTCAATCGTCGATGTTCGTCGATGTTCGTGTTTCCAAGTTATATTTTGTTTATTTTATCTTCATTCTTTCAGTTGTTGTATTTCCTGCCTAGTTTAAAGATTAAACTCGGCTTCCTCACACATTTCACAACCTCTCTGTATCACACACAACTCCAAATCTTAGGATTCAAAATTAAACAATTTGTCATGTTTAATAGTTCAATAAATTTTGTGAGAGAAATTGAATCATGAATGCAAGGGAAAAATACTTTCTGCTGGCAATTATGTTTCAGAAAATCTAAAGTACAGTAGAATACGATATATTGTTGTTTACTTTTCTACCATGTTTTTGGTGGTTTATTAAAACAAATAAAGATCATAAGTTGACAATTAGTTTAGGTGTATGTTAGGTTTACCAAATTATTCAAATGGTTCTTATTTCTTTATCTATTGTGTATCAATTTGTTTAGGCTGAAAATAATCGTAAAGATTTACTTGATCATCCATTAGCAAAAGCTTTAGTTAAAAAGAAGTGGAAAACTTATGGGATTCCATGGTACTTGCTGGGACTACTTGTTTACGGTGCTTTTGTTGCTCTTCTGACTATTTATGCATTTGTGTCTCCAAATCCACAGAGTAGGATATGTGAGTTAAACATTTTTTTTTTGTAATTCTATTTCTCAATTATTGGGCCCACATAATAAATAGAGTATTGTACTTATGATTGTGTTGTGTTTCTCTAACTCTAATTAAATTTTAATGTAAACATTGATGTTCTTTAAAAGTCATTGCTCTATTAATTATCCCTAGCATAATTTAGCAGTGATAAATATCTTTTATTTACATGATATTTAATATTGTAGGTAGAGAAGTTGATGGTAGTAAATTTGATCTTTCTAGCGTTTATTACCTACACAAAAATGAATGTGGTAAGAAAACCCTTCAGAATGTTAAACAAAGTAAAGCAATTATTTTTATTTAAACATGGATTTGTTTTTAGTTGCAGCTTCATTTGCGAATGAAAGTAACAATTTTGATTATTTTACTGGGAACCAGATTTGTTCTAATGAAGGAGCAAAACTACAATGTGGACTTTCCAATGTACAATGTGGCCAATGTGGTTAGTCATATAGAATATATTAATCAACCATGTATAATAATTAATGTGGGTGCTTGCAAAGGAAATTTAAATGTAACTGTGTGTGTATTGTTTCTTTATCCATAGTGTGATTTGTTACACCTGTATTTTTTGACAATTACTTGAATTAGAGGAATAGAGAACATTTTATGTGTAGACTTAATAAATAATTGTCCTTTCTCTGTAACGATATAATTTTTTTCAATTGATTTCTTATAGTTTTCTAGATGGTTCACCGTCACTGCAGTATTGAGAACATTTCTAGTTTGTTTGTAGCTATATAAGAAATCAAATACCAATTCTAAGACAAGTCAAGAGTGTGCGATTAAATGAGTATAATTCTCCAATATTTTATATTATATTTTTTGTAATAATTACTTATTTTAGTTTATGGGCATATTTTTGGTATTATTATACAGGCCAGAATTATGCTGAGAGAGTTTCTCTGATAGCAGTTGCTGTTGCAATAATTGTCATATCTATTATTCATCTGTTTATTGAAGTTGGTCAACTTCTGATGCTGAAATCTAATTATCTGGCTGATTGGACAAATTATGTGGACGTTGTTTTGTTCATCTTTTCAATAATGTTTG
>WLWI01002398.1_pt1 | contig 16180 bp, 9 predicted proteins | sample 6701501 | NCBI WGS metagenome assembly WLWI01 (sample SAMN12718690, study PRJNA515312) | sponge metagenome | isolation source: marine sponge | host: Mycale hentscheli | place: New Zealand: South Island, Marlborough, Capsize Point | collected 2014-11-01
CTGGAGGACTACTGAGAGTACGTTCGTGTGTGCTGACAGAAGCTGTACCAACGAGAGGTTTTGTGTCTGTTGCATCTTGAGCTGATTCTGGTGGAATGCTGGCCGCACCTCCTGCCCTCTGTTGGTTGTCATTGCTTGCAGCTGATGCTGCAGTATCTTCATTGAGTTTGGTCTTGGAGAGTCGGTTCTTTGGAGGAGGTGGAGCTGGCCTTTTGGCTCGCTTTGGAGCTGGAGCTGTAGGTTTGGGTGGCAGAAATGAAAAATCAGTTGAAGGAAGAGTGGGCGTTTCCTCCTTCTTGCTTGGTGCTACTTCTGACTTGTGTTGAGGTTGTGCAGCAATCGATGTTGATAGTTTGAGCAACTCCTTCACCTGGTAGTCCAGAGATGCCTCGGAGTCTCTCATGGTCCCACTGGTGTCTGGAACATCATCTGGGTGAAGGGGCGGAGGAGGGGAGGGTGTGGCAGACCGAGAGTCAGAATCCTCCATCTCGTTGATCTTGACCTGCAGAGGAATCTCTGGTATTGGTGACATAGGTAAGGGACTATTGGATTCTGTCACTTCAAATGAGTTGAACTTAATAGCTCCAGAATCTGATAAGAGTTGTTTCGTCTTGACCTGACTCTCGCTGGCTGTTTCATTGCTTCCCTCTTCATTGGCAGAGTTGCTCAAGTTCTGCATGGTGGTCTTTCCGGCAGCCATTAATTCCAGTTCTCTTATCTCTCGCTCTATGCTCTCTTTGTCATCTTGAATGGGACTGGTCGGCAAAAACGGTGACTGGTCAGTGTGGGGAGTGTTCTCCTGAGCACTCTGCCATCCGACATCTTGGCTAGATGATAAAGGAGGTGAAGAAACTTTCATCAAATCTTGTATCTCTTCAAGAATAGCTTCTTCCTGGTATTCCACTACAGTTTCCAGAGGTTCCCGGCTGAATGAGTGTTGAAGGCCATTGCTGGAACTCACTTCAGCATCTTCCCCTCCATTCCTCTTAGGATAGAGAAGTGCAATCTCTTCTGCTTGTCTCCGTCGCTCCCTGTTGTCCTCTTCCCACCGCTCTAATGATTCGTTTTGATTGAAGTGGCTCTCCACCCCAGCGACACTCGTGTCAGGAGGAAGGCTTCTTTGCTCGTCTGTGAAATAAAATCAGCACGTGTGGGTAAAAAGTGAGTGGGTTCATTATAACTCTAGACACATGAATGACATTTGAATCTGCTTATAGCTCCATCTTAATTCACTATGAATATCACGGCCTAACACCTCCTACCCCCTACCCTTCTCTCTCTCTCTCTCCACCCACTTTATATCAACCTCCCTCCACACACCCCCTCTTCCACCCACATGCTTATTATGACGATTCTGATGATGGAAGAGGGGTGTGGCATTTCCTGTGGTGCTGGTTTAATTTACACTACTAAATTGGTCGTTATGAAGATCTAAGCGTTGTTGAAGGTATCTGTTTACATTCCAGAGGCAGTCAGAATGCTACAAGCATCTCTAAGACCGTGCTAATATTCATGATTTGAGGTCATACATGCTCTGCTGAGTCTTCTAGAATTGGCAAGAGGACGAAGGCGTGTGCTAAATAATTGCTTGTGTGTGTCCAACCACTTCAAGATGAATTATACATGCAGGCCTAGAAAAGGTGATCGTTGATTTAAAAAAATCTTGGATCTCTTTTATCTCATTCTGTCTCCATATATTTTTAATGGACAGATTAAAATCAGTGTTCCATGATGGATTGGTATTACAAATAGAGTCATTTCAAATGGAATTGCATGAGTAAATGTATGTATATTGCCAAGCAAGTAAACAATACATTCCAACACAAGTGGCTTGAAATGGAGCTTTATTTCACATTATGTATTTCATTACCTCTAATATCTTCTGGCACTCTCAGCACTCCTAAAATGACTTCTCCAGTAGTTCCAGCCTAACAGGAAGACAGAATGTGGACAACACATCAACAAATGTCAGACATGACAACTCCCAACTCTCCAGTGACATACCTGTTTGATGGATCCCACCAGATCCACGTGTGTGAGACTGGTGACATCTTGGCCATTCACACTAATGAGAGTGTCCCCCATCATTAGCCCAGACGCTTCAGCTGCACTTCCTGTAGTCATAACAACAGGGGGAAACATGATTTGTAATAATTGGTTGTGACTGTGAGGGTGTGACTTGCCACATAATGCAGTCTGAAAGCATCATATAATCATTACCAGTTCACAGTGTGTGTGTGTGCGTGTGTGTGTGTGTGTGTGTGTGAGTGTTACAATAGTCAATTCTGTAACTTGACTTTCAGTGAGAATGTGTAGAGGATTGCAGTTAAACCCTGTGTCTATCTTCAGTTTATCGACTGATCGTAGCTGTTTGGAGAATGAAGGTGTGGAAGCCATGGCAACTGTTTATTGCACAATTTTGTAATTGAAATGGGTGGTGTGAAAACAATCGTCTATTGTATGTACGGTTGGGCTGGAATGGCTGAGGGTTTGTACCAGTGGCTTTTAATCCTGGCCACCAGATAGTTACAAACGTATTCTTTAAATTGCAGCACTTTGTAATAAACATTGAAATTGCTCAGGGGCTTACTTTATTATTGTATACTACTACACTACTACTACTACTACTACTACTACTGCTACTATTATTAGTATTACTACTACTACTACTACTACTACAATAACAACTACAGCTACTATTACTATCTACTGAAAGGGGGAAAGGATAGAAACCCTTGGCTTGGCTACATGTTTACATCATCCCTCATTAGCAAGTGGTCATCTGGAGATAGGCATAAAAATGAGTGAAATTCGACAGATAATGTTTGTGTTTGTTAAGTTGTCTTCACAGGTGAACATCATTGTTACTGTAAGGAGTTCTCACCTCAACACCTGCTTGTGGTGAGAATCCCTTCTCCTACAGAACTACTGCAGCTACTCACTAGTCTCGTGTAAGATACATACCCGGAACAATGAAGTCCACTTGAGCTGGTATGTTGGAGTCACTTCCTCCCATCACTTGGAACCCAAAGCCACCATTTCTGCTCTGCATTTTCACCACATGTGTTGTCGGTTTCTCCACACGGTCACCTTCAGAGTCGTGCGCTAAATCTGATGTGCCATTTACCATCTTCTTCTTGACTTCTGGCTTCTTCATAGGTTTAGGTGGCACGCGCTGTTGGGAGTTTTTGTTCCCTGGACCAAACTGGAAGTTTTCAAGCATTTCATCGACTGCATTCTGTATGTCCGCCAGGAGCTCATCAGCAGTCTGTTCTTGCTCGAATGTCAGTGGAAGTCCGTTTTCCTGGGAACTCCCTGTAGCTGTCGAGTCATCGTTGGAGGTGGCAGTAGGAGTGGGTGAACTAACCTCCTCTACAACCTGCAGGTGGTTAGTGGGAGGATAGGCGAGTTCAACCTGTACTCTGACCTCTGGTTCTTCCTCCTCCATCTCCTCATCTTCATAGTCTGCTTCGGGATCTTCGCTGAGTGACTATGATTGCATCCGTGTTTGTGTGTGTGCGTGTGTGCAGTGGAGTGCAATGTTGTGGAAGAGAACAAGTGGTAACACATGAGTGGACATGTGATTCTGATAACACGAGATACCGTAGCTAGACTCAATACAGCAATACCCACATACCAGCCCTTCTTGGCTTCACCCAATCACACATGCATGCCACCTTAGACACATATACATCTCCCTCTCTCTCTCTCTCTCTCTGTGTGTGCATTCATGAGTGATCAGGTTACCAATTTCACTAATGGCTGATGAGAAACAGTTTATGCTGACCTCACCTTTCCCTCCATGAGTCTTTTGAATAGTTCCAGGTCTAGTTGGGGTCCATCATACTCTTCTAGTTCTGCCACAGCCCTGCCCAGCCAGAACAGTGTAATGCAGACCTGCACAGAATCATTCAAACAAATACACCATCAAAACACCATCACTAACAGACTATATCACCAAACTGGACAAACCAGTCCAGACTATATCACCAAACTGGACAAACCAGTGCAGGAATACTTACGGCTCTGATTCTCCTGTCTGCCTCATCTCTCTTGACCCTGTCAAATAAAGATATAACATTGTGCCAACTGCAGACTTATCTCTGAACTTACCCGGTCTTTTTGCCTCCTCGGGCATCTTGCAAGTCCATGGTGTCAAAGAGTTGAGCATCCTTCATGCCTAGATCCTGACAGCCATTCAAGAACTGGCGAATATTGTCCTAACACAACACATGGATGTCTTTAGAGACAGACAGACTAAGTAGTCTCAAACCCAAGCAATGCCATTTAGTCAAGCCATAATAATACTGACCACAAATTTATGCAACACCCACCCACCCACCCAGTCTCCTCTCCCAGAGTGATGAATTAACTCGGAGCCAGGGACTAATCATTCGGAAGTCCAAATGAAACAAAGAGTACAACCAGTGATCTTACCAGGTAGGCTATCGGTGACTTGGACTTGTTTATCTTCCTGATAAACCCTGGGTTGACTTTGTTCATCAGTCTAACAAGAAACAACACAAGAAGAACCAATCTTAGTCTTGTCTACCACAGCAATGGACACTATTTCATAGCTGCTGAAGTACTTTAAATAAAACTGACAATGACTCAATTGCTTTAATCTAAAAATAACCAGCCTCTGCTAACTATTATGACATGCGACATATCTACTTACTCGCAAAGAAGCACTCCATCTTCAAGGGACTCTCTAATAGAACCACTTTTGAATTTCTTTCCAGTTACAGCCTACAGTTTCCAAATAAAAAACTTTTTTAAGCCATAGAAATGGCATATGTTGCGTGTCCATATTGCATTTACTTTTATACTTCAAAAGATTCAATCTACAACTATTCTTACCTCTATCCACTCCCTAGCTTCTAGAGAAGCCAATTTGGTGTCTTGAGCGCTAGACTCCGAGAACGCCTCGCTATTCATTTGCCTCACCCAGCAGAGCTACTTTTTCTTAACTAGAGAGCTAGTATTTCAACTCTTTTTGCAACTCTACACTGCAACTGCACACAAACACGCACACGCCCCCACATAAGTTTGCATTGCAGAGCTAATTCGGAGCGCTTCAGTGCGCATGCCAACTTCCACAGGCAGGTGGGCCCAAGCCACACCTTCAATATTCGGTAAAGGGTAAATGATAGGACGTATACAGAAACTTTAAAAGTTTTTCTCAGTTCTAACACCTCAATCAATCTTTGTTACAGTGGAGCTGCTGTGACATAGACTCTTCACAGTGCTTCAAAAAGTCTACAAACAGGCTATAATTTATGCACTTCAATATTTCTGCTAGTAGCTGAAAGAAAATTGTTAAGCTTAATATACTCAAATTAGCATAGCTACTTCCAGTATTACTGTAGAACTTCTGAACGATTTGGGACCAGGCTTTCAGATCACTTAAAGATAAGCAATACATTTCCTACTAGAGGTACTATTAGAGTCCACTATCAGAGGTTCCACTGTAACTGGAAGGAATTGGACTTATGTAGTGTTTATGACGTCCCTTTACCCAAGTTACCAAGATAGTACTTGACACCGCACCTGATGTGAGAATCAATTCTTTGCTTAACCAGGTACCTGATGGTTCATTACACATACCTCGATACCATGAACTAACAACAACAACAACAAAAACAAACAAACAACCATTGGGTAAAGGGTTTACTAAAGGCTAGATACTCGTCACTTGAGAAGTAAAAGCAGAGCTAGATCACAAACCACTATGTAGCTATGCACTTAAACATTTTTATTTTTAATTTTTATTTTTTTATAAAAATGTTTGTAATACTTGTTTTATTCCTTCTGAGAATGGAGTCACACTGACATTAAAGGAAGCCATCGTGCAAGAGGAATCCAAATGACAGTCAAAAGGTCTGGTAACACCTCCGGTGTCCTGGGTTGGGACAAGGTGAGCTTTGTCCAGTCCAAAGCAGTCGGCCATTACAGAGGCCATACTATATTTAGTGTGGACTTCAGTGCCACTGAAATGCCATATACCACCAGCTCCTGGCGCAGTCAAATGCTTCTCTGCCAGTTGCTCACACACTTGAGCTACATCGGCTACGTGTGTGGGATAACGACGTTGGAAAGCATTCATTTCAGCTTTCTTGTCAGGTTGCTTCACAGATTTGAATAAAACTGTAACTGCACTCTCCCCCAGTGTTTCTACTGGACCGTATAGGATAGGTACTCGAAGAATAGAAAAATCAGGATACTGAAGAACTTCCTTCTCTCCGTCTCTTTTAGTGACACCATAAGAATTTATGGGGTTAGTGGGAGAACCAGGAGCATAAGGAGCATCTTTACCATCAAACACGTAGTCTGTGCTGATGTAAATCAGACGTTTACTGTGTCCTTTACATATTTCTGCTAGAGATTTTGTGACACCCACGTTCAGCTTCTCCACTTCAGACTGGTTCTTTTCTACGACATCAGGCCTCCTCTCTGCTGCAGCATGAACGACAACGTCAGGTAAGAAGGCACCAAAAGCTGCTTCCAATTGGGAGACGTCGGTCAGGTCAACTTTTTTCAAATTTTCGGATGCCCTCGTGTATGCTAGACCTTGCACTCGCCATTCTTTGTCCTTAAAACATTTCAGGAGTGATCTACCTAATAGTCCTGAGGCACCAGTGATGAGAACTTTCCCTGGCATTGTCACGCTAGCTCCACCCTCTCGGTAGTTTTTTTTTTAATCACGTGATACTCAATCGCTAAATGTACCACATTTTATTATATATGCACCGAAGTCAGCATAACTCCACATACCCCACCATCCCTACTTTAATATAAATAATATGAAGAATTCTTTATTGGCAATCAAGGTGATTGCAGGACAAACAAAATGGTTGACAGAGAGAGGGAGGGAGAGAGAAAAAGAAACGAACACATACACAAAGGGAAGGAGTTCAAAAGGTTTGAAGTTAGTAAGTGTTGTACTGTTCCAGCAGTTGTGAAACGGTTGGTGTCATGGGTGGGCCCTGGTCATACACAGATGTTGTGGTGGTCGTGGGGATACTCATTGAGTCTGACGACATCCACTCGGAGGAGATCTCCTGCACACAGCTGGATGCGGTGACAGTTGGCCATTCTGGATTCATGTTGCCGGACTGCAGTGGAGATGTCCAGGTGGGAAGGGACGAGGCAGTCTCAGCAATGGTTAGAAAGTTTGTCGGCGAACAGTTGGAACTAAGCCGGGCACTCTCAATGGGGGACGAGTAGGCAGAATCCAGCTCATCAGTAGAGAAATCGGAGAATGGCGAAACTGGCATGTAAGATGGTGACGCACGAGCTGATAGGTGGTTGGTGGTGTATAAAGACTCAAAAGAACCATGACGACTCAAAGGATCCGGGGAGGAAGTCAATGATGACAGAAGACTTTCCAACTCTGGGTCTATCGCTGGTTGTGTGCAGCGAGGCTGTGCTGGGAAGAGGTCAGGAGATGAGAAAGACCTCTGGTTACATTGTGTGGTCAGATGGGGAGTAGAACATCCATGAGTGGTGGTTTCTCTGTCTGCTGATAGGGGGACCACACTGACAGTAGACGATCTGATGTCTGGCCAAGTGCACGAGGAGCCTCGGGAGAGGACGTTGGAAACGGGCTTTGAAAGCTGATGAGTAGCTTTAGGTCGATTACCTCGAATAGGCTTGGGGGCGGCATTGTCTAAACGTTTCACTCTGCTTTGTACAAATTTTCTTACGTTTACCACACGCTTCTTTTTCGGTGGCTTTCCCATTGCATCTTGGATGCTGGAGGAGGCATTGTTGACGAAAGTCAATAAGTTGTTGTTTGCCATCATAATTCTTGCTGAATAAGCTGTTGTAAAGTTTGGATTCTTGGGTTTTTCTTCGTTTGAAGACGATGTTGTCCTCGGTCGATGATCTGTGATTCTTACTTTGATAGTCCACGAGACGTGGCTGGTCAAACAGTGCTAAAAGGCACGAGTCTTGAGAGATTAGCTCTTCGCTCCAACCAAAACTGATTGTAGTCGCAATATGGCAGGCTAATATCCGGCCGAGGGGATATAACGACATGACATAACGGAAGAATTCAAATTTTTTTCCCAGACCCACAAAAATGTACCTAATGAATACGATATAAAAAGTGTGTGTTCAACCATAAAAACTAAATGCAAACGAATAAGATTTTGTCTGCTCTGTCCTCTTTCTTCTTCTTTAGTAGCCCTTTCTTCCTCGAAATCTAACTCTATTGTCTAACTGCAATAAAATAAGAACAATATGAATACAAACAGTAAAATATTACTTTTATTATTACCAAGGAGCGCCTGCATTCAAAAAAAGATATGCGCAGGGAATTGCAGTCAGTATTTCCACTTATAAGGCATTCTTTTGGATTTCCACCTTTCTGTAACAAAAATTAATACAAAAGTTATAATAATCTCTGCTGTAAATACCAGCTATAAAAAGTAGAATTTCTCTTGTGGGCAACAGGGGACCAGAGGGTGCCCGTGTAACGTGCCCAAAATAATGTATTTCAACAACAACAACAACAACAAAGTCAATACAAACAGTGTCTAAGGGGATCGGATTACAGAGGTCCTATTGTAAAAGAAAAAAACCTAATATTTAGTAGTGGTACGAGATATTGATGTGACGGGCATGACATTATGTATGCAACATGCGACTGGCTATTGTGCTATCATACTTGTGCATGCAGAAGTCAAACACCATAGCAACCAATGGATGACACATGCTATTCTTAGCATACTAATTATAGACCAGAACCTACACTACAGTTTGGCACACTTTGCAGCGAGTATAAAGAAAAGTGATGATTCCAATTTATAATTCCTACAACAGAAAATGGTTCCTAGGGAACACCCTAAAAAGGAAACTGTAATCTAGCAACTTATATCAATCACTTAATTTGAGTATTCCATTACCATAGCAACTATGTCATCAAAGTAACAATGTTCTAAAGTTACATGTACAACTCCTGCCACAGTGCTCTGATCTCATCGGTGGTTCTCTGTGTTAGTTCTTTGAATAGTCTAATGCCATTCCTTGATGTTGGAATACATTATACAGGCAGTTACCATGCCTACTGAATTTAATATGCAGAAATGACAGAGGGGAGAGTGATACTAAGGATTAACTGAGGGGTTAAAAATAAATCTTTTAAACACTAAAAGGGCAACTAAAAATAGAAGAATTGTGTGCCATTACAATGGACTAACTTCATGCATTCTTAGTTCAGTATTACTTGAGCCTAGCCTCTAATTGTTTGGACATACAATTTTAGATTGTACCACCAGGACATAGAACAGGAGCATGCAGGTACTAGCCTAGGGTACCACCTGATGGTACCAGGACTCATAGAACTGGAGCACGCAGGTACTAGCCTAGGGTACCACCTGATGGTACCAGGACATAGAACTGGAGCACGCAGGTACTAGCCTAGGGTACCACCTGACGGTACCAGGACTCATAGAACTGGAGCATGCAGGTACTAGCCTAGGGTACCACCTGATGGTACCAGGACATAGAACTGGAGCACGCAGGTACTAGCCTAGGGTACCACCTGACGGTACCAGGACTCATAGAACTGGAGCACGCAGGTACTAGCCTAGGGTACCACCTGACGGTACCAGGACTCATAGAACTGGAGCACGCAGGTACTAGCCTAGGGTACCACCTGATGGTACCAGGACTCATAGAACTGGAGCATGCAGGTACTAGCCTCAGGTACTAGCCTAGGGTACCACCTGATGGTACCAGGACTTATAGAACTGGAGCACGCAGGTACTAGCCTAGGGTACCACCTGATGGTACCAGGACATAGAACTGGAGCATGCAGGTACTAGCCTAGGGTACCACCTGATGGTACCAGGACATAGAACTGGAGCACGCAGGTACTAGCCTAGGGTACCACCTGATGGCACCAGGACATAGAACTGGAGCATGCAGGTACTAGCCTAGGGTACCACCTGATGGTACCAGGACATAGAACTGGAGCACGCAGGTACTAGCCTAGGGTACCACCTGATGGTACCAGGACATAGAACTAGAGCATGCAGGTACTAGCCTAGGGTACCACCTGATGGCACCAGGACATAGAACTGGAGCATGCAGGTACTAGCCTAGGGTACCACCTGATGGCACCAGGACATAGAACTGGAGCATGCAGGTACTAGCCTAGGGTACCACCTGATGGCACCAGAACTTGCTCCTAATTTTGGGGCAGTTTTATCCTTCAGCTCAGTGATTTAAATGTGTGTGTGTGTGTGTGTATATATATATATATATATATACATATATATACAATATATAATATGTACAATTTTATATATATTTATATCATAGTTGCTGTGGTAACAGCCATGAATTAAAAATGTTATTCCCTGTGTTAGTCCCCTCCAATTGCCTGCAGAAAATATGCATTTTCGTACCACAAAGAGTTTAAGTTGCATGCAGAGATTTTTTTTGGTCAACAATATAGAGTGAGATGCACATGATGGTATAGAGTGAGATGCACATGAGGGTATAGAGTGAGATGCACATGAGGGTATAGAGTGAGATGCACATGAGGGTATAGAGTGAGATGCACATGAGGGTATAGAGTGAGATGCACATGATGGTATAGAGTGAGATGCACATGATGGTATAAAGTGATGTGGTGTTATGTTTTTTAGCTACGAATAAAAATCTAGCTTTTTAAAAAAACTTGTATGAAGCTTTCTTTGCAAACAGTTACTCCATCCCTGTATAAAGAACTGACACACAGAATTATTGTTGGATTATAAATATAAAGTCTTGTCTTGTGAACCTCACTGGATATCATCACTTAACCACCACTGTGTGTGTTTTTGTTTGAAGGCAGAAAGGGAACAAAATGCACTCTCTTGTTGTCAGTGTTTTGGAATGACCCTCGCTGAATTAACTGGACATATTTACATATTTCCCCCCTCAAACTACAATAACCGTTCTTTTTATTTTACTCTGTTCTAAAAGGTAACTATGGTATAAAATAGTTCAACCATGGCAACTCTTGGAAATATCGCTAGATAACCACCCTCTTCCTCGGGATCAGGACAGTTATCAACGATAATTCCTTGAACCCATGGTTAACTATTACATTATATATACAAATTACCTAGCAACATAGGACCATTTACAGTAATATATAATATATAGATATAATGTATATAATATATAACTTACACCACACTATGGAGGTTGGTATGGGATTTACACAACAACCATGGGTCGAAGGCCCAAGGATAGTGTAAATCCCATAATGACTAAATGGAGAGGTGTAACTGAATTGAATCATGGCTCTAGACTACAAGAAATGCATGAATTCTAATTTTTGATTGGACAGTTCACTTACTCACCTCCTAGGAGGCGAGTATGAAATATATATTCACCACAAACTGAGCAATCTGATTGGATGGTTTGAACGTACCATGGTACAAATATATATTATATATATATATAATATATTAATAGTCCTTTGTGTTTAGTACTGAGTATGTAGTGAGATAGTGTAGGTTAAATGACCAACTAATCAAGGGAAACAAGGTGTGTAAGTGTGTGTATGCGACTACAGTCGATTGGTTCCATTAACTGGGTCAGCTCACTTGAACACATTCACTATCTCTTAAACAGTTGATTAGATCTCTCCTAGAACCTGCACAAGGCTTTTTCGACTTCAAATCGTCTTCTTCTTCTTCATCAAAGTTGCCCTCTATACCAGACATAACTCTAAACAGTGTCCCACTCACAGCTTTCGGTTTTCACTGATGTTGCGTGCGGTGGAAAATATGCTGCTGAACTAATGCGCCCATGGAATAGGACAATTTTAGCGCACTAGTAATTCGATATGACGTGACATCATCGGACATGATTCCATCCTGCCCACAGTAAACAAACTTTTATGTCTACGGGAAGTTTGTATCTTTCGCTAGTGGATCTGGTGCAGTAGGTGCGGGATCGAGGGAGTTGTTGAGCTCCTTTAGAATGAAATTCAACGACCACGAACTGTCGTTGTTCGCCTCCGCGAGGATAGGTAAAGCCGACAGGGAAGGCTGTCTATGGATGAGGGAAGTAGAAGGGAAGATAAGGAAAAAGCAAAGTGAGTAGTGCTTTACTGCGACTGTTTTAGTTTTAAAAATTTGTTATTGTAGGTTACATCCAGAGATGGTTTATATTGACTGGAAATTTGTTGTTTTACTGCAAAACGGAATCTCCAGTAAGCATTTTCTAATTAATGCCAACAATGGGATATTGCATTATATATTTATGGCTGCAGGAGTCTAGTGTGGCTGGAGTTATAATTTTAGAAAGGTGTAAGATGGAAGTAGATAATGACACTGGCAACAAATACGCGTTTAAACTTAGTGAGTAAAGTGAATGTGCACGGGATTAGTGATAACCCATGTGATTATTGTGGTCGTTGTGAAGCATTTGATGGCAGTGATGTGGTTTATTTCTTTATGGCGAACTTTGCCAAGGATCAGGATGAGTGGATCAAACTACTGAACATGGCTGGGTAAGTGAAGTGGCCAGATATCATCACTTTCATTCCTCCTCCTTCACACACACACACACACACATACACACACACACACGCACGCACACACACACGCGCATGCACACACACACACTTACCTCCTCTTACCTTAACTTCAATGTAATAGAAAGATTCATAGCAAGTTGTCAATTCATATTTTAAAAGTGTCAAGTTAAGGTCATATCTTTTTTGGAGCAGCTTTATTAAGTCTCCTTTTACATCAAAAATGATTTATAAACTTGAATGGCTACTACGGTGGACTATTTTCTGGTTTTGTCCAGTTATCTCCGAGTCTAAAGAGAGGAGACTGTTTACACCGAGTAAAATGAGTGGGTTGTTACTGGTTGGGCGTGGCTGCTATAAGGTGTCTGTTGAATAGCATTACAGTTGAGTATTTATGTATAGCATTTATACATGACTTGCAGTCACCATGTTGAGTACAGTCACTCCCCCCACACAGCAACAAACAGGCAGGACTAGAGAGCTCAGATTTCTAGCGGCCAATACCAAATACTTCTAGTTGATATCAGAATGCTCCTTGTCTTGTTAATTCTTTCACTCCTGTTCTATCAGCAGATCTAGCAGCACTGCTAATGTGCTTTTACAAGGTGGTAAAGCCTTAATATTGGCTTATCAAGGTGTGATCTACTTTGCATGTATAGTGCTCCAAGCCATAGTTGTTAGGGAGATGAAGCTTACTAAGAAATCTGTAGTAGTTTGTTTCATGCAAATAGTATAAGTTAATTAAGCCAATGGCAGGGAGTTGAAACAACACTCCTATTGTATTCATTGGTAGCCAGTGAGCAGTAAGTGTGTGGACGTAGCAATCCTTCCAATGGCAGGGAGTTGAAACAACACTCTTATTGTATTCATTGGTAGCCAGTGAGCAGTAAGTGTGTGGACGTAGCAATCCTTCCAATGGCAGGGAGTTGAAACAACACTCTTATTGTATTCATTGGTAGCCAGTGAGCAGTAAGTGTGTGGACGTAGCAATCCTTCCAATGTATAGTTTTTTCCAACTTTTCTTTTTCAGAAGATTTCCCACTTGGGTCAGATATAGTCTCAAAATAAAATAAAAGTTAGTTTCTAGTGTAACAATTGTTACGTGTGCTCTAGTAATAACGTTTTTCTTTTGATGATGGTTTTCAATTAGGATGCATTATGCAAAGAATGAGTTACTTGCATATCCACTTGCCTTTTGTTAGGAATACATTTCATTCAGAATTGCTTTACTTGTTTTTAGTGCATGTTTTTGAAATGCTTTGTTGCTGTATGGATGACTGCTAGTGACCAGTTGAGAGACTTTCTGTACATTCTTTTACTTGTAATTATCAAATGACCAGTTGTTGATGTTCTAATTAAAGTAATGAGTTCACACATTGACCATAGCCATTCAGTCCACTCCACATTTATTTACTCCAGCCTCTCTTGTATTGGTTGTGAATATTAGGTCATAGTGCATAGCAGAATGAGGCAATTATGGAGTGACATGAACACTTCGTTGAGCTAAACATTTCTATCTTTGACAATAGTAGTAAATCCAATGTTAAAGATATTCAATATTAGTCATACCTACTGTATAGTGCAGGGGCGTCGGAACGGGTGCAGCCGGGTGGCCATGGCCACACCAATATTTTGACAAAAAGGGGGCATGTCCCTTAATTTACTACACTATACCGGATCTCGAGGTCGTTGTCAAATCAAGCGGTTGAAATGACTTTTCCAGGTAGTAAATAGCTAATATCGATCATTTTGGAAGATATCCAAGAAGCTCCACCAGCTGGTCCTGGTCATTCCTGTACTCTTCCTAAGCAATCTTTTGGAAAAATTAATGTAGTTCAGAGGTCTTTCTAGCATTGTTGGTTTGCAAAGTGGCCATTTTAGCACTACTAAGAGTCTGCCGATTTAATTATTTGCCGCACATACTACTTGAAAATGTTTGAAGAAAATAAAGCTATGACTGCACAAAAGGCAGGCATCTCTATGTTCTAATGATGGTGAATTCAGTTTTTAATTTTTTTTTGTTTTTGTCATTGTGTTGTTTGCTTATCTTTACAACTTTCTTTGGTTCATTTGATAAAAAAAACTTCTACGGCTTTGCTATTAACCATATTCATTAATTTAATGAACAAGTGGGTGTGGTTATAATGGCCACACCAATTTGATTTGGCTTCCTACTCTGTAGCATAACTGCTGCTGGCAACGACCAGTGAGATAACTTTGCGCTGGCTAAGAGAGGTTGAAATGGAACTTATTAACTTGTTTCAGCATGTGGGTATGATGAGTGATGACTAGTTGGGAGGGGCCTGATTTCACAGCATAGCTACATGCATGTACAGGAATGCATAAGGAAGAGGGGGTTTCCCTCTCTCTTGTTAGTGTTAAGTCACTGTACCATACATGCCAACTATGCAGTTCATCATATTCTAGTTCTACAGCATTATTTTTTAATTCTTTTAAGTGCGTGTGTTTTTTAAGCAATAAAAAGTTATGAAAACATCAACACATGTTAATTGTTTGAATTGTAAATATTTACTTGTAATCTTCCTTTCTTCTACTTGAGTGTTGGCCTAAGAGGAATCCAGTGTTCTAGATGTTGTTTAGTATCGTCAGAATAGATGCATAGCAACACTATGACAACTGGACAGGATTAGAGATACCTTTTTACACACTATGCATTCGAGCTCTTTTGTGTACAACCATTCTTACTGAATAGAACATTGTCATCACAGTTAAAAAAAAAAGTCCTAAACTCATTGGGAATTGAGATGTTCACATGCATGTGTGTTTGCTTGTGTGTAGCTATGAGAATCTGCGCATGGCATTCAGTGACCTCAGAGGTCAACTCATCCACTTGACTGGTCAAGATCCTCTGAAGCAAGACCATCCACTAGGAGCCCTCCCAGTCAAAGTAAGTCCACTCTTACTTGCTGACGTGTGGCCATTATCATTCTTATTGCCTTCCTTGTATTGCGTGGTGGCTGGGCTGCTGTGTTGACAGAACATGTCAAGTATACCAGGTATGCAGGAGTGTGTGTGTGTGTGTGTGTGTGTGTGTGTGTGGTGTGTGTGTGTGTTGGAATTTAACTCTGGTACTATTCTATTCTTTCTGTTAGCCTCTGCTCCAGTGTATGATGGTGAGCCAGCATTTGAAGTCTCTCTTGGTGAGTTAGTGAGCTACAGTAGCATATACTACTCGAGTGCATGTTTGTTTGTGTGAGTGAGTTAGTGAGCTACAGTAGCATATACTACTCGAGTGCATGTTTGTTTGTGTGAGTGGTTTTGTGTGTGTGTATGTGCTAAGTGTGATTATCTTTTTTAATTTTTTTAATTTTTTTAACAAGTTGAACATTATATGTTTATGTATTTGTTTTTTTACTTGATGAAGTTAATTATGGTATGTATGTGTGTACTACGTCATCCTATGGCTGATTCTCTCTCTCTCTCTGTGCGTCTGTGTGTGTTTGTCTTGTCTCTGTGTAGCTTGTAGTTCTCTGGTAGGGAACATCAGTAATGGAGTGCCCAGTGCCCTCATTGTGACCAGTTGTATGACTCCTCCTCAAGACTATTGGATTAGATACGCTCAGACGGAAGTTGTGGAGGTACAATACCCACTTAGGATTGCATTTGTTGAATAATTAA
>WLWI01002399.1_pt1 | contig 16180 bp, 10 predicted proteins | sample 6701501 | NCBI WGS metagenome assembly WLWI01 (sample SAMN12718690, study PRJNA515312) | sponge metagenome | isolation source: marine sponge | host: Mycale hentscheli | place: New Zealand: South Island, Marlborough, Capsize Point | collected 2014-11-01
CGGCTTGTGCTACAGCTTCCAAATTAGGAGGACGGCATCCCAAGACCCCGTGCAGCCCACTGGTAGAATAAATTAGAAAACTTTAGATGCCGCGTTTAGGCCGATTTTCCCAAAACCGGTCACATATCTCTTTAGTGTACTTACTTGTCAGTGTATAAAGTATTACTCAAAGAATGAAAAGTTTGTACATCAATTTTTCGCATTTTTCTTGGAGGCTTATCATCACTATCACTATCACTTGAAAAAGTTTCAGAGAATGAATTACCATTTTCTTTTCCTTCCACTGAATTTGATTCTTCAATATAAGATACTATGTAAGCTATAAATTGAAATGAATAATTGACATTATATATATATATTATATATTATATATATATTATAATATATATAATATAATATAATATATTATATATCTAGTGATTGTGTGCATTAATTACAATATTTTTCATTTTCCAGCTCTACAGCTCTACACTAACTATGATCTCTAATCGATTTTTCTTAATCCAATTTAAAACGAGCCATGCTATTTGCTGGAGATTGATTGTAAATCATTTCTACACTTACGAAGCAGAATAGGGTGGAGAGGAGGGAGGAAGTATTAATTCTATAATGTACAAAGCCAGGCTCACCAGTTTTCCAGGGTTTTTTACAGCTATCTTCCTCTAGTGAAGCCTACCCTACCAGGTTAGAACAGCTGCTAAAATATTAGCTGGGGTTCTGGGGAGCCCCAAGAGAGTTTTACAGCCAACTTCACACTTAGAGTTACAGGTCCCAGTCAAACTACCTTCTGTGAAGATATCTATAGCAAGGAATAAACCACTTATTACACTTGTCAGAGTGATATGGCTAGATATTTCACTCTCAGGCTTTAATTTCACTCGCCTCTGGCTCGTGGAAAATAAATTAACCTGTTCATAAAATAGTTTGCCATAGCATACTTTGACTCATGTAATATGTACTGTATACATCTGTTTATGTGTTGAGGCACTCGTTTTTAACATGATGTGGATGAATAATGAGCTATTTTGAATTTCATTTGAAAAAGCTAGGATATAAAGGGAAAACGGCCTGAAGGAGTTGACAATTGTATTAATTTATGTATCTGAGTTCCTTGTTTAAGTAAATTCTAACCAATTATCTTAGCTTAATTCATCAACAACATTATGAACACTAAAAATCAATGCACATTACCATTTACTGCTACATGCGCTCTTGATTTCAAATTCCCACAAGTAGGGCAATGACACTCATAATATCCTTCATTAGCAGCTTCTACATTTGACAAGAATAAAAAATTAGAATTATCTTCATGGTGAGCATTATTTGGAAGACGGCCATTATTGAAAGACCAAATCACGCTATGAGGAAAATGACATCTTATGACAATGGAATCTCCTAAATAAAGGGTCACCTCAGAAGGATCAATTTTGGTAATATCTAAGAAAGCAATGTACTTTTCATATACAATTTACAGTGAGCATTTTAAATAATATATAATTAGCTTTTAGATACAACTTTCATGGCAGACTGTAAATGCTAAATAATTGTTAGGTTCCGCTTTTAAAAGACTACAGTTTTATGGGTAATGCCCTTTGCTGTTGCATTTTGAGCGCAGGGGCGCTAATTTGGACCCACATGAATTTTAAAACAAAGTTCCCTACAGTTCCACTTTGACTAACAAATTAAGAACTGACAACTGTAACCAGCAGTGGACACATGCGTAACAGGTTGTGAACATAGTTATCTTCTTAATAATACTATTGGAAGGGCACTGTAGTATTTCTGAAGATTTAGAGTCCCTTTGTCTCAATACAAAAACTGCACCAGCTATGTTCTAATTCTGTATTTATACTGTTTGCTATGCTACAGTCTTTCATTCAGTAGACAATGAAAACATCTCTTATAATAGCTGTTATAGTGTATTGTGACACAGAGACTTTAAATCCCTTTAATTATTCAAAAAGAGTCACCATAAATTTAGTGTCCCTACTTTAGGACAGGGATAAAATCAATTGAATTGTCAGAAAAGTAGCTAAGTTAAAATGTCAGGTGATATCCTTCACCATTTTAAAAACAGTTGAATTAGTTTGGCATTGATCAGCCATCCAGAGTTATATCTAGGGCTCTTCCGGCCATAAGTAGTGCCATTGCTATGCTTAGAAACTTAGATTGCCTCAACCAAGATTTTGGTGAAGCAGTTTTGTAGTGTCATTTACAATTGATACCATTGTGATACACCTAAAGATCAATTTTTTTATTAATGTAAATGGTCATCTGACACTTTCTAAGAATAGGGCAGAGGGGAGGAATGTTAGCCTACATCTTTAAGAAATGTGTTTAACATATCTCCACATAACCCACCCCCCCACTTCCAGGTTTTTTTGCATGTAGTAACTTTCATACCGTACACATGAAGCTGACCCTGAGCCACAAAATATTGGTTCCCTAACATCACCCCTTGCCTTCCATGACAAGTATATATTCCATCATTATAGTTTTGGATTGAATTGATGGTCAGAAAGTGAGAGTGTGGGTAGTAAAAAGTATTTCGTGGTAATATTCCACCATTAAAAAACCATTTTGTTTCATTCATACTATTACAGAAAAATATAGCTAGTCCACCAACATCCACATCCTTGCTTGAAGGAGTCACCCGACTGTCATCTCTAACTAGACAAAATATACACCATTGCTGGAAGTAATAACTATACCAGTATAGGTAATCTCATTTCCAGTATTAAACGATCGGCTTTATAAATGTTGGTGTAGTTGTGTGTAATTTTGTCAGCAACATAAAGTGTGTTTACTTACCACCAATAAAAATGTTCACTGACTCCATATATGCCTGCCCACTCAGAAATTTCGCTTGTAAAGTGTATAAACCAGAATTCATTTCTGTCACTCTTTCAATTTCCAAATTGAAGGAGTGGTATTCATAATGAGGCCCATACCATTTCTGAGAAATAAGAGTAGCTGGGCATAATTTGCATGTTAACATTAGCCTTGAGCCAGTTTCAAGTACCATTTCCTTTGTTTCCAAACTGTGTTGTTCACCATAGGGCTGAGCATAACCTAAATAACCTACAATATGTATAACGTTTATATTAAATGGAGTTAACGTACAATATGTATAACGTAAGTATAAGAGTAACTAATTGTATTAAATGGAGCTTTGTATAAATTAAAACAAAAGTCACACAGGTATTGGTATAAATTGGAACTGAACACAATGGTACTACTTCACAATCATGTAACCTTTGTAGCTGACAGATATTATTGAGATAAATAACTTTTGTAGCCTCCTGATCATCACCTACTGCAGAGCAATAAAGAAATGACAGGCAAAATTTGGTAGTAATTAGATTAGTGATTATTCAAAGGAAGCTCAAAGCCAGCGCTTGTGACGTCAGAGACGCCGACTTTAGAAGAGATTGGCGCCCTGCGGCGCTCTTCCCCCGTCAGTTCGTGGTGCAGTGTCGAGCAGACGTGGAAGTGCTAGCCCAAGTAAATTCTCATGTTAGGGGTGAGGTATTAAGGTACCGTACCTTTTTAGTTTTGCTGCGTTTTAAAAAACAGAAACTATTTACGATGCTAGCCATTTGCATTGTTCTTGTCTGCGGACACGATCCCACGTTATGGCATTTAGCTAGGGGGACAGCAGGACACCTCCACCACGCCAGACAACTAGATTTCGACCTTAACAAGTAAGCTTTTATATACTTTTTAGTTCTTTATTGCCTTACGGCGATCCTTACGGCTGTAAGTTAACCGCACTCAATGGGGAACACGCGGGAAATGCGTGATCTCCACAAGCCTTCATGATGTCAAAATCGCTCCATTCCTTGAGCCAGAACGCGGCTTTTTGGAGATCTGCTGTTACTAAAGTTGATTTTTCTTTGCTACAAGTCAGTCAGCCGCTCCCAATCTTTGCACCAAGTTAGTGGAGACATATGATAAGTAATATTAAATAAGTTTTTAAAATTATATATATGAGTTGCAATGAAACTCACCAAAAATGTGTCCAAAATTGGCGATATATCGCACTACTGAGCAAAATATAAGTAGTCAATCCATATGCAGAGCCCTTCATTCCAAAATTTGGTCTTTTAAGAACTAAATAAGTTCATAATAGACCTGAATTGAGTGAAAAAATGCATGTTAATTCACGCCTTATAAATTAAGTACATGATGTGGTGGGAAAATTTTAAAACCACACATGTGATTGAGTACAGATGTCTTCATGTCTGTACCAAGTTTAAAGCCAGTAATTAGATAGTAAATTTTTGTGTTTGTGTGCTAAAATTGATTGTCTTTTGTATTTGTAGCTGAGAGCTTGTTGTCAAGAATTCACGGTAATTCAGACAGTCAAAGTAACTTAAATTTGTTATCACAGAAGTTATCAATACTCAGGAAATGTTAAGTAGTAATTCCATATTTGTTGGCTAAAATTACAAATAACACTGGTTTATTTTATTTATCGTAGCTGAAAGATTGTCCAAGATTTCTGGTAATTGAGATTATCAGAATGGCAAATGTTTGATACTACAAAAGTTACCATTAATCAGGTAAGAGAGTGATTTTGTATTGTTTGCTGAAATAAAAGATCATAACTATTATTATAGTGTTTGCCTGAACTAAGCTAAAACATAGTAACAATACTGTAGTTTTACGTTACCAAACCGTCAGGCTCGCTCGCCATTTGTGCTCAAGAACACCACTAGTTGGCGAGCGAGCGAAGCGAGCGAGACACTCTCAGGGGTAACGCAATCGATATTTCGCTATGTTTATTTATTTATTGGCGAGCGAGCGTATAGAGCGAGACACTTACAGGGGTAACACAATCGAAAATCGGGGATGTTTATTTATTTATTTATTTATTTGTATATATGTTTGGACGTCCGCATGTCATTTTGCACTTTGACCCTCGCGTTTTTGTGTTAGTTATGAGGTCGACCCGGTCCTAAATTGCACTAAACAGAATCTTCTGGTTTATTGATCAGTACCCGTATCACCCTTGAAATTGAATTGTTTACCTTTTTGAATTCTTTTGCGGTGCAGTTAAAACTTGAAAACTTAAGGGACTTCCATTTCTATTCGAGGTACTGGGGGTGGTAAGTCAATGCGCTCTTTGTCATGGTTATAAGCCGTGCGCAACAGTATTTACTTGAAAATACATTGTCCATTAGACTACCGCTAAGGTAAGTCTGTGTAGGTGCATGTCCAATTGTGTCAAAGCATTGTGTGTTGTTACAACCACTTCTTAGCTAAAGAATATCACAAAGAAAACGTGTATTGTTTTGTTGTTGTTTTTTCCCTTCAATTCAAGCAGTTGCAGAGAGTTGTTACTATGGCACTGAAATCCCTTTACCCTGTATGTAAATTTAAAAACTGGACCTTATTTTCAGTAGCTTCTGTGTTAGAAGTCAAAATCATTCATATAAAATTAGTATAGTCTTTAGGCTCGCTGCCATTTGTGCTCAAGCACATCACTATCTGTTTATGGGGTACGTGAGACTTCTGTTTTCGCCCGCACTTTTAATTAGGTAAGTTAGGTAAAGCGTTCACAGTTCCAGTATTTTTCAATTAACGGGCGCGGAGAATCCTGGTGCACTGCCTTACCCAACTTTGTTTCAACCAAAATGTTTACAACTACTCTCTTCCTGAAACAATTGTGAAGTTTTTGTCAAGCTGCGCTTCGTTGCCACTGCTTTCGAAGTTTATTCAGGTAATTCTGTTAGTTTAGTCTGGGATCAGAGACTTTAGATTCTCTGATGCTAACTGAGAATGGAAAGAGTTACACTGTGCACTACAGTTAGATGTAATTTCTGTCCTATTTTTCTGTAAAAAGAGTCTGCTCGCTCGCCATGCATTTACGCTATTCGAGCGCACCACTAGTATGTATATATGTTTGCATGTATACCTCTCAAACGCGCGCTGGGGCTTCTTCTCTCCTAAAAACTAGGCTTTTCAGGATTGATCCCAGTTTCCTTGGATACTACGACATTAACCAAGTCTTACTTTAAACTTGGGCTCAAAATTGTGAGAGAATTCCTGCTAAACGTTTGTTTTTCAAGTCACAAACAGTTGCTGCGACCGGTTACTAAGGCATTGAAAACACTTTACCAGACTTAATTTTCAAAACTTCGCCGTTAGTGCCAATTGTTTGTTGTCAAGACCCACCAGTAGTCAGAATACGTTAATATTACTGCTAAGGAAGCTACCACTGCTAGGAGGAAGCTGAGGTAAGTACGTAATTTCATATTTGTTAGCTAAAATTACAAAAAAAGTAACCTAAGCCATTCTTCTTTGTATCTGAGAACTTGTTTTCAAAAGTGACTGGTGAATTCAGACAGTCAGAATGGCTTCAATTTGACACTACTGAAGTTACCACTACTCAAGAATGTGAGGTAAGAAGGTAATTTTATATTTGATTGCAAAAAATTCAGGTCTTTTGCTTTTGTAGCTTTGAACTTGTCAAGAATTACCAGTAATTCAGATGGTAAGAATGGCTTCAATTTGATACTACACAAAGTACCAAGGAAATTTAGGTAAGTAGTAACTCCATATTTGTTGTCTGAATTACAAAAATAACACTGGCCTTTTTTTTTTTTTAGCTGAGAGCTTGTTCAAGAGTTACTGGTAATTGAGGTAGTCAGAATGGCTTAAGTTTGATAATACAGAGGTTACCATTACACATGTAAGAGAATAATTTTGTATTTCTACGTTCAACTGCTATTATACTACAGTTTTTAATTGAACTAAGCTTAAAATAATTATGTAGTGGCAATACTGCAGAACTTGAGGCTCCTCACCATTTATGCTCAAGCACATCACTAGTTGGCGAGCGAGCGGAGCGAGCGAGACAGTATTAGGAGTGAATAATGCAAAATAGGGTATATGTTATTGGCATCGAGCGAAGCGAGCCAGACAGTATTAGGGGTGTATATGGCAAGTCTAGTGTAACGTGCCGAATTTACCGGCGATTAAGGTGGGAGTGGTCAATGAAGGTGTGGAGGCAGCCGCGCGGGAGGGGCGCGGCCGGAAATGAGAGGGTATAGAAAGTAAGGGCGCCACGTGTAGTGGGCACTAAATCTGAAATAAAGGGGTCTGTGGTCAGACTCCGTGACGAGTTGCAGTCTGCCGCGGTTCGAGCAAGGCGAGCCATCCCGCAGTTCTTATCAAAGAATTCTTCTGATTGGTCCCCTAGCCCTAGCCCTAGCCCTTGCGCGGCGCTATAATTGGTCACGCGCGGCGCTATAATTGGTCACATGATTTGATTAACCAATGAAATGAGTTTTTTGATAAGAACTGCGGGACTGTAGAGCAAGGCAGCAGGGCGTGGCAGAGCTGCTGCGTGACGCTTGCGCGGCAGAGGGGCCGCGCGCAGGACCCAACACGGCCTGAACGGAGGCGCGCCCGTAAGCGGCGACGTACGAACACGGCCGACTGCATACCTCCGGCACACACGCGCAAAGTGCGACGGGAAATAATGATAAAGTGAGCATAACAGTTAACCAAAGGCTAAGCATCGGACATCGAAGAGGGAACGGAGATGGACGTGGAGATATTTGACACCGGACGCCGGTAAATGCAAAATCGGGTATATGTTATATGTATATAATTGGCGAGCGAGCGTAGCGGGCGAGACACTTACAGGGTAACACAATTGAAAATCGGGAATGTTTGTTTATGTTTGGACATACGTATGTAATTTGACCCTCGCGTTTTTGTGTTAGTTATGTGGTCGACCCCGTCCCAAATTGCACTAAACAGAATCCTCTGGTTTATCGATCAGTACCTGTTGAATTGTTTACCGTTTTGAATTTTGCGGGTGCAGTTATAACTTCCATTTCTATTCGAGTTAGTGGTGGTGTTAAGTTAATGCGCTCTTTGTCATGGTTATAAGTAGTGGCTGTAACACACAATGCTTTGACACAACTGGACATGCACCTACACGCACCGTGCTCAACAGTATTTACCTGAAAATACATTGTCCACTAGACTACCACGAAGGTAAGTCTCACTAGTTATGCATGTCCAGTTGTGTCAAAGCATTGTGTGTTACAGCCACTACTTAGCTAGACTATCACAAAGAAAACGTTTAACTAACGTGTATTGTTTTGTTGTTGTTGTCAATTCAAGCAGTTTCAGCGAGTTGTTACTATGGCACTGAAATCCCTTTACCCTGTATGCGAAATTTAACAACTCGACCTTATTGAGCTTCAGTGTTAGAAGTCAAAATCATTCATATAAAAATAGTATAGTCTTTAGGCTCGCTCGCCATTTGTGCTCAAGCACATCACTAGTTATGCAAAACACTCTCATCATTATTGGCAATTCATGGGGCTGCATCGATGGTCAGGCCACTCAGACCAGAGCCTGGCCATTTTTGAGGCCTCAACTTAATAAGTAGATGTGGAATATCACGTATTTTGGTGGGCGTGGCACATTGGCAACTTTGTGTGACCACATGATTCAGACAAGTTCTTTTACTCTATGGATTCTGTGTTTGGCAGGGAAGTTGTGCACTCTTGACCTCCAAATACACAGAGTTGCCTTGGTTCTATCTTAGAACTTGCACAAGAATACACATCGGTAGTGCTATGATACATTAACTGTAATTGGCGGAACTACCCTGTAATATATGTGACCGTCTACGGGAAAATCGGGCACAACGCGGCATGCGTAGACGTCGCAGAAAGATCGATTTAGTTCTTAAAATTGTATTAAATAAGCCTAACGAAGGGAACGGTTAGGCGATATATAGCGGGAATGGCTAAAGCTACGGCGATAAAACTTGGAGAGCTTAATATCTGCTTGCCGAGGAGTCTGTAAGTACAAAAAAAAAAATTTTCGTCGGGGCCGCGTTGTGCCCGATTTTCCTGTAGACGGTCACATATATTGATAAAACTATGGCTTGCGATCAGCACCTCTACTATTCACGGCAGATGGATATGGGAGCAGCACAGAGTTGTCTACCTTAGCCACTACGTCGATGACTTTATCACTGTCAGAATATCCTACTCAGAGGAGTGAGCAAAAAATAATGTGAGCAAAAAATAATGCGTCTCTAATGCACAAACACTCTGCGATGAGCTGGACATGCTGATGGAACCAGAAAAAGATGAAGGACCGACCACATCAATCACTTTTCTAGGCTTTGTGCTACGATGGTTTTTTCGAAAAAATCACTTCGGAATAGTAAACTAAGGACTTGGGCTGGTTTGGAGTTACCTACAAATCTTCAAAAGGCTCTCGATATTAGATATTTCAACCACTCAATTTCGATCGCCCGAGTTAGACAACGACCACAAAATCTGGTAAAGGGTAAAAAATAATAGATATGCCCAGTTTATGTTAAAATATGTGGCCATGGCCATACCCATTCCAACACCCATACCCATTCCAACACCCCTGAGGAGCCAAGGCAGATCGAATATTGTATGGCTATGATGTTCACTTTCAAACCCCAGGACACAGAGGTAATTATCACATCAGATTACTCCAGTCGCTGTGGTTGTGGGTGCGTGGTTCATGCTACCATCAACTGGATGCACATTACAGTACAGTCAAGGAGCTGTCACCGATCGTAGCAGCAAACTTGTGGGCGTAGTTGGAGGGGTACAACCATCAGAGCCAGCCAGATGTGACGGCACAGGAGTAGTATGGTCAACTCAGCTACATAATACCACAAAAAACTGGACAACCAGGGAGTTCAGACTAGAATCAGTCCACATTTGGAGCTTGAATAACTCAACTACTGACGCTTTGTCCAGATAACCTCTCATTAATTTATTCCTCTGATCTTCAGGCACGAAAAGAGGCCATACCCATTCAAACTGCCATACTGGATCTCATCACATTACAGGAACCCAATTGGATAGCAAAGGACTAAACCAGCTTTGCCCTAGCCGTCTCCACCAGGGGAACATCTGTGCCTGCAAAAAGACGTTGCACATCATTTCACTATGCAAGGGTTAACACTATTCTGAACCAAAACTTTGTCATTATATTGCAAAATGATAGGCTAGGTCACTCGTCAATATAGGGTTACTTGGCCACTATACATCACATACAGATTGAAAAAGGAGGTAGGGGAAACCCAGGCAAAGTCCTATCACAACACTTCAACTTGTTATCAGAGGTATCAATAAAGGTTAGACCACGAAGCAGAGTTGTCAACCAATCAAAAGATAACTAGCTACTGACAAACTCAGAAAGGTGTGGTTGGGGCAACAAAACAATGTGGATCGAAAAATCCTGTAGGCTGCATTGTCGCTGATTTCTTTGGCTTCCTATGGTCAGGAGAAATAACCATACCATCAGACTCGGTTTAACAAGGCCACCACCTGTCATTCTGGGACATCTCGGTAGAAAGGCTAGTTTGCCAAACAACAGTTTGTGTCAGGTATAAAGCCTCAAAAAGGACTCGTTCAGACAAGGCAAGACGTCTACGTTGGGTGATCTGGCTGAGTCAAAGCAGTACAGTGTTCACTAGAGGACCAGGACAGGGGACATTGTTTATTTATACACTGCATGATGAAAAGTGTCCATTGACAACCATAACAAAATCGAAATCAGGTGATAACTAGATGAATAACCTCTACATCCTTGTCAACTTTTTGTCACTCGAATTATCAATGCACTTTACAGATTTTTTATGGTTGTCATGGACTCTTTTCAGGCAGTGTTTAGGATACCAAACCGCTTTCAAGAGCAAAATCGATCAATCAAAAAAGCACATTTCTACAAAACCTTGGATGTATGAATAAAGTACCAAGTTAATAAAATACAATATCATGGCAATGTATATCTTTAGTTTGTTTGTTTGTTTTTTGCTTGTTTTTGTCTTGAGATTCCGACATTCATATTAAAAATAAATATCTTGAAGGCTTGGTTTTAGTTGTTGTTTTTTCCCCTCATATTCTATGTAGTGATTTAGTTCTATAGAATTTCTTCAAATCATGTTATCAATTGACTTGGTCTTGGTTCATTTGTGTTGTCTCTCAAATACTTCAATAGACTCCTTCAGGTAATTAAGAGAATTTTTGTTTGATGGTAATTTTATGTCTCATTAATAATGACATGATTCAAGGTGAATTTATTTAAAAAAAATTGCTTGTTTTTGTCTTCTACTATACTGGTAGTTTTAGTTTTAATCGAATTTGCTGTCTAGTTTTAATTTTTCATGTTCTCTACAGTTCAGTTTTTCTTACCAAAAGTAAATTAACACAAAACTAAGTTGTACTTAATAATCATATGAAATTGTCACAATTTAGCTTTTGTCATCCATCTAAACTGATAGTTTTAATTAACTAGTTGTATTACAAATATTTAGTCTTATTTTTTTTCTCTTGTTCTCTACAGCCGAGTTTCAATTTTTCTTACCGAAAGTAAATAATATACTAAGGTGGTTTGGTTTAGTCTTAGTTGGAGGCATCACAACCTGACTTTATTTTATTTCTTTATTATTTTATTTTTATTATATTTAAAAGTTTTATTATAATAAGTTACAATTATTAATTATCATCATTTATTATAATTATTGTTTATTTATTTATTATATTATTTATTAATCACTCTTTAATTTTATTTGTTATCAACTTGTGTAATATATTTACGTTGTTATAATCATCATAATAAGCATATAATATATATATAATAATTCTTATGAAAATTGAAAAAATGTAACATTAAACTAGAACATCCACTTTGCTTCGGCTCCAAACAAAACACAGGAGGAAATGCCGACACCACTACCAGAGAAGCCAGAAATTGAAACAGTGCGACTCTGAACTAAATATACACATAACTCCTTAAAACAATTAGCTTAATTTACATGTCACCTACATGTGCCATTACTGTATATTCTTATAGTGGTCTATATTTGTGATTGGGCGCAACATAAATTTTACTTAGACAATGCTGAATACACAACCTACAATAGACTAAACATGCACTGAGTGCCCATGAACCTTTTAACCATCTTTTACCTAATTTTCCTGTTGTCTATAAATAAATAAAATGTGAAGAAGAATAATGAAAGGACTTGGTCATAATAAAAATGGCGATAATAAGCATGTGTTAAATGTCTTCAAACAAGTCAACATCTTTGAGGGCATTGTTTTGGGCTAACTTCCGCCTCGGGCACGTTGTCCCCCTTCCTTTGGTTGGCGTCCGTTTTAGTCTATTAGGAGATGACATTGTGATGTGAAGATCCTGCCAAAGGTAACAAACACACACACAATAGATACATCATGTTTTCTCGTCTCTTATTAGCAGCTCCATAGTCCAAGCTATAGAATGCTGATAAACTAGTGGATGTTATTCAATAATCAAATGTGTTGGTTACACTAATATAAGACCAAAAAGGTTTTTTCACCATGAGAACTACATACAATTAGTTCAGCCAATCATTATACCTGTTGACTAGTGGTAGCTAAGGCCAGTGGACTGGTGGTAGTCATGGAGATCTGAGTGGAGTCTGGCTCAGTAGGAGTGAACTTGTCATGAAGAAGAGAGTCAATGGCGGCTGAGGACGGATGCTTGTTGAGTCTAGCGATGTTGGGACTGAGTCGACTGGGACGAGGAGGATTTAGGGGAGGAGTTTTAAACTCTGGGGTCAGCGGAGTCCACTTGCGAACTAAACAACATTAGAAACATCAACACAATAATAATTCAATAATAAAAATAATGAGCAACTTTCTAACTGGAACTTAAGGGTGTAGTGCCAAGGAACCTGCAGTAATAAAGTGATTCAGTAGAATACCACAAAAGACACCCTTAACTCAATCAAACCATACTCTCTGCAAATTGACTATCACACACAACTCGTGCACAATTTGAATGCATATCAATTAACTTAATAGCAGTCAATTTACCACAAAGAGTTTTCACAGCAAAGGGGAGCCTTAGAGTCTACCACTATTGTAAGGCAGAAGCAGCATGTCTTGTTTGGATCACTATCTACAAAATATTCCTAAAACAGTAACATGTACTTAAACCATAGCTCCATAGCAGCAGGGCCATAGAGAAATACAATAAGGAATGAACGAAATCAAAGATTCTGAAGTGTGTGATATCATCACAATTAGTCAAGGGGCTCCAACGAGCTGTGCCTTCTTATCAATTAAAACCATTACCGTTAGCTCATAAAAAATGACTGAATACATTGCATCAATAATTCATGTTTTAATCAGAAAAAAAGTTCTGAGGTATTTCCAATAGCAGTACGTCTATTATGTACCATTATCCTGCATAATATCCTTGATTATTAAAGTTTAAAACCACTAGTCATATCTGTTTTTTAATCATACATTTCGGCTGCTATTCAGCTAGCCATCATAAGTTAAACATAAATAGTAACTGCTAGAAATGATGCTATAGCTATGGTAATGTTATAAATATGTTTAGTGATACTAGCAACGCCTCAAGCTATGATGCTCTTATTAGTATATAAATTATTTGTCACACAAGATACTAAGGAAAAGTGACTACACTGTTTTCAATTTACACTTAGATTTCTGTAGAAACTATTTTGGTGATACAACTACAATTTTCTAGTAGAACATCCTAAGGCTTTGTTTAGGATACTACAATGAAAAAGAAGTCTAAAACACTGTAGAGAGCTGAAGAAAAGACAAGGTAGGCACTGAAAAAATTTCAATGTATGATAGTACTAAATTTTGCTTTGTTAAAAAATTAATATAAAATCAGGAGTTCAAAAAAAATATCCAGCATCCATACATCACGCGAAAGTTCATGTAATGTTCAACATTAGTGGTTCAATTTGGTTGCTTAGCAACACACCACAAAGTCGTTATTGTGGACCACAACAATACTGTATCATAATATGAACTGAACACACTTCAGTGCAATATTAACAATTTCGTTACGTACAATTAGATTTTTTTTCACTGTTAACATTAAAGAGAGTCTTCTCGGCCAGCAGCTGTTGCTCACAGACACCCGGGAAAGTGTGATCGCAAGCTCGGCAAAAGAACAATAAAGAATAAGAGAATATTTAGAGAGCATCCAGTCCTACTCCTCACACAAACATTCCTCCCTTAAGCAATTCCTTCACTGCCACTTATCATTTCTCATTTCTGAACTTGACTACCTTTCTTGTTTCCAAATAGTTTGAGCTTACAAAAAAAAGATCATCCATTGAAGGGATAGAAGGTCACAGGAATTCAGAGAGCAAAGACAGCTCACTGAGATAATAACTCATTGGTGGGAGAAAGTAAAAGAAAAATTACACATAGCTGATTATAGTCCTTGTATATTTCCGGGAAAGTTTTTAAGAAACAAAAAAATTACAGCCATATTACCAAGGAAACTGTTTCTCACTATTTTAATGAATATACAACATAACTTGCAGATTGTTTTACCTGGCACTTCCATCTCTTCCTCAACGTTAACTGTTGGTCTTTGATACCTATTGCGCTCTAGTTAATCTTAAATTGAAAATTGTAGTTTCCTCATCTAGTGACTAAGCAACACTGTAGCCTCAATAGTAGTACCTCCACGGTAGCTGTATATCTCGTCTATCCCTTCCCTCTCACTTTCGCTGTCGGAAACATCATCGCAGATAAGATCCACTATCTCAGTTGCAGAAACATTTCTCGCCATTTGTCTAACCAACGTCAAGTCTACCTTAGTTATGTAATAACTATTTTTATTCTACAATTATATATAATAGAACAATACACTAGTCTTGCTCCAGACGCCGTAGCTAAGCTGTAGCTTTCGGGAAACTTTTTTTTTCTCGCAGTATGTCATCCTTGAGCACCTTTAGGCACTTATGCCAATGAATGGGTCAACAATATACAAACTTGCTATACTAAGTTATGACTAGCTCTAATCAATATATTTCTAAAAAGTGGGTGCAATAGAGACGATCGTAGGTATCAAAAAGGAAGGCGAAAGTACTGAAGAGAAGGTAAAAGGAGATTAATTGTAACTGAAAAGCGGATGGAATCGGCGAGGTAAGGCGGTGTAGGTTTAAAATGGAAGGGAAGAGAAGGCAAAAAGGCGAGTGATTAATTATAACTAAAAAGCAGGTGGAATAGACGAGTAAAGGTGGGGGTTAGTTTTCAAAAGAAAGGCTAAAGTGCGAAATAGAAGACAAACGTTTCTCAAAGTCAGACAGAAATGCAGGAGAGATAAACAAAGGAAAAGGGAGTGCCATGACTCAAAAAGAAGAGCTGAAGATAGGAGTGATGGGATAGAAGAAAGAATGATAATTGAGCAGGATAACTTGTGCTACTGCATTCTTACTTTGCAATACGTCAAAACGCCACCGGGCTAATTGTAGAAAATATTATTCCCTGTCACTAATAGTTGTCAAAATTGAGCCCCATAAATTATGTGACCAGAACAGAAACCATGTTCATACAATTAGACACACACACACACATATTCCTACACACGTGAATAAAATGATCTCTTGGGAGACTCTTCCACCATCTGAACACCTGCCACAGACCTAACAAAACAACAACAAACCAATATAATATAACACCACTGTTGCTGTTGTTGTGTGTGTGTGTGTGTGTATGTGCGTTTGTGTGTGTGTTTGTGTTTGTGTGTGTGTTTGTGTGTCATTCACTCACACTGGTTGGTCCTGTTTACTGGTATTGTCCACCTGCATCTTGAGTGGAGTCTCCTGAACCAATACTTGGCTTGGATTCCTTGCCATTCCTATGATAACAGAATATTAACAAAGGATAATAAGACACTCTTACCACAAGACGGAACTGGCCCAGTTAAAACTAACACACAAACTAATTTTGACTAACCATTTTCAAACGTTGTCTTCGATTCTTTGTCTCCAACAGTCCTGAACTCACTGTCACCGACTCCACCCACTGTAGCACTCCTGCTAAACAATCTACGACAAGCGGACTTTCCTGGATACAATAAACAACATCACTAGTTTTAGACACTTACATTTATTCCAACATTTGGCTCAAATTCTTAGTAGGGTCTTACTTCATAACGCTCACTTGCAAATTTATATTATTATTATTATTATTATTATTATCATTATTATTACTATTATCAGGGTTTCATACAGACTATGGGAGCCCTGGAAGCTCCCCCCCCCCCCCCACCCCCCCCCCCCTCCCCCCTTTCTTCTTTTGTCTTCCTTTCTTTTCTTCCTTCTCCACCTCTCTCC
>WLWI01002403.1_pt1 | contig 16169 bp, 8 predicted proteins | sample 6701501 | NCBI WGS metagenome assembly WLWI01 (sample SAMN12718690, study PRJNA515312) | sponge metagenome | isolation source: marine sponge | host: Mycale hentscheli | place: New Zealand: South Island, Marlborough, Capsize Point | collected 2014-11-01
TAAGCCCAACAAAGCATACATCTTATATGTATGACATAAACAGTAATGGATATCTAGACGAAGGCAATATCAGTCCTGCTAGTAGTTCAAATGAAGCACCAGATATTGTACAGGAAGGTAATACTACAAAAAATATATTCTAATGCAATAATTTTACATGTTCATATTGTGTTTTCTTGTTTTCTAGAGATACGTGAAATCAACTGTTCAATAACTGGTAATCAAGGCATTATGAAAATAGAGTGTGAATGTTCTTTGCAAAATGATACATATCAAGTTATATTAAAACGTTCAAGAGAATCCAGTGGAAATATTATCACTATCAGAACTGAGTGTGAAAATGACTTACAAATTCCTGTCGATCCTAGTTTGTTGTATGATATAATAATTTTCCAAGTTAGCAATATTAATGGAAGCATACAATATGAAACATTGCTCTATTTTGGACAAAGTATGTCAGTATCTAAAGACTATACAACAGAATTAAAATCGACAAAAGGATCTGCCAGAAAAAAAAATGGTATTTTATAGTTAAGCCATTTCATGCTATTATATTCCAAATAAATGGACTTTGGCCTAATTCCTTGTTACTTATAATACTAGCCCAGCAATGAAGAATACATTGTTTTTACAATTAACTAAGTTGTATCAAAGTATGCTTCTTAATTATATTAATCATAGTGAGAATCAGCAGCGTTTTCAAACGGCATCAAAAGTTGATAGGAATAAATTAACAATACACTAAGTTATATGCAATTATACCCACAATCTATGCCTAAAAAGTGTTTTATATAATAAGTTAATCATATAATAACCGATAAAATTATTTAAGATAAATTAATGTTCCATAAATAAGAAAACAAGAAATGGAAAAAATTACCGGTTAAAATATTTCTATATTGCCTCAGTAGATATTTCGGTTGTGAACTAAAATCATCCCTCTGAAATGAAAGAAAATGTACCTTTTTGAATATTAACAAATTATTTTCTTGTATTATTTCAAATAGCTACTTTTAACACCTATATATATTATTCAGAAAAAGTCGCTACACAAATATTAATCATAGTGAGAAACAGCAGCGTTTTCAAACGGCATCAAAAGTTGATATGAATAAATTAACAATACAATAAGTTATCTGCAATTATACCCACAATCTATGCCTAAAAAGTTTTTATATAATAAGTTAATCATATCATAACCAATAAAATTGAAGATAAATTTGAGCAAATTGAAATGACAATCTAGTTTTATAGAGTTAGCATATGTATGGGTTGCAGCTATTGGAAACAGGGCCGGCCAGATTGTGCTCGAAATTGTTAGAATTATTCGTTTATTTTAAACACCATCTGTCCATCTGTCTGTCTGTTCGTCTGTCTCTCCATCTGTCTGTCTGTCTGTCCATCTGTCATCTGTCTGTCTCTCCGTCCGTCTGTCCGTCTGTCCATCTGTCATCTGTCTGTCAGTCTGTTTGTCAGTCTGTCTGTTTGTCTGTCTGTCCGTCTGTATATCTGTCTGTCTGTCTGTCTGTCTGTTTGTCTGTCTGTCTGTCTGTCTGCGGTAATATTGCTTTATGCTTATCTTGGAAGTTAACAGTTGTTGGAAGTGGAGTTTTGAGTTGAAAATGTTATACCGGTAAATGTCTCTCTGGCCTATTTGGCTTCTTCTCACTTGAAGAACGTGTTTATATATACATTTTAAATTGCTTAGCTATAATGATACCTGAATAGAATAGTCAATACATTATTGTTTTTGTCTGGGATGATTTTATAATAGGAAGCTAGTGTATATAGTAGCTCTGGGTTGCACCTCTGGTGCTTCATTATTTCATTAAGATATTATTCATATTATATTTTGTTTTACTTTTGTGTGTGTGTTTTGCATATTTCACTACTGTTGCACTACATTCACAGGAAATAATCTCGGAATAATTTGTGGTGGAGTAATACTGTGTCTGGTTGTACTGTTTGGCTTGAGGAGGGAGGTATGTATTTACTTACTAACTATAATAATTTTGCTGCATGAGACTAGCTATGTTCTTTTTATAATAATAATAGAACTTATTGCAGGAATGTAGCAGTACACTGTATATGGAAAGATATTTCACAAACACACTAGTTAATTTTTATGAGCTAGGAAATGTAGTATGTAGTTTTTTTATCTGCTAAATGTCTTCACAACAGTAGTTTGGACTGGAGTGTGTAACTCTATGCTTGTAAAGGGGGCTGTTAGATTCAAAGTAATTGGTTTGTAAAAACTCCACATACCTCCAAGCTGATATAGTATACCCGTGGATTATTTTGTAGAATAAGTAGCTGTACAAACTACCAAACTGTTAAGTGAGGTTCTTACTTAATTCATTTGGGACTACTGAACTCGGACAGTACAGAGTGAAGTTAACACCGTGTGATATTATAAGTTAGGTCATTGGTCACAAATTAAAAGATTCAATATTGAACTGAACTAAACCAAGAACTACTAGAACACTTCAAAATTACTTTAAATTATGTCAATAAGCCTTCTATTCAGTACGTTTTTAAAATTCTTGAATAAAACTCAATTCACTAAAAACAAGTTTATTGTATTGTTTGTGCAATATGATAAAAAGTGTGCTTAGAAGAACACTACTATGCTGTTACCATTAATTTTTCCCTTATATACCAAACTTAAATGCCTAAATTACAGACATCTTTAAAGATCTTATTATGTGAGTGATGTTTGATTCCCTTAGGACATCAGAAGAAGTACGATGATTGCATTAATAACTGCATTTATATTTAACGTTGTTGATGGACTGCAAGGTAATTGATTAAAAATCTGAAATTACTTCAATTACATTTTACTTTCATTTTATAGATAATCCTATTATATCTCCTAATAAGAATATTACCATATATGAAAATACATCTATTATAATAAATTGCTATCATAACACAATGGATCAACGCACTGACTGGTATATTAATGGAGTTAATTTGAGATGTACCACGATCAATATAGATTGCAATGAGACAGTCCAAGACATTATAAGAGCTAATACTCAGATTTCTGGAAATAACTTTTATTCAAGATTGAATATCACTTCAGCCATCAATATTTTTCACAATGCTGCCGTGCAATGCAGAATTAAAGTGAACTCCAAATATACATCATCTCAGACAGTGTATATATTTTTACAAGGTAAGTGCTAGCTGTTATTAGTAAATTGCTCTATTTGGCCAAATTAATATTTAAAACTTAATATAACTACTACACAAATATAGGTTCTTATAAGTATCCCGCTTAGTACCATTAACTTGACAAATTTCTTGGATGGCTTTTAAACCCATATTATATGCATAACATTATTATATAATATATTACTGATACAAAATTTTATGCCATGGCATCGATTCTTTAGCTACCTTTGTAAGTTTTTACTGTGTCAGTGTTTGCTTTGTGTGCAAGTTGGTAGAGTTGGCTGTGATGTAGACTAATTCTGAATGCACAGTTTGTTTTGTCGTGTTTTTACTAAAAAAAAAGTTGGTAAGGTACAGCGGACCTCACTAAACGGTTCCGACTGTGTACGAACACTCGAAAGTGGACAAACTTAAAACTATGAATGGATTTCCTACACATTATGAGCTTCCGAAGTGCGGACAGCTTCCAAATTCTGGACAAGAACAGAACTCTCCCAATTGCTACACCATACAAAAAGTGCTTCACTTAAAGGACATTCATTCATAAATATCAATATTTACAATTAGTCAGATGATTTTAATGAATCAACAAGTTTTTTCATCTGATCTTATGTCCATAGATGTGGTAGATGCATGTTTTATTAGCACCTCATGAAAGTGTCTATAGACAACCACAACAAAATCGTAAATTAGTGTATAATCAGTTGATAATTAGTTTGATAACCTCTACAGCCACTTTTTTTATCAACTATAATTATCAGCACAGCTGTCATGGTTTTCACTGTACTCTTTTCAGGCAGTGTAGATGTATTCTCTCTCTTTCACAGTCTTTTTTGTTACAATACAGAATTTAAAGTACTGATCGCCATTGTAAATTGAACCCAGGACCGCTTGCTTAACGCACAGGCGGTCCTGGTTTGATTCCTGGTGGCAACCAAATATTTTAATTATGTATAGTGTAAAAAAATAAAAGCCTGTGAAAGAGATTGAATACATCTAACAAGTAAAAGAAGGCTGATAAAAAAATTGTGAAATGTATTTCTAACCCGTTGCCAATCTGGATTCACTTTGTTTCCAACAACCTAGGCAAGTGCTTTATAGTAATCCCTTCTAAGAATAAAACAGCTCTTCTCTTACTGGAGTTCAAATCTTCTTCTTCGCTTGGTACCCTTTTAAATTTCGAGAAATTCATGTGCAATTTGATTAGCCATACTAACTAACTGTGAAATAAGACTCTAAATTCTGAATCAATAGCACAGTAATCTTATTTGCAGATTTTCATTGCCGATTAAGTTAACGAATAGCTAGAATTCACTAAAATTGTGAGTAAATACTGCAAAGCAGCCACCTATGTATAAACCCACTTGTAGAACATCGGTTAATATATGTAGAGCTGCCTAGTGAATAATTGTTCCATCACTATCTGTTGTGAAGTCACAGCACCATACAATTTTTTTTAACTTTATTAATATACAATGTAATGTATATTCAGGGCCACCACAAGAAGTAAATGATTTTAGGAGATGTTTGAGTGAGGAATACAGTTTATCTCTCTGTTGGAATGCTCCTCACATATTACTTGGTGAAGTCTTATACCGTATCAGAGCAGACAGTCTCGCACGTAATATGACAACAATGAAATGTCAAATAATCGAAACAAATTTGACATTAGGGACAACGCAATGTGATAATACATTTGGATCGCAATATGCTCCTTACAATTATAGTGTTACACCTATACTTAATACTCTTTCAAGTAGTTCAATTTTTTATGGACCAACAAGTAGCATACTCATAGAAAACAAAGGTTAGTACAGAAATTCTTAATATATTATTTTACTGATGTTTTACAGCACAAATTGATAACATTTGACACCAAATTATGACTCAATGTAGATCAATTTTCAGCTATTCATAAACATGAATAAATACCCACTGAATTATTTTGTGTTATTTTATTTCATCTGTCATCATTATTATTATATGTAAATTACTTTTGCCTTCCTTTTTGAAACTTACGCTGCCTTCATTTGTCTAATTCACTTTTTTAGTCACAATTTTTTGCTACAATTAACCACTCTCCTTTTTGTCTTCTCTTTTGTACTTTTGCCCTCCTTTTATTAACCTATGCTACTTTCCCTTGAAGCTCAAGAATTATCCATGATTACACACACCATCGGTTGGTATCATATCGATACTGACACACAAGTGTATTATTATTAAATAGATGTTCAGTTTAAATAAAACCATGTGTGCTCTACAAGTATACTGCACAGGAAAGCCCAGATTTATTCAGAATGCCGTCTATAAATTTATATAATATAATATATTATATAAATTTTAAGATTGCATTCTGAATGTGCATGTATAATGTACATGTATTGCAGAAGGTCTCTTTTATAATCTAGTTGTAACTTTTATGTATTATTACATAATCCGGTGTGGTGGGAGCAGCAGGAGACTGAGGAGTAGTGCTGCCAACAGAATGTCAGACAGAGCCACACAACCATTATTATCAGGCCTTTAGCTATCAGCTATCTGCTTGTCAAGGCAGATCAGAGGATTGCTTTAGGTTGAGTGTGTTACTATCTCAGGAATGACACTGCCAGGTGCACATGTCCAGCAGGCCAATATCTAGTACACCCACTGAGCATGTGCAAGGTGATCATGTGATACAGGAAGTGATGTAATGAATGGTAAGGGTTAAACGGAATTTATGCAATTACCTAAGCTGAAATAAGAACTATTATATTATCAGCATGCATTATCATTATTATTATGGACATGTGCACCTGGCAGTGTCATTCCTGAGATAGTAACACACTCAACCTAAAGCAATCCTCTGATCTGCCTTGACAAGCAGCAAGCTGATAGCTATAGCTCCCGACATTATCATAAGCCACTCCCCTTAGACACTCTTATGTTAACATCATCGGGAGTGGCTACTCTACCACATCCACTGCTTGAAAAGTTATACAATGATTATTCAATGAATTGTTATAGCCTTTTATAGTAGTTACCTGTAAACTATAACGAATAAAATTAACAATTTGTGTTTTATCAAAAATAGCTGTAGCAGAATTGAATTACAGATTATTGAAGCAAAATGATAAATTTAATGTTATAATTATTATGGTGAGTTAATTAAATAAAACTGTGATTGTTTTATAAGAGTGATTGCAAACTACAGGACACAACCATATGTAATGCCAGTGCTGAATATAATTATCAATACTCAAGTGATTATTTTAAAAAATCATTGGACTTCATTTTGATTAATGTATCTCAGGACAACTACGAATATCTTCTTCATTTATACCTATTACCAGGAAATTATATTTCATTACAATTAAACTTTACTAATAGTAATGGTAGCTTTCCACAGAATTTAAACATAAGTAAGTATAATAGTTAATAAAATTATTAGTAGCCAAACTTCAACTTTACTAACTCAGTGTTTATGTTCCTTATTTTGTGTCATTTTAATGAGATTTATTAATAAGTATTATTCAATACTTGTACTTCAGGCAGTGAACAATTCAAACAAAATGTTGAGCTGTTGGCATGACAAATGCATTGAATAATGAAAAAATAAAGAAGACAGGGGAAAAATGAAGTTCATTTTTTTTTTAATTTCATACTGTTACAATTTTTTGTTAATTCACTTTAATAATGCAATATGTTTCAGTACACAGAAAACATTTTCACTAAATGCTCCTGAAGTAATTGCAATCACTCATAATGTTATAATAAGTGATGTTATTGAATTCATCAGGACTTTATTAAGCTGCTGCAAATAAGTTATTAGGGGATACAATGATAAGAAGTTAAGGCATAAACCCAAACACATAAAACCACAAAGTAACATACAACTAGTGTTGTTTTGGTTAACAAAAACATAAACTAAAATTAATTTTAGTCACACCTAAAACATTTTAGTAAACTAACCAGAACTAAATTTCACTTATGATGATAATAACTAAAACTAAAACTAAAAGTCCTAGAGCTGATGAATAAGAACTGAAACTAAAATTATTTTGGAGTCAAAACTAAAAGTACAGATTGCTGAAAGACGATTGACCGGTGTAGTCCAAGGAAGCAAAACCCTCTGCTGAATCGTTTCTTCATAGCAACTGAGTAAATTGTTTGGCTAAGGTAAACTGTTGGACAGCAGTCTGCAGTTGCTCGACTATCTAGCCCAGCCCTTCCCTTAGCAAAAAACTAAAACAAAAAACTGAAATGGAAGTTAGTATATTTGAAAAACTACTAGAATTGAACTTAGTACATTGGAAAAACCAAAAAAAAAAAACTAAAATTAATTTTGAAATATTTTTTGCAAAAAACTATAACTAAAACTAAAATGTAAATGTTCAACCAAAACAACATTACATACAACACCACAGAGTTGCACCTTGCTACTAAACTCATCACTACTAAAAATATAATTGTACCTAAATCTTGACTTATTAAGTGACAACTCCAGAATTATAACTTTATTTAGTGGCCTATGGCAATTATGATTTGATTTTAGCTACAAATATTAGACAACTTGTTTACAAGTCTTTGTTACTATTTAGGTACTCACTCTCTTAAAAGTGTTTCTGTAGAAAGAGTACAGCCTGGAAAACTGAGAGTAGAACTCAACTACTTTGATCATGCCACTAATCCAAAATGGTCATTTCTTTGCTTGCTACTGTGCAAAAATAGCGATTGTGATGAAGTTGATTATGAAAACTCTACATTTATTGTAATGAATACTAGAGAATATAATATTAGTAATTATTCTTCTGGATATTACCAAGTTTTTGCATTTGATGTCAATAGTTTTGGAGCAATCAATCCATCTAACAAATTTATAGTTAATACAGCCTTTTATAGCTTAAAAATGAATTTCACAAGTTCTCAACACCAAAACTGTAAGTTACCATTAGTTATAGGACTTACAATTATTCATTAGTATATTCTTCACTGAAATCTAAGTGGCAGGGTTAACTTATAACTATAACTGTTGATATCCAATAAACATACTCAAGCTCACTGGACTATAATTTAGGGACAACACAGTGACACAGCTAATGTAGCAGTACTTGCTAGCTGCACATAGCAACAGTTAAATTATTATCACAATATTCTAAATACTAGATTACTTTTAATTAGGCTGCTTAAAGTCTAGTATGCACCCTGGCTGACAGCATTTTAAACAATATTATGCATTTGCAGCAACACACAAAATTTTTTAAGCTTTCTTACTATATAATACTAATAAAAGTACAAGTTTAACACATTAAATTATTTTAACCACATATTATCTGTCAATGATGGTACGTGTATTATATATAGATACTTCATCAAAACCCGGCAATTGCTCCTATACCTACATTGACAATAGAATTTTCTCTCAATGTAAAGTCATTAAAGATGATGCAAAGCAACAAATTGCATTACTACCTATAAATTATAGTGAAATAATCACTAATGGCATAATCATTAGCTATCCAAAAGATCTAAATATAAAGACATGTTCTTATATAGACAGTGAAAATTATTATGCAGTCAATATTCTGGTCACTGAGTCTGAAGATGTGATTCAATATCCCATTGCTATGAAGTCAGTACATTCAATAAGTACAGAAACAACTGGTAAGAGACAAAAAGCTATGTTAACAATAATCATAATGAGACTTCTACAAATACACTGTGTAAGCTCAAGAATTAAAACTAGTAAAAATGTTTCTCTTCAGAACTAGCCTTAAAATATATCTATCCACAAAAGAAATTAATATTAAAGTAAATGTAATAGTATAAATGTAACCTTTGTTAATCGATAATTAAGATAGTTGATGGTAATGTTACATGATTTATATTTAGGTTATACACCAACACCAATACTGAAGTTTTCATGTAATTTCACTCAAAAAGATTGATTCCATGTATCATTATATTGCCTTCACATATGATTATAATATTACTGCTTTTATGTTTTGCTACTGCAGGGACATCTGGAATTAATGTTATTGTAATAGTAGTTCCTATAGTGATTATCGTTTCAATTAGTGTTGTTGTTGTTGTTGTTGTTGTTGTTGGTGTTGTTGTTGCTTTTATTGTTGCTGTTGTAAAGAGAAAAAAGGTACGTATTTAGCTTCTTTTGTTTTGAATAGGACTCTAAGTAGTTTGACACACTTGCTATTACAAATTTTATCCAATTTATTAATTCTAATTATTTATTGGTATAAATGTTATTTATACAGATATCAATTTATTAGTGTGTTTTATTAGCAGCAGATTAATGTTGGATAAATAGACTCACTTTAGTAGTTGGCATGTCACAATAGTAGATGGCATTCCGCTTGATAGTTAGTTCATACGTGTACCATCATTGGCTTAAAATTAAAGTGTAACACGTTCATATTCCATGTACTTTGAAATTGTATGAAACATTTTTTCTCTCTTAGTACACTAGTTGTGTTTGTTGGTATAGTACAGAGTAATGAGATTATTCACCATTGACTGTTAATTATTACAATATAAAATATTAAATCAGACTTCAAGTTTAAATATTATAATAAGTTATATTGATGAACGAAAAGTAGACATAACATTCAGTAGTTTAAAAAACTAATATAAATATTATATATAATTATGTATAATATTAATTATGCATGCATGTGAGGTGTCTGTCTTTTCCAGCTTATATGACCACATTGAAGTGGTAAATTCGATGTATCAAACAAAAACAAAGTGAAAATATCACTTTGATGATATTAATGTATCTACACTCATTTTTGTAATACTATAAGTGAAGCTATAACTGAACAGGAGTATATCTTAGCTACAGTTACTCCAAGAGAAATAATTTCTGACCAATAATGCCGAAATGTTAATTGTAAATATAAACATCCTATTGTAAAATAAAAATAAAAAATGAATAAAAAATTCTAGTACAACTCGTGAAAAATGCTAAATTAATAAATTTGAAATTCTATCTTTTACAACATTAACAAACAGAAAATAATCTAAATGGCTGCATTTAGGTTATAATATGTCAATTAAATTTGGCTGACGTTAAGATATGCAATAATTTTTGCATAGGAATTATTTACAAAGTATTAAGTAATACACAATTTATTAGTATCCTTTTTAAACAACTTTTATTCCATTATCATTATAAATACATTCATAATCTGTTGTTGTTTTGTAGCAAAAAATTTTTCGCTTTTTATAGATATTGATTTATCATGTAGCATTTAATTTTCTCCCTTATAACATTTTCCACAGAAGTTGATAATACTTTGTTATAAAAAAAAATTCAGCACATTTTAGGAACTAATATGGATCGTACTGGTTACAATGCTTGCTGTTATTTGTTGCAAAGCCATGTGTACTGCATGAAGTCTGTTATAATGTGACTGTAAATAGGACAATGGTGGATAAGTACAAATTTGAATCAATGTCATTATTAAAACATGTAAAGTGAAAGCAGTATTAACTGCAATAATATATCATAATTTGAAATTAAGTGTCATGCAATTATATGCAACAACAGTGTGTGTTTTATATTTATAGTATGTAAGATTATAGTTCAATTAGGATAAAAAATAACATAATCCGATATTAATTAATGATTATTTTCAGCCACCAAGCAAGAGGAAAAAAAAGAGAATGTGAAGTAAAGTAAAGTAAAAACGAATTTAATTGATATAGAATTGTCCCCAACAATTGCATAATTTTTACCATATACTATAATTGCACTCAGAACTATTTGTTTGTCTTCATTTATTATTACAACATGTTGTCTTTCAAATATATTATACTTTTAATAATAACAATAGTGTAACTTCAATAAAAAGCTTAGCTATAATTAGTAATTGATTTTGCATTTCAACACACTGCAATTAGCTAACTGGAATATTGTGTATACTTTGCCAAGAGAAAATAGTTGAGTTTTAGTGTCAGGAGAAGAGAGCTGGGCCTTTAAGTTGCCCCTTGCATAATTAAAGCTTTAACAGCAATCAAACTCGACATTGTGATACTTTGTGAGTAAATGTAAAAGAGTTTCAAGCAATTAATTTACATTTCCTAAAAAAATTTGACCAAATAAAATGCAGCTAGGCTTATAACGTAGAGCACCTCTTGGCATACTGATGTCATTTCAAGTACACTAATTCTAAGCATAGTAAAGCTATAAAAATAAAAGAGAATGTGAAGTAAAGTATAGTAAAATCGTATTTAATTGATATAGAATTGTTCAACAATTGCATAAATTTTACCATATACTATTGCACTCAGAACAATTAGATAATGCGAGTTTATCTTCGTTTACAAAATATATTATTACAACATGTTGTTTTTCAAATACATTATACTTTTCACTAGTCATAAGTATTCTTTAATACAAAAATTTTAACCATTTTGCAATGGCCATCATCAGTGTGTATAGTAGTGAATGTCCACAACAAAATGTCTTCTTAACCTAGCTGTAACTAACATATGTTTCCATGACAAAATTTGCAACATACAACTATAGCTGAATGAAATCAGTCTAACACATAAGCATTAAAAATGCAAATCAGTAAAAATTTGATTACATAAAGTTCAGCAATAACAACAGTCCTAGCTAATTGAGTTGAAATTGCAGTTGCAGTGAGTCCAATTATAACTTTCTTGGAGCACTAGGGATATATTGGCTGTAAGTGTCCACCTTGAGGACCAGCCCTGACAGATTATAACAGCTAATTAACTATTGTGTATTTTCTTTCATGATGACAGCTTGTGGTGCAGAATGAATTACAGTATGTGATATCATGCAAATACTTTATAATTGAGAATGAATTAAAAAAGAAAACATTTAGTACTTATTACATTTGAGTCACATACTTACCATAGCTAGAAATAATCACTCGTGGGGAGAGAGTTTAAGCATCAGCTCTTACAATGTTTGCTGAAGTACTGGAGATAAGTGCTCGCGCAAACAGTAGTGTAGTAGTAGTTTGCAAAGACAATTATTCCACTACAAAAGAAATACAATTTGTTGGAACATTTTATTACGCTATTAAATCTATCATTACGACACATTTTAAGAGTTTACGTGTATTTACAAGTTGAAATTCGCAATATACAACCAAGAACTGGTTTAATTAAGCGGCTAGCATTCAAATTTCAGTTAGACCAGCTAGCTGGCCATTTGTGCTGAAGCTCAAATCTAGTGAACTGTAAATTTAACTAACATGATGATTGCAAATTCATAATTTCACCTATGTTGTTTGCAAATACTAAAGTATTCTGTTTAAAATTATTATTTATTCAACTTTAAATGAAACATCGTTTAGGCAGCTACTAAAACAGAACCCAGTTTTCATTGCCTGGGGTAATGAAGAACAAAACAAAATTAATTATGAGGAGCAAAACTAAAATAATTACGCACTAAACTTCTTTCTCTAGTTTTTTTTTATTAATGTTGTCAGTTATTTGTTGTGAACATGTAAGAGCATAATGTTGTTTCATATCTGAATTTTTTTAATTAAATTCCATTACAATATTTTCAGTGACAGATACATATCAAGCATTTAATATCTTGGACGTAACTTTTTGCTGTAACAATACTTGCAAAGGTAACAAAAAAGCTATATAGGCTGTGATACAAAGCACACAGCATACTCTGTATCATTCAGTACAAAACTGGCCAATTTTTCTTCCAGTTATATAATTGTTAGTTTTTAATGTTATCATAACATGATTGATTTACTTCATATGGTTGCTACTGTAAACTTCTAATTTGCAACTGAAGCAATCTGGGTCATAAGTAATAAATGTAATTGCAGCAAAATGTTGTATTTTCAAATACTCATGAGCTTAAAAATGAATTATGCATAAATAATAGTAATAAAATTCTCAATAAAAATGTCATTTTTACTTGATAACACATCATCAGCATCACTGGAATCAAGTCAAAAAGTAACATATTTCTAAACCTTGAACTGTCTTTATAGCTATACTGACCCTCAAATTTATTTTTTTAACATAAAGAACACTGATGGTAGTAGATGGTAGGAAAATTTCTCTTTTTAACAGCCAATATTTCTTAACTCGACATTTCGATTTCTTAACCCGACATTTCGACTTCTTGCTGATGGTCTTGCCTGCTTCATCTGATCTATAATGGATACAGTTTCCCTACTATCATTTCTTGTACGACCGTAGTCTTTTTGTTCTTATAATATTGAAGCAAAAAATAACAATCTCAACATAATTTTAATAATTATTAGTTAGATAATTGAATTATATTTTATAAACAGTAATAATAATGAGAAAACAGTATAATAGCTATAATAATGATCTTATCGATAATTCAAACATAGAAAGATCATTTATATTTGAAAAGTAAGTAAACTACCAGATAGGTAAGTGGAAAATATTAAATTATTTAGTTAAGGTATTACGATTTATCACTATTGAATGATGGCATTGATGTGTAAATATAGCACACAATTCTCAACTTTGAAATATAATTGTGGATAGCTAATACGATGTGCAATTTATTACATTCTTATGTTAAACGGAGCATTTTTATCTTTCTTATGACCCACTTATTTTTGGATTTATCAATATTCCGACTCTTTAATTTTTTATTTCATTTTATAGCCAATTCTGTTTGCTATTTTCTTCATTAACTCTGTTTGTCTGTCTGTCTATCTGTCTGTTAGTCTGTCAGTCTGTCTGTCTGTCTGTCTGTCACACTTTGATTTTGGAGATTATTGACAATTAACCGTTGATTTGTGCATAAAATAATTCAGATGGCTATTTAGGACTTTTCATTGAACTACTTTTCTGAATTTCAGGCTGATTTTTGAGAAATCAGCCCAAATCTGATTTTGTGGGAAACGCCCCCTATCGGCATGCCATAATCATGTGAGCTAATACTTTAATTCTTGAGGTCTGTGGTAGCTTGCTTTATGCCACTATGAAATTAACTGAGTTGCAGGAAGTGGAGTTGTGCATTGAAAGTATATATATACTGGTGAGTATTATAGGCCTGGTCGAGCTATATTGATCCATGATACCTGATTAGAATAGCCAATATAAAATATTCTTTTGGTCTTGTAATAACTAGCTAGTGTATAGTAGTGCTGAGGGTTTGCACCTTTGCTACTTGATTTCCTTATATGCACCCGTTTACTTCCTATCTTCCTATATTTATTTATTTACATATTCTACAAAATCATATAATTCTGCACTGAGCTATGTTCATGTATAATTCTAATACAGATTAGATTGCAGCTGTTAGTTGAAAGCTAATGACACTGCATTAATGCAGATATGAATTATGTAAAATTGTGTTCAGTGCAAATGTTACATGTTTTCTTTCTATTGAAAGAGTGTTTATTTGGTGGAACATAAGTAAATTTAATGATCATTGCGTGACGCAAATGTGCTGGTAGAAGTTAAGGTAAACTAAATATTGAATATGTTCAATTATTACAATATGTACACGTTTTTATCTTTAGTGGTATGCAAGGTTGTAAAGTTAGTATTTTATCTACTTTATTATTATTATTATCCTATATTATTACTCATTATTTCAGACAGACCGGAGGAGGAAACTGAAATGTAAACAGTATGTATGAATGAACTTTAAGACATACAGAATTTTGGATATTTTTTTTCCATTATGTTATTATACTCAATTCTTTATTTTTTTATCTACTGATAGCTAATCTAATTTTAAGCACTTATGTCTAAACTGCTTACATTGTAATAAAATTTTATGTATAGTAGCTCATAAATTAATATCAAGTATGGTAATAATGGCTATTGTCAACTTTGATATAGGTTAGAACAGCTAGTGGTGCTGAGTAACTAGTAGTACTAAAATATTGTTCAGTTCTGAACAGAATTAATTAAGAAGCGGTTGGGTATTGCCATAATCTTATTAGCTACATGAAATAGCTTTTTCGCCATTGTTTCCAACGTCCTCAAGTAATTGAGTTCATTAAGCCACCACATTGTAATTGCTGAGTAGGGAACTTTACAATATTGCCATTTATTGATTTATTTCATTTTTTGTTGCTTAATATTATGTTATCTCTTCATGACAATTGAACTACCTTCATCATTAGAATGAAAGTTAAATAGCTAGAATATCTTTTTTAGTTTGTTAATAGCTATTACCAAAGTAGGTAGAATAATAATGGAGTGGACCATCTGGTGATTAGAGCTGGACACCGTTGTAATGGAAATTCATCTTTCTTCACACAAGCCGAGAGAGCTAATCCAACTGGCTGGATGGCGGTGCTCAAGAAGGACTTGCCATCGAAGAGAATGATGGGATTTAGTTCAAGATATTATAATTATTCATTTAATTAAACATATACTTATGCCAGTGCTAAGAGCTACCTGTTCTTCAATTGCTACTTACATAGTTATCGCTACATATAGGGGTAATTCCTTGGAAAACTCTAGGAGGGGGGGTGGGGGTGGAGTCATACCCCTGATTTGGGTCACCAAAGTATCACATAGTGCTCTAAATGATTTATCATATTATTTACAAATACGACAATATTATAGATAATCTAAGTTGACAAAAATGGAAAAAATTTCTTAAGCATTCAGCACTTTTATAAATGAGGAGTTAGAGTAACTCCCTGGGAGAGTAATTTGAGGGAGTACATCAGTAGAGGAGTTAGTGGAACTTTATGGATTGTAGTTAAGATATTTTAATGATATTCATGGGTCTAGTAATACCAAAAGCAAAATTTAAATACTATACCTAATATAAAGCCAGTGTTCATTTGTGATATCACAAAGTGAACACTGGAACATATAAGTTAACAGAGAAGCTAATGGTAAGTACCACAAGGAAGATGAATATTAAGCATGAGATGAAGAAACATCATTCTTTCTTTATTTATTTCAAACTAGAATTCCTAACCTTCAGTGATTTATATATTTTTTCATCAGACTATGCTCCACATAGAATTTATTTTTACTCCCCGGAA
>WLWI01002404.1_pt1 | contig 16168 bp, 9 predicted proteins | sample 6701501 | NCBI WGS metagenome assembly WLWI01 (sample SAMN12718690, study PRJNA515312) | sponge metagenome | isolation source: marine sponge | host: Mycale hentscheli | place: New Zealand: South Island, Marlborough, Capsize Point | collected 2014-11-01
AGCGAACACAAAAATACGGAGGGTCAAAGTACAAAATGACATACGTACGTCCATACATATAAATACACAAACATCCCCGATTTTCAATTGTGTTACCCCTGTAAGTGTCTCGCTCGCTACGCTCGCTAGCCAATTATTATTGACCACACCTTACCTGAGCAGAGAGCCCCTGCATCATCTGTAAAGTGATATTCATTCTCCTCTTCATGCTGTCATAGTTGTGTCTGATCTTCCTCATCCCCTCACTGTTCTTCTCCCAGGATTGGGAGTGCTGCTGGGCCAGCCGACTTAACTCACCCACTGGACTGCACATGTCACCATAACTATGGCAACATCGTGAGACATGCAAATAAATGGCAAATGTTATTGTAGCTATGGCAACAGAGAGGCGGTGATGACAATAGTATGACTCAAGCATGGCATCATGAGGCTGTGTAGGTGTGAATTGAGTTATTATTTACTATAGCTATTAATAATAATGTGAAAGCATTAAGTAAAACTATTTTCATGACACTCCTGTACTAATTGGCTTGTATACTTAAACTGCGAGGTATTGTATTGATTGAAAGTCAAAGAATCGTGTAAAATTCAAGCCATTTAAAATGCATAGCCACTATAGAGTTACGTGGGCAGGGACACTCAGGACTGCAGTGCATCAATCTGGAGTGTGCACAGTGTTGCTTTAAAAACAAAACAAAAAAACTCGTGAGAAGTAGACTTAATTCAATATGTTCAAAAATATATTACACAACACAAGGTACTGAAATACCTTCTGTACACTCTCGAGATTATAACTGACAACGCCAGGAGCATGTTGGATGGAAGTGGATACTACACAAAGAAGATTATTATCATATTAGTATTATTACAATCAAGAATGACATTGTATATTCCCCTTTACTCACTTTCAAAAGTTCATCCTTCAATGACAGAAGCTACAAATATAGTAAATTGCATTAGCTGTCAAAGCGAAGCAAGCCACTAACCTCCTGGAGCGTTTCGTGATGGTTTAGCATTGAGGTCGTTACGTTACCGCAGAGAGTTTGGAACATTGTTTCGTGACAGCCATAATCAGGTACGGCTCCGCCGCCATCTTCCTGCTGAATATCTACCCGACAAATAAAATGAAACTATAGTTTGGTCAATAATAATGACTTACCAGTGGACATTATTGTCGTGAAGGCAAGCAATTCTTGCACCTAGCAGCTCCGCCCCCCTAACTCCCGCTTTTTCTACCTATCTAAACGACCGTTACCGATAAGATTTAACAACCTGCCTTCTGGTTCTATTATTTCTGAGTCGAAGGAACAGACAATAATGCATCCTAGAAATAAATATTTCAAAAATCCTGTAGATTTCGGTGAGTTGGCAGAGTTCAGACCTTCCCTTAAGCCATATTTAATTGAAAAGCATTCCACATCTTCAACAAGTTCGAAGGTCCATGGCAAGGATAAGCAGTTCTCTTACACTGTTGACTTCAGTGATCCCCTGGTCGTCAGGGAGTTGACGTGCGCCGTTTTAGAAAGAGACTTTGACCTCAGGGTGTCCATTCCATCTGGATTTCTTGTACCAGTAGTTCCTCAAAAGCTAAATTACATTCTTTGGATAGAAGATCTGATATCTCCTAGAGTAGCAACTGTAGACCTGCCTACAGTCCCTAAAGGGAAAGAGATTTTTGGCATTGATATAGGTACATTTGAGAAGTCATTAAAATGTTTGTTTAATATCTCGTTTATTTCCATAGGTACTGGAATGTCTTGCATATATCCATTACTCGGTTCCAGGTTAAATGGGTGGAGCTTCGTTGCAACGGAAGTCTCTGAAGCTGCTGTAGAGAGTGCAAGGAGAAATGTGAATGTCAACAATTTGCAGGATAGCATAGAAGGTTTGTAGATACCAGAGAATTACATTGCAATTCAGGGTTTCATACAGAGGTAGGGGCGCCCTGGGATTCCCCCCCCCTACCCCAAATTTCATGGAATAAATTAATAATATTTACTACTTAATGGTATTCTGTGATTATGATTTATAATGGTATCCTGTGATTTTGTTGTTTGTATATATCTAATATTTGGTGAAAGTTTACTTCAGTTAATTGAGGTCCTTCAGTTGCAATACGCATTAGTCTTCCAATTGATGTCACTAATTCTAGACCTGAGACGATTTTTAATCAAATGGGTGTGGTTTCAGCTAAAATGGGTGTGGTCAAACAAACGTGTGGCCCTCCTTCCTAAACTCTCTCCCACCCCCCAGAAAATTCCTGTATGAAACCCTGCAATTTAATACATTTTTTGCAGTAATTGTAATGTACTTGTATTTGTGTGATTGAACTTTATGTATTTGCAATGTATTTAAATAATAGCAAAATTTACCATTGTATAGTTTGAAATACGAAATAAAATGGGGAAGTCTTTCAAAAACTAAACTACTGCTTTAATTCCTGGGAGAAGAGAAGAAAAATTATAGTGTGGATTGCATGGGAGGCCTGTGTGTGTGTGTGGTGGCTGTGTGTGTGGTGGCTGTGTGGTGTAGAGGTTGTGTCCTGGGCTCAGGGCCTGAGGTCCTGAGTTTAAGCACTCGCCAATTTTCATCTGCCTCCAAACAGTCCACACAGCAAGTGGTGTGGGCACCCGAAGTCCCACCTGGACCATCGCTGTTTCATGAGAAAAGGCCTTGAATTTGCACCACAGCAAATGCCAGGTACCAAATCACAGCTGGGAGGAAAGACCTGTTCTCCTGCGAGTTCCTAGCCCGGCTCCAGGAGCTTTGCTTGCATGGCTCACAGTGCCTGCTTAGTGCACAGGCATCCTGGTGCGTGTGACGCCTAATGGCAGCAAGAGAATTTGCAATTGTGTGTGTGTGTGTGTGTGTGTGTGTGTGACACCAGATAGTTTATGTGATTTAGCTCTTGTATTTTCAAAGTATTAAATACACTTCTAAGATCAAGTATTTGTATTTGCAATTGCAAATAAAATACTTTTGGAGTATTTGACCTCAGCTCTGGTAGGTGCAATGCAAGATCTTTGAAGATACAATGTAAAGATGAAAGACACAAGACTATACTTCCACTCTGCTTGTTGGTACACTGGTCAGAGTATGTTTGTAATACAATAGTCTAAAGATATGTTCATGTGTTTTACTAAACTAATGGAGAGAACCAGCTGCTACAAATAATAGGTTCTTGTAAGGTGTTGATTATACTTAGATAAGTGTCAGGAGAGCTCATTGGGGAATTTTCTTCCTCCCAAGCAAGCCAACTTCTTTAAAATTGTTTTACTTATAAAGGAGGAGAATGTAAAACACTACTAATTCCCACATAGTGCTTTATCACAATTACACCCATCAGGCACGCCCACTCATCCATCAGGCACATCTACGCATTTATCAGGCACACTACCCACTCATCCATCAGGCACACCTACGCATTTATCAGGCACACCCACTCTCAGCAGATACTGCAAGGCTTCTAGTTTACCAATGACTTGTAATATTCCAGTTTTTCAGATTTCTCCAGGAATGATACTTGAAGAACTGTTAGAGTCTAAGACCAGACACTACTCTTTCATAATGTGCAATCCCCCATTCTTCAAAAGCCAGAAAGACAAGTTGGGACAAGAGAACTCTCGCTCAGATGGTCGACCAGTTCCTTCCACATGTAACACTGGAACTGTTACAGAAACCATAACTGAAGGAGGAGAGCTGAGATTTGTGAAGGATATTGTTAGAGACAGTTTGAAATACAAGAATAGAGTCCAGTAAGATATAGTGGTGTGGTGAACCTATTCTACCACAGTGGTTTTGTAATATATATCCAAGTGCCTTGAAGTATGTTTGTAGTACGTATTATCATTTGAAATGACTCGAGTTGGCATGTGTCACTTTGTCATGGATACATGTAGATGGTACACGTCTATGCTGGGAAGGAAAGCGAATTTGAAGGAAGTTATCAAAGAACTCAAGAATAATGAAGTAAGTGTAACACATCGCATTGCAACCACAGACAAAACAGAACGTGTTGCATGTTAGTCGAAGATTGTCTGAGAATTTGAATATAATGTCTGAATTACAGTTGGACCCTGGCTACACCTAATGCATGCGGACATTTTCAACACATGTTTTACACATTGTAATTTGGAAGCACCATTAATCTCTATTCCAGCTGCACTCGATTTAACGTATATGAACTCAATACTAAAGTCTTGGTCGCTGTGGTGTCGTGTATAATGATACGTATTTATCACAGGTTCCAGTAGTAACCACTACAGAGTTTGTGCAAGGCAAAACATGGAGGTGGGGTGTGGCTTGGTCGTTTGATTGCAGTTTGAAGAACAAGGCAAGTCTAATGTAAATATTTCACATGAACATCTGGCGTTGAATAATGCTAATACAAACATTTTTCTAATAGCCAAATAGTTGCACTAGACAGACATAATAGCTGTTACGTAGGTATTTCAAATTGATTGACTCATTGGGATATCTTCTAGGATAGTGATGCTTCAGGTTGATTGACTCAAGTCTTCTATTAGTAGTGGTGATGTTTCTTTTTATGTTACTATAGGAATATGAACTTAAAGGGGACTCTAGGAAAAGACGCCAGGCTGCTGCTTCAGGGGATGTCTTGCAGCTGCTATTCAAGGGACGGGAATCATTGCTTCCTTCAACTTCAAGAGGATTGCAAGAGGCAAAAAAATGGCTGGAAAATCAGCTCGATGACTTAGAAGTAATTGCAATACGATTGGTGACCGAATCTGTGGAAGATAATAAATGTTGTATAGAATACTTTTATTGAGCAAATATTTAACGTAGTTGACTTTTGAAACAATAAGAGAACATTTCGGACTCGAAGTCCTTCATCAGCTACAATAGAATGAACAAAATGATGTGACACAGCTATACATAGGGTTAGAGATGCAGCTATACATACATAGGGTTAGAGATGGTGGTGAGGTGATGTGTGATGGTGTAAAATGGATGAGGTTGTAGCTTGTTCTCTTTAAGTTCATTAGAGCATGTAAATAAACCATCAGTGTTTTTAAGTCTACAATGTCTAAACAATGTCCCATTTAGACTGGTATGCAATAAAATATTAAGGCTCAGTTGATTCGCTTTTATTTCTTGTATTTTCTACACTTGGCTGCTACTGCATTATCATTGAGAAACAAATGTTCCTGTCTACATAACATGTCCTCTTGTTGCTGTCTGTTCAGATAGAGAGGGAGCTGGTGAATTCTAGATCAAGTGACGAGTTAATCAAGACACAAATGATGGTCCAGTACCAGTGCCACGCCCACAAAGCTACTTGGGCCCATCAGAGGAAAAAGTGTCGGCTTCTACACAAGCTATCAGAACTTCATGAAAGTGAGTTTGAAATGTTCTAATCTTATAGACAATTCTTAGCTAATTTATATAATTGTACGTATTGCATCATTTAATTATAGTGGTGTGTTTCAGTTCAAGCGATAAACGACCAGAATTCTGAGATTATCTCTACACCTTATAATAAAGATTCTTTCAAACTAAGTATATCTAAAATGGTTAATTAATAAAAAGCTCACTATCTGCAAAAGAATATTAAAGTATTGTGTATGTATTCATAATGAGTGACACTTTCTGATTTCTATTCTCACCTCTACTTTACTTGAAACTCAAGCATAAATCCTTAACAGTATACAAAATAGAAGGAGTTTGTCCTTTAGCAGATATTTGTGGGCCTCTACGATACATGAAATTCAGCATATGCATTGCCCACATTTTACATCCCTGATAGTTTTCGTTTGCTACTAATTACTTTAAATGCCAATGTTCATATATTCTGCAAGTATTTATATTTTTTCCATTTATCATTTAAAAGGATCTCAAAAAAAGCAATTTTACCATTACTTATTCTATAGATTCTACCAGTGAAGCTCTAGCTCTTAATGACAGCAGATCTAAAACTTCCTCAAATATTGAAGATCTTTCAAGTAAAATACATAAAGAACTAGATAGCTTGTCTCCTCCATGTGATGTGACGTTCACATGTGAAGTTCTAGTTGCTGCTGTTGAGGAAACGAACAGACATATCAAGAAAAAGAAGGCACTTCTAGAACCGAAGGAAAGAGACAATCGGGAGAAAGAAGCCATAGCTGTGGAGCTTCAGTGGCTTGGAAGTGATTCAAGAGATAAGGATATGCTGCATCAGATCATGCAGTATCTCAGCAATAAAATGGACGCTACAGATTTTAATTCAAACATTGAAGATGACAACAAATAAATGATTTAGTGATGTTGTGAAATACCTTTGTTACATTTGTAATGATTACTGTTCAGGAATCGTCTTAGTGTTTGGAACCTGAGCAGTGACCAGGTTATCTTCAAAGTGAATCACAGCAGTTTGATTCTCCCTTCCTGGAGATTCTGGACTTTCTTTACCCAAGCATCTTGAGCCAACATCATCTCCTTGCACAAAGAAAATTGCCCCAGATGAAATGGGTATGGTTTTAGACTCTTCACCAGTGGGAGTGATGGTTAGAGAGTTGAGTCGTTGTAGTCCGGAGTTCCGCCTTCTTCTGCATTGCTCTCTCTCATTACAAAACTCAGAGAATTCTGAGATTATCTCTACACCTTTTGCTCCATTTTTGGTGACTTTCGATATCTTCTTGGACCTTCTGAACATGCTGGACTTCTGTAGTGAACTGCAACTGCTACCTTCATGGGCTGTATATAAGTGCTTGCATGCCAAACCACAACACGTGACAGTTGTAGACTAAGTAAATGTCTCGTAATACAACATTTGGAATTTGCCTACTCAAAATAATAAATAATTATGTCCTACACAAGGTGAGAGAGAAAGAGTAAAATATTTTAATTAATTGATGGTGTATATTTATTGTGACTGGTTGGGATGTATGCATTCTGTGATCTCAGTTATGGCATCACTTGCCATTTGATGATATTGAGCCCACAACTTCTTCACTGACATCACAGTGATGTAGTTTCCCCTCAGAATGGCATGTGCAGTAGCTCTGTCTGGCATTCCACACTGCACCACTATATTATGGTCAATGTCTTTCATTTTTTCATCTGCTAGTTTCTTAGCCAGGTCCAAGTCGGTCAGGACTGAGCTGTAGGACAGTGTAATGCGCTGGGCACAGTGCAGGACAGTGTTGATGTTACTTAGCGGCTCTAAGAGTTTTGGACTGTTATTCAACATTGAGTCTATCTCGACTTGATCTTCTATGAAAATAGTGTAAATACCGTCTGATTTTATAAGATTTAGTTTCTGTTCTTTAGGGAGTAAATTTATCATGGATAAGAGGCAAATTGCTATGTCGCTGAGGAATGTGCCCTGTGATGAACTTATGTGGCAAGCATTTTTCAGATTCATCACAGCTACTTGCAGATCTAGGTACAGTCCTCCTATTTTCTTCAGCAACTTGTTGCCCCTGTCACAAAGAGGCTCATCAAGTTCTTGGATTCCCACAGGGCACAAGTATAGTCTGACTTTACTTGTCTCGACTGGGATTTCTAAGCCTGATGAAAACTCTGCTGCATTGTGCTGGCTGAAACCTGACAAACTGGCTTCACTCTGCTTGATATGATACACTCTCTCCAAAACTCTGTACCGTTCAGCTTGCAGCTTTAAGATGCCTTTATCCAACTCACAGATGCTCCTAGCATACTTGCTGGGCAATTCTACTTCAACACAATGTTGTGATGCTGCTTCATCCGACTGGTGCTTTGAACTGGAGTCAGAAAGGCTTGGAAAGGAATCTGCTAATCTTCCTATGAGTTCAGGGCTCGCAGGGAAAGTCCTGCTGTCTGTTGTCATGCAACAAGGAGAGTTGCACTGGTTGGATCGTGAAGGTCCATCCACATCTGAGAGAGGTATTGATTTCCTGGGGAAGACTGGAGAGCTGGGACGAAGTGGTTTGCACTGAGAGCTTTTATTCCTCAGCTTATGGCCGAGTCCAGAATCTCCGTGATTGGATACGTGTTGTATCAGAGGGCTCGTAGAATTACGCCTAAGTGGGTAAGGTATATCGTCGGAATAGTTCACGACGTCCGCTGATGGAGGTGGTGTCATCAGCTTCAGCTCAGTAACGTCGTAGGCAGCATCACTCATTTCGTCCGTACAAGGGCTGGCCGATAGGCCTGGTGTGTAGTTGCCCAATTCATAGGGGTAAAGAAAGCGCATTCCATGAGACGCTTGAGCAGCGTTCCCGACGTATTGACCGTCGAAGGCGTTGCAACCTGGTTGGCGGAGGAGCTCACTCGTGGGCGCTTCGCTAGAGCTAGCCCAGCAGGCCATGAGGTTGCAGCTCGACCCACCAGTTAGTTCTGGGTAGTTATCCGTGTCTGTCATGGTATTCCTTCCCCACATGTAACAGTCTTTGTCATTCAGAGGAGTCAAATGGAAAACAGATTCTCCGGAGCTCGCTAGCGCATCCATGATCCAAACGGAGCAAGTAGTTCTATTGAGAGCAAAGTATTTCTGATCTTTTTTGCTAGTCCGATATCCAGCGATGGCTGGCAAATTTATATCGATACCAATTTCAGCTTATTATGACACACCCCATGAATTTTGTTGATAGCTTGAGTGCAGACAATGAAAGCATGTTGTTATTTTAGAAACTGATAGCTATCTGAATAGCCAGTGTGGTCAACAGTCCACCAGCAAATAGCACTTATACCAACCACAACAACAAAGAACAATTTTGATAATACTACTGCTAGGTAATGGAACAGAAGCAGCAAAGGAAGTACACTGCTATAAACTTATTTTAGCATCGTCCAGAGTTTTAAGAGGAAGGATGCCAAATTTGAGTAAGTGATCTAATAAATGACAACAACATCAATAACAAAAACGTTAGTGAGCAATGGGCGTGGTCTATAATAGCTGCAAAGCAGTATATTTTACTGCTCTGACTACAGGCCTGGTAGTTAAGTTTGGAATTGTGGCAATAGTTGACTAGACCATACCAGAGTTGTTATGACTTGCTGGGAATTGAAAGAGTGGCACATTTACACCACAGACACTTTCATATTTATTTATATTGAATATAATTGTACAGTACGAGTCTCAATCAAGTGTGTAATGACATGTTACACATTGTTCATTATGTTACGACTGACGAGCCCACACCTCCTCTATCACCATCTCTCTGCAATAATAATAAATAATCATCATAATAATAATAATTATTATAGTCAAAATTTTAAACAGTGTGATATGATTTGAAATGCAGCAGTGAAATAGAAATACTGTAGTAGTGATCTTATTGGTCACAGCTATCTATCCATGACCTCCGCACTTTATCTGCCAGGCAAAATTGTGGCGGAATTCCTGCGCAACGGTAAGCTAGCAACAGAAAGAAAAGTGTGAATGAGCGGGGTGATTTCGTTGATGTACTGCAATTTATTTAAGATAATGATTTCTTAACTGCAAAAAAAAATATTGTTATCTTTCACTATAGTATTAACATAATGATGTGCAAAAAGTATAGCACTCGTCACTCGGCTTCGACTAGTTTAAATTTTCTCACACCACTCATGCTATTCACAGTTTCCCATGCTATTATATCTCCTCAACACAAACCGACCTCAGTTGACCCTAGTCCGGCGTAGCCAGACCCACATAGCACGCAAAGCACGTGGAGGGTCTGGGGACATGGTCGTACCAAATTTGTTCTAGAGGAATGTGGAAATGGTGAGTGCCCCACCTCCTTTATACCATTTCTACTGCAAATTAGCCATGATTGCTAAACCTAGCGTTGGAAAGGGTGGCTGACACACACAGCAATTTCTATTTGTGGCTGAGGAGGGCTATTCCCGGTAATTTGCTAACGGTAATTGACCGCCACAATATATGTGTGGCAGAATAAATTTGGTATGGCCATGTCCCCAGACCCATTCCCAGTGTAGCGGTTTGGTAAAGGGTTTGGCTACGCCGGAATAAGTTGATCCCTGAAGAGGACTTCGGCAAGAAGTCAAAACGTCGGGTTAAGTTTTAAATAATTGGCTGTTAGAATGAAAAAATTTGCTAATATTCTTTCTAAGTTGTTTTAAAATATTTTCTTTAGCAAAATGAATAAAACTTACAAGTACATGAGAATGAAATGGAGTCAAAACGCCTTCTTGCTCCTCTTTGTTAGGATTTCCTTCATCTGCAATTAGTGTGGGTGACAACGAATTTATCAACCTCTCTTTTCCTTCTATAGCTTCCTTCAACTCCGGATCAAGGCTAATACAGAGAGAAGCACGTATGCACAATTTATTGCTGACAAATTCCACTGGAGGCTGTAAGGTTAGATTTTATGGAAAAACACACATACACACACAGAGATGTGTATTTCGTCCTCTACCAGTGAAATTATTCTCTGAATTCACTACCACCACTCATGCTGTAGAGAGGCTAACTCCTGATTCCTCCTGCCCATGTTCCATATTTAATTCCAACTCACTCTCGTTTCCTCTCACTTTCTGTTTACCACACTGCTCTTCAGATGTTAATTAACAAAAAATGGTACTTTTTAACAACTTCTCAGGTCCCACATACAAGTGTAATTAGAGCACAATAACAGCACCCACATCTTGCAGTCTGAACTGCAATAGTTTTGATTAAATGTACTGGAGCTCATACAGAATGTTTTTCCCACATGCCTGACAGTGAATTGACATGAAGCAAAACTCAGAACAGAAATAATCATTTTGTGAAGTCCAATTCAGCCATAATGAAAGCCACTTCTTCTCAGAAAATATATTGGGAAAACACGACTTTAAACACATACACACCCACACACAAAAAAAATGAAATCAATATTTTTTTTGCCAACACTCAACATTCATCGGCAACACCAAATTAATAACTCCTGACACACAAGACGAATTTTGCAGTCTCTTTTGAGTGAGTAGAGGGGAGTGGCAGGCACGGTGATACTAACCTGAGTGCTCGGAGGAAGTGGTCCATCGCTTCCTGGGGCTGGCCGAGATGCATCAAGTGTCTGGCCAGCTGAGCATGGAGACTTGCACTAGAAGTGCCACTCAACTGCTCCGACAATCTTGCATTATAAAAGCAACAATAACAAATAACAAGCATACCAACACTATGCACAAATAATTGTTGATTTTGCTACAAGCTCCAGAGTAACTCATTCATTTTAAAACTAAACAATGTCTGATGACTCAGGCTATATTCCCTTTAATTCTTGTTATTTCAGAAATTTCCATCTTATTGTTATGTATTAACAATAACAAGACTGGCTTACATAGCTATTTTTCAATAGCGTAAACCAGGTCACAATCCCTTGCAGTACATGTAGAACAACAGTCCCTTCTGTGTGAGGTGAAATTGAAAAGCAATGGTGTTGGTAAGAATCAGGTGTTGTATGCCCGTAGAGTAAATAATGGAATAGCTTGTAACCATGTGCTGGGTATACTAACTCATGAAAACACATCTCATGAGCAATTTTAAATTTGCCATATCTAAATTACAGATTACTTTCTGTTGACTGTACAACAACTATTTGATCAGATAAAAAAGCATGATAAATTTCTGTAAGCTTTCATGATGAAATAGTACACAGACATGAAGAGGAGGATTTAGTATGCGACAATGTCATGCTATCCTCACATGTGATCTCACATGTGATGACACATGTGATGACACATGTACCAACAGTTGCTAATTGTGACGTCAGGACATGCCACACCCAGGCCCAAGATGTGAAGTGCATAGGCAGATTGTTCAGTAGAAACTTCTATTAACACGAGAACTTAAAAATTGACTATACACTGGCTTGGGTACTAAATTAACTATCTGACATCTTGGGTAACTGTTGAGCTGTTCAGGGACAAATGAGCAAAATGATTCAACTGGATAAGACATAAATATACAGGGATGTTCCAGCAAAATCAGAACTATTGGCAACTATATGGATTTCCCAAATCAACATAACTTGCATGAGATTTTCCTGAGTGAACTTGGATGACCAAGTTAATTATAATAAGAAGTGTATTTCACACAATGGCTTCTTGTGTCTAACAGTTTCAATCCTTCCCTGCCATTAACTTTCACTTGATGTAGTCTCAATAACTTACACTTTGGCCGCCATCTTGACTTGCCCCATTTTATAGTACATGTTGGACAACAATAAAGCAGCTTCTTCAAATTTGTGATCCTGAACTAGAGCCTTTCTCAACACCCTTGCTGCCTGTGTGTGTGTGTGTGTGTGTGTGTGTGTGTGTGTGCGTGCATGTAGGTAGACAGATGTAAGAATGGAAACTTTGTGGCTTATAGTTTGACACATCTTAGTGGACCACATGTGTCTGCCATGCCTACCCAGATATCCCGTTACTAAACTATTACATATTAAATAAGCATTTCACGTACTGGACTATCAAGCAAAATCCAGTAATCAATGAGAGCAAGGTCTCGGTGTCTCTTCCTCCCGAATTTGAAACACTAACCTCGATCTCCGCACATTATCCTTACAAAAAAATTTATTTTGCCTTCCTAAGCTCCCCCTACCCCCAACACCCGTTAAGCGACTTGTGCTCAGGTATTGCAACTTTTAATCAAGTCAATGAGTTTGAAGAAAAAAAACTGCAAAAATCACAGTCATGACCACTAAAACAGCAACTGAATTAATTTTCTTCTATAATTTATTTGTTTACATACATAATTTTGTTTAATTTGGTGGCTTTGGGCAAATAGATAAGATAGTTTTCTACCCTAGGTGAGAATAATTCAACAGGTCTGTCTCTTCCCTCCCTCAAGTAATCCTTCACTGCACTTGGAACTCCACTGCCTGCATGTAATGCAGCATTTGGGACTTACTGAGCAATCCCTTAAATTGAATAGCTTCTTGTAGCTAGAATGACAATGCATTGAGTCTAACCTTGTCAGTGACCATGAAGTGAGCCCATACAGTTCCTTCCAACTGCATAAATACACAATTAAATAATTAAACAACAACAACATCATTTCTGTCCATTCCTTACATAAAAGTGCTGAGCAGGTGGCAGTGATTTAGAAGCCATCTCGACCATGTCCATTGCCACTCTCTTGGGCCTAGTCTTGACATAGCACTGGATCAGATCTGAAATACAACATTTCTTAAGTGTTTCATATATTCTTGTACTTTTGTAACCTTCACAGTACTTCTTTCAGCTAGTATTTAAAAAAAAAATGTTTTAAAAAAATGAAAATAATCTTACAACAAAAACGTTTGCCAAATTCCCACGAATGAGCAAAACATTCCTGGTTACTCTCTAGTGATTGGCTCACTCAATACAATGTGTATTTCACACTGGTCAAGTGATAACGACTCTCACCTCTGTAAACTTCATAGAAGGTGTTGTCTAATCTCAATGCTTCAGAAAACTTGCACGCAGCAGTGTCATGGTCGTCCAGCTTGCAGTACACATAGCCTAGACAAACAAATGAAATGCTATGGTCAGGCGTATAAAGAGGGGGGGGGGGGGGGGATTTCTTGATTTTAACATTAAGCTTCTTTTTATTCACTCCAGAGACTGCACAGCTCATAATAGCAGATAGTAACATATGTTTGATGAGGTTAGCATCACATGATGTCACATGGCCATGTATACTCACCTTCCACATAGGCTGCTTCTGCTGATGGTCTGATAGTCATGGCCTGTGGGCACAAATATTTTATTGCTTTAATACAGTGTTGTGTTTTATGAGAAAATACAGTGCCATAGATAGCTTCCTAAATTACATATTGCAGTTAATTTATCAACAATTTAGTGAACATTTTGATCATTTGAGTGTTAAAAATTGATTACACCGTAGCTCTGTGACTTAAGACCTTTATCATGCAACTTTCTATAGTTACACATGTGTTGAGCTCCGAGTAACTGTGGCAGACTGCAACTCTAAACACAGTTGTAACATTCCTTGAAATATTTTGGAATTTAGCTAGGCAATTTTAAATAATAGAACCAATTTTCCCCACAGCAACCCACAATAGCTTCCTGCAGTTACAAAATCTATTTGCAAGTATGTCAAAAGAATGAGGAAATTAAATTCATACGTAAAGTTAGAATCATACTTTCTTGATGTATCTGTGCACGAAACAGATATTAGATGTCCAGTCCTTGGAGATGAGTACAAGCCACGCCTGGGCTACCCAAGGCTCAGAATGCATTCTGCTGGTATCCAGCAGTTGAGAACATATTCTACAATGGAGAAAAAATGTATTTATATATGTGTGTGTCCATACATGTGTGCGTGTGTGTCCATACATGTGTGTGTGTGTGTCTGTTACAGGTTGTTGCCTTACTTGTGTAGCTTCTCTTGCAGCTGTGTATGATTGACGCCATTTTCTGTGGCTACTAGTCTAGCATACATGTCCATGTGATTCACCACGTGGTTGTCCTGGCAACTGGCCTGGATACCAATGTTAAATATAGCCGACTATAATTCTCTTTACAATTATTTCTACCACACAATTGCAACGTCACATTAATACTTTTAAATCTATCTTTACTTTTATAGTATTTCCAAGTTCTAAAAGCAGTTAATTAACTACTGATTGAACATTTAAATGTGTGTGTGATGCTTTCAACTTAATTTATTAAATTGTATTTGTTAATAATTAATTTTCTTAGTGTTCAATATTCACCAGATGAAATAAATACTCATGTAGGATTAGTGAATAAAATTATAGAGAAATATATTGAAATGTTTTAACTTAGAAACACCTAGGGAGGGAATGAGAGGTCAATTTTTATCAACATTAAAATATCGTGCAGTTATCTGATACTTGTATAATCCCACACATCCAATGTACATATAAAATAATCATTTGTTATATCCAAAATTGTGTGTGGTAGTACCAATCAGACACACTTAGGCCCCTCTGATTTGATAAATACTGCAGACAATTCAACTGAAACAGCAAATATTACAATTCAATTTTACAGCATTAACAACAATGTGAGCATATTATAGCTATGTACGTGTGAGAGTATTCATTCAGTCCCTTTATGCTAGCTCAGTGTACTTTATTATGCAGAACCTTTCAGTCCAAAGCTGCGAATTATTTTGTCACATCCTTCAGCATTAGTCAGCGTGTTGTCTAGCACAGCTCTGCAATATGCCACAGTGGAGTAGTGGATCCTGGTAAAGGGGCTGCACTTGGGTCCCGCAAGAAAAACGGATCTGGTTCGTTTCACAGGGACACAGCGGAATTTTTTCCCTCCCTTGCGAAATCCAATTTTGTCACACTGGCGCTCTATCACGGAGCCAGTGCAGGTTCCCCCTCCGTGGTTGAGGCTGAAAGACCTTCTCTTGCTAGGAACTGCACGACAAGCTTGCTCCGGAACTCCAAAATCACACCTCGGGCAGCAGACAGATGGGCGGAACCCCACCGGAGTCAGTGGTCTGCCAAAGCACGGGTCCGGTCCCGGGAACCCTGGGCATCCAATTATTCCACACAACTCCTTGCCTTTGACACAGAAGCATGTCTGGCAAGGTGTAGGCTTCCACTGGACCTTGTTGCCAGGTTCAAACTGGACACACCCTCTGAATTTGCAGTTGCTGTTGGTACAAGAGGGGCAGCACTTACCTGGTGGAGTCACTGGATCAGCACACAGCGGCTCTTTGCACAATACTTTGCTACAGTCTGGCCAGGGTCCTGGTGGTCCCACTTCACCGAGTGGGCCGTCTGGCTGGGCCAGAACTTGGGAGATGCAGATGGATAGAAAAACTCCTGCAACAATCATCTCTGATGTATCTACGAGTTGAAGAGAACTGGCATCGGCAGAACGGTATTTATAGATACTCACACTATTGGAGAGAGTGGGCAGAGATCTACTACTTTAGTGTACTTTAATAATTTCAGACACAGCTCGTGATCACTCAGGATGTTTGTGTTTAAGACTTAATGTTGTGGGTATTTTAAATTAGTTAATAAGACAGGTGAATTCCAAGGTATTTCCCCTAGCAAGCAATTCCTTCTCAAGTTCAGTTGGAATTGGAGTGATAAATCCAACAAAATGGACTGAAAGTCACAATATGTGGGTGTTTCAGTTGAAGTTGGTACAAGAGGGGCAGCACTTACCTGGTGGAGTCACTGGATCAGCACACAGCGGCTCTTTGCACAATACTTTGCTACAGTCTGGCCAGGGTCCTGGTGGTCCCACTTCACCGAGTGGGCCGTCT